>WBZO01003465.1_pt1 | contig 18368 bp, 17 predicted proteins | sample 5204261 | NCBI WGS metagenome assembly WBZO01 (sample SAMN12412400, study PRJNA552823) | activated sludge metagenome | isolation source: activated sludge from anammox sidestream of wastewater treatment plant... | place: USA: North Carolina | collected 2017-09
CCTGGACCGGCATCGTCGACCAGGCACTCGAGGCGATCCGCAAGGCCTTCGATCGCGTGGGCGAGCTGCGCATCCAGAAGCTGCATGGCGACTGCCACGCGGGCAACGTGCTCTGGACCGACGATGGCCCTCACTTCGTCGACTTCGACGACGCGCGCAACGGGCCGGCGGTGCAGGACCTCTGGATGCTGCTGTCGGGCGATCGCGCGTCGATGACGCGGCAGCTCTCCGACGTGCTCGCCGGCTACGAAGACTTCGCCGATCTCGACCGGCGCGAGCTGCAATTGATCGAGCCGCTGCGTACGCTGCGGCTGATCCACTACTCGGCCTGGATCGCGCGGCGCTGGGACGACCCGGCGTTTCCGGCGGCGTTCCCGTGGTTCGGCACGCAGCGCTACTGGCAGGACCGGGTGCTCGAGCTGCGCGAACAGGTCGCTGCGATGCAGGAGCCTGCGCTCGTGTCTTGATGGATCCACGGACGCATGCTCGGCTTTCCCGTCCGCTCGACCTGCGATTTCTGCCCTGCTGCTGCATATGCGGCACGACCTCGTCGTGCAGTCTGAGCGGGCGATTGGCCAAGGCTTCACGCACTCGAGCAGTGGAAAGACTGCGCGAGACATGGTCTGGATCATCTGCAAATCGGCAGAACCTACACCAGTGATACCCCCCGGAATCCGGGTTCGCAGCCCCATCGACAGGTTGATGCGGGTCTCCGTGCAGTGCACGAGGTGGTGTCGACCCCGCCGCGGCCTTTGCTGACCACCGGGACATACGGCTCCATAGTACCGAAGGGTGATTGCCGCATATTTTGTCCCGCCACATAGTTGAACGCACAAACTAATATCGGGACGTGGGGAAGCGACAGGCTCTCAGTCGCTCTCGTCACTTCAGCGTTCGGAGGCGGGAAACATGATCCTTTATGACTTCGACTACGAGCGCCCGGCGAGTTTCGAAGAGGCGAGCCTGCGGCTGAGAGGGCTTGGCGCAGGCGCTCGCGTAGCCGCGGGCGGAACGGACCTGCTGCCGAACATGAGAATCGAGATCGTGCGGCCAGACACGCTTGTCAGTCTGAGCGCGCTTTCCCCTGAGGCGCCCGTTCTTCTCGCCGACGGTGGTGTCCGGATTGACGCACTGACACGACTCGCTGTTCTGGAAAAAGACGAGTTGATCCGCGAAGCGGTGCCGATGCTCGCAAAGGCGGCGGGCTCCGTTGCCGGCAATCAGATCAGGCAGATGGCGACGCTGGGTGGAAATCTGTGCCAGGACACGCGGTGCATGTACGTGAATCAGAAGCATGACTATCAGTTCAAAGCGCCTTGCTACAAGCGTGGAGGGGACCTCTGCTACCCGTTTCCGAACAATCCGCACGGAACGTGCTGGTCCGTCCACATGTCCGACACCGCATCTCCGTTGATCGCCCTGGGCGCGCGGCTTGAAGTCCTCGGGGGATCCGGAACCCGCCAGATCGGCATCGAAGAACTCTATACGGGCAGTGGGATTACTCCGATCGGCCTCGCGCACGGCGATCTTCTGACGGCAATCCTGATCCCCAAAGCGCCCGCCAGGTTCGGTTGGGGTTACTGCAAGTCGACGCGGCGTGGTGGCATGGAGTTCGGAATTGCAGTGATTGCGGTGACGATCCTTCTGGACGATGGGTTGGAAACATGTCGCTCGGCAAGGATCGTGGTCGGAGCCGTCCGTGAACGCCCTGTGCGCCTTGCCAAGACGGAAGCGGCCATGGTCGGCAGTGTCATCGACAAGAACGCGATCGCCGAAATCGCGGCGGCTGCAACGAAGGAACTGAATCCGATTCCACATCACGGGTTCACGAAGAGCTACATACGTGATGATTTCACCGTCAAGCTGCGCCGCACTCTCGATTCCGCAGTGCAAGTGGCCCAGCAGCCCCGGTCTTGAAGAGGAAACGAGCAATGCTTAAACCACCGGAAAAGTGCACGAAGGCACAGCGGCGCATCGTCGAGATGCGCGTCAATGACGTCTGGCGCCATGTCACCGTGCAGCCGCGGCACGCGCTGATCGAAATCCTGCGAGAGACTCTGGGTCTGGCCGGTACGAAAGACGGTTGCGAACAGGGCACCTGTGGAGCGTGCACGGTACTGATCGATGGACAACCCGCGCTGGCCTGCCTCACCCTCGCGACCGAGTGCGACGGGAAAGACATCCAGACGGTCGAAGGACTCGCCGAAGGCGGAAAGATAAGTGCGATTCAACAGGCGTTTCTCGACCAGGGTGCCGTTCAATGCGGCTTCTGCACTCCGGGAATGCTCATGTCCATTACCGCGCTGCTTAGGGACAATCCCAAGCCCAGCGTTCCGGAGATTAAGAAAGCGCTCGAAGGCAATCTCTGCCGGTGCACCGGGTACAACGCGATCGTCGCGGCAATCCTGCAAGTATCGGATCAAGGCGTGCTTCCGATAACCAAATAGACCTCACGGTGACGGGAGATCCCTCATGAGTGAATTGTCCTACGTCGGCAAGAGTCTTCGTCGCAAAGATGGTCCTGACAAAGTCACGGGCCGCGCGGTTTACACCCAGGATGTCAAGTTGCCGGGGACGCTCGTGGGGCGCATCCTTCGCAGCCCTCATCCGCATGCGCGGATCCTGCGAATCGACACCTCGAAGGCGATGACGCTGCCGGGCGTGAAGGCGGTCATTACGATCGACGATTCCAAAGGCATCAAGCATGGCTTCGTGGAGACCCCGCGTTATCCGCCTGACCAGGAGGTGCTTGCAAGAGGGAAGGTGCGTCACGTTGGCGAGGAGATCGCCGCCGTCGCCGCCGTCGATGCTCTGGTGGCTCAGAAGGCGATCGACCTGATCGAAGTCGAATACGAGATTCTTCCTGCCGTGTTCGAAGCAACGGAAGCGATGATACCTGGGGCGCCGGAGGTGCACCCGTCGCATCCAAAAGTCAGGGACGAGGTGCCCTACGCCAACATCGGCGGGCGAACCGCGACCGGTTGGGGAGACGTCGAGGAAGGCTTCCGCGAGGCTGATTATGTCAGGGAAGATCGGTACGAGAGCCATTTGCGTACGCACGGATATCTCGAGCCGCAGGCGACTCTCGCTCATTGGGAAGACGACAAGCTGAACGTGTGGACGTCTTCGATGGGGCCGTTCGTGAAGCGTGCAAAGCTGGCCAGGGTTCTCGACCTGCCATTCTCTGCGGTACGCATCCACAAGACATACGTGGGCGGCACCTTCGGTGGAAAGATCGACCTCTACTCTCACGAATATTGCGCAGCTCGCCTGTCGATGCTTACCGGGCAACCGGTGCGCATCGTTGCGACCCGTGAAGAGATTTTTTCCGCCTACCGGCACGGACAGCCATTGATCATGGAGATCAAGACTGGCGTGCGTAAGGACGGAACGATCGTGGCGCAGCAGGTCCGTGCGATCAACAACGCCGGGGCGTATCGAGGGAGCGGGGTCGTCGTGATTTTCCTTGCTTGGGGATTCACGATGCTTCCTTACCGGATCCCGAACCTCGCATATGAGGGTTTGTCCGTTTATACGAATAACCCTGTACGAGCACCCCAGCGGGGGCACGGATGCCCGCAGATCCGGTTCGCGATCGAATCTCAACTGGACAAGATCGCGGAAGATCTCGGCATCGACCCCGTCACGATCCGGCTCCGAAATGCCCGTCAGCCTTGGGAGCAGCTTCCCAACGGAGACAACGTTCACGAGGCGGGCTTGATCGATTGCATCAAGGTTGCCGCCGAGAAATCGGAGTTTCTCGCGAAGTACGGCCAGGGTCGAAAGCAGACGGGGACCGTACGTCGAGGAATCGGGATGGGCGTCAGTTCGTACTTCGGAGGATCGCTCATCTATCCGAATGGATCGGGCGTAATCGTCAAGATGGCCGACGATGGATCGGCGACGGTATTGACCGGCGCAATCGATGTCGGACAGGGTGCCGAGACGGTGATCTCGCAGATCGTTGCCGAGGAGCTGGGCATTCCGATCGACGACGTGAAGATCATATCTGCCGACACCGATACGACGCCGCAGGACATCGGAGCGTGGATCAGTGGAATGACCTACGTCACCGGCAACGCCGCTCGCCAAGCTGCAGGAAACGCTAGGGACAAGATGTTGCGACTGGCAGCCGAACGGCTCGAGTGTACGATCGAGGAGCTGGATGTCGCCGACAAGAGTGTGTATCGCCGCGAGCGGCCGGATCAACGACTTACGTACCGGGAGATCATTGCGCTCAGTGTCGCCACAAAGCGCGGCGACACGATTATCGGGGAAGGCTTCTGGAGGACAATGCGCGACGAACCGGCCCATCCGAGTCTGGCAACCACGAAAGGCCGCTGGAGCGAGAATTACGCCTTCAGTTGCCAGGTTGCCGAGGTCGAGGTCGACATTGAGACGGGCGAAGCTCGCCTCGTCCGTGCGATTACGGTTCACGACTGTGGATTCCCCGTCAACCCTGCTCTCGTCAGCGGCCAGGTGGATGGACAGGTTTCGATGGCGCTGGGCCATGCGTTCCTGGAAGAGGTGATGACCAAGGGGGGTTACACACTCAACCCGAGCTGGCTTGACTACCGGATGCCGACGATTCACGAAATGGCCGAGTCGGACGACGCCGAAGTGATCACCGAGCAGTACACGGTCGGGAAGCCGTTCCGCGTCAAGGAGGTCGGTGAAGGGCTCGTCTCGGGAATCCTGGCAGCGATCGCGAACGCCATTTATGACGCGACCGGAGTGAGGCTCCATTCGACCCCGTTTACGCCGGAGAAGATCCTGAAGGGGCTTCGTCAACAGCGGCGGGAGTCGCGCCGGGCACTGGAGGAAGCGGAACACGAGACGGCACTGAGCAAGTAGGACGCAGTCGGTTCGTCATGAAAACGGCACCTCCGATTGGGCCGATCGTTGCAATCCGAAGCGCCGGAGAAATGGCAACGGGGATTGCATGGCGGCTATACAAGGCCAACATCCGGCGGTTGTGCATGATCGACCTGGATGTGCCGTTTTGCGTCCGCCGGACGGTGTCGTTCTGCACAGCGCTCGATGAAGGTTCGGTGACGGTCGAAGGGGTCGAGGCGACGGCAGTCTGCGGATCAGAGGCGATTCGCCGTGCGTGGGACGACGGTCGAGTCGCCGTCATCCGCGTGGACGACTGGGTGGCGATCCGCGACATCGTGCCGGATATCCTGATCGACGCAATCATCGCGAAACGGAATCTCGGAACCCGCATCGACGATGCCGGACTCGTCATTGGATTGGGTCCCGGATTCACGGCCGGTGTCGACTGCCATTACGTGATCGAAACCAACCGTGGGCATAACCTCGGCAGGGTGATCGAGGAGGGATGCGCCGAAGCAAATACCGGGATGCCTGGCGACATCATGAGTTACACGGAAGAAAGGGTTCTTCGTGCCGAGTGCGACGGCGAATTCCGCAGCTTTCGCTCGATCGGAGATCTGGTCCTGGAGGGTGAGACGGTCGGGATGGTCGCGGATAGTCCGGTACGGGCACGCGTCGAAGGTGTCCTGCGGGGCTTGATTCGATCCGGTGTCCTTGCGCGACGCGGGCTGAAATTGGGCGATATCGATCCCCGCTGCCGGCCGGAGTTCTGTCATACCGTCTCCGACAAGGCCAGGGCACTCGGCGGTGCGGTTCTCGAAGCCGTCATGCGAAGCGCCAATCGGGCATTAGCGGATGACTTCGCTCGCTGATTGTCTCGAACTCGATTCGGCACGAGTCATTTCGGTGTGTGGTGCCGGTGGCAAGAGTACCCTGATTGCCGCTCTCGCCGAGGAATTGGCAGGTGCAGGCGAACAAGTGCTCGTCTCGACAACTACGAAGATGTCGCGTGAGCAGGTTCTGGGTCGATGGCGAAGCGTAAGGGAACGAAATCCGCAGACGATCGCTGCCGTCGCGGACGGTGGTTGCGAACCGGTCGTTGCATTCAGCGATATCGACGAGACGCGAGGTAAGGCGATCGGATACCCCGCGCACGGGATCGACTCCATTGCCCGAACGGGTGGATTCACGCGCATTCTCATCGAGGCAGATGGTTCCGGGGGGCGGCCCTTGAAGGCGCCGGCTGACCACGAACCCGTTTTCCCGAGCAGCACCGCACTCGTCGTGATGATGGCTGGCGCAAGCGGCTTGAATCGACTGCTGGACGAGACAACCGTATTTCGCTCGAGGCTGTGGTCGGACAGAACGGGGATTCCGGTCGGCGGGAACGTCACTCCGAATTCGCTGGCGATGATGGCGGTGCACTCCGGCGGCTTCGCCCGGACCGCGCCCGATAACGCACGTCGAATCCTCTTCATAAATCAGTGCGAAGACCCGGAACGGTTCACCTACGCGAGCGATGCGGTTTCGCATTTGCGCAAGTGTCGGGGGCGGAAACCGGATGTAGTGATATTGGGATCCCTGCGACCCGAGATCCGGGTCTTGCAGCGGATTCGCTTTGCATGAGACGGACATAGACCAAGGGGGGATCGATGCGCAGGGAGCCGATCGACTTCGCTTGCCAGATCAATGCTGCCGATCTGATTCTCCAGGGGGCACGGGCAGACCGAAGGATGGAGGATGTCGCTCTCCTCTACGGCAACTCGGAAATGTCTTTCGGGGAACTGGACTCGTTTACGAACCGCGTCGCGAATGCGTTCCGGCCCTTCCTCGGGACTGGTGATCGGGTGTTGATGCTGCTGAAGGATAGTCCGGAGTTCGTTGCATCCTTCCTCGGAATCATGCGCCTGGGGTGTGTCGCGGTTCCATTGAACACCAGGCTCGCCCCGCGTGACATACGCTTCATCATCGACAACAGTCAGGCGACGGCGCTCGTCATCGATGCCGAGTTCGTGCCGCTCTATCGGGCGGCGGTCGACGGACGATCGAGCCCACTGTTCGTCGTTGTCAACGGCGAACATCAATCGGGGTTGACCTCGTTTCACGAGATCGTGGGCGCGGCGTCCCCGACAGCCTGCAGTCAGCCGATGGATCCCGATGACATGGCCTTCTGGTTGTACTCATCGGGCACGACCGGTACGCCCAAGGCTGCAATTCACTGCCACGGTGATGTCGTCGTCGGCGACGAATACATGCGGACTCTCGGACTGGGGCCAGGGGAGCGCGTGTTCGCATCGTCGAAACTCTTTTTCGCGTTTGCGCTCGGGCACACGGTCATAGGGGGGCTGCGCGCAGGAGCGACGGTGATACTTTTCGATGGATGGCCTGATGCAACCGCGATTGCCGAAGTCGTGGAGAGGTATCGTCCGTCGGTCATGCTGAGTGTTCCGACGTTCTTCCGGAACCTGCTTCGGGATCGCGTTGCCCAGAACGCCTGCTTTCGTTCGGTCCGTACCTATCTCTCCGCAGGAGAGGCGTTGCCGGTCTGCCTTTATGAAGGCTGGTTGGCCGCAACCGGCGCCCCGATCATCGAGGGCATCGGTGCCACCGAGACGATCTTCATGTTCATCTCGGGCACTCCCGCGGAACATCGGCCCGGTGCGACCGGTAAACCAATGCCATATGCCGACGTCAGGCTTCTCGACCCTGCCGGACAACCGGTCACTGCAGTCGGTGCGATCGGAACGGTATGGGTGAAGATGCCTTCTCTCTGCAGGGGGTACTGGCTGCAACCCGAGAGAACCACCGCGCAGTTTCGCGACGGATGGTTCCGGACTGGAGACACCTTCAGCGTGGATGCAGAAGGGTGGTGGCACTACCACAGCCGAACCGACGATCTCTTGAAAATCTCGGGGCAATGGGTAAGCCCGGGGGAAATCGAGGAATGTGCCGAGCGGGTTCCCGGGATCCGCGAGGCGGTGGCGATCGGGGTCGAGAACGGAGACGGACTCACCCGCGCGGTCTTGTTCCTCGTCGCGGACGGAGACGGCATTCCGGACAACGTTGAACGAGCCCAACTCGAACAGGAGGTCAGCCACCAACTGCGGACAACGCTTTCGATCTACAAATGTCCAAGGGAGATGCGCTTCGTCGACGCGATCCCACGCACCGCAACAGGGAAAGTGCAGCGTTACCTGCTGCGGCAGCAATCGACACCGAGGAACGAAAACCAGGCAGAGAGGAGCTGTAATGCATCGTAAGACAATAGCCTATGCGAGAGCCCTCGTCTCCACCTTGGCGGTGGCGGCATCGGCGTATGCGTCTGCGCAAACGCCGCTGAAGATCGGCGTGATCGCGGAAATGACGGGAGCGCAGGCCGAGTACGGCCTGCAGATGACGAATGGCATGAAGCTCTACATGAGCGAACACGGCGAGGTCGTCGGAGGTCGCAAGATCCAGTTGATCGTCAAGGACGTCGGGGGCCCGAATCCGGAGGTGGCGAAACGCCTCGCACAGGAGTTGGTAACGCGTGACAAGGTCGAATTCCTCGCCGGGTTCGGATTCAGCCCCAACGCACTGGCTGTGGCACCAGTGGCGACCGCCGCGAAGGTACCCATGGTCGTGATGAATGCGGCAACGTCGAGCATCCCGTTGAAGTCGCCTTACATCATCCGGACGTCGTTCACACTGGCGCAAGGCGCCATGGGCATCGCGACATGGGCGGCACAGAACGGCATGAAGCGCGTCTTCGTCCTTTATGCGGACTATGCTCCGGGCAACGATGCGAAGAACCAGTTTCGGAAGACCTTCACGGCTGCCGGTGGGGAAATCATCGGAGAAATCGGCGTACCGCTGAAGAACCCCGAATTCGGCCCGTACATGGAGCGGGTGAAGGCGGCAAAGCCTGATGCACTCTTTATGTGGTTTCCGTCCGGCGAGCTTTCGACGGCCCTGGTCAGGTCGTACCGCGAACGCGGGCTCGAAGAGGCCGGAATCAAGCCTCTCGGAACAGGAGACGCCGTCGATGACATGTTCGTGAATTCGATGGGCGACGCTGCGATCGGCCTGATCACTGCTTCACATTACTCGATTGCCCACGACTCCCCCAAGAACAAGGCCTTCGTCTCCGGTTATCAGCAGATGTTCGGAAAGACAATTCGTCCGAACTTCATGGCTGTCGGCGGATACGACGGAATGGCGGTGATCTACGAAGCCGTGAAGAAGCTCGGCGGGAACACCGACGGAACGCAGGCAATCGAGGCGATGAAGAGTCTGAAGCTCGAGAGTCCGCGTGGCCCGATTTCTTTCGAAGCAGACGTGCGGGATATCGTTCAGAACATCTACATTCGCAGGGTCGAGCGGCGCAATGGGGAACTGTACAGCATCGAATTCGCAACGCTTCCAGCGATCAGAGACCCCGGGAAAGACGCGTCCCAGTGAGCGAGCAATCCCCACCGGCAGCGGATGATCGTGGGACACGCGGAGTGCCTGTTTCACCTTTCGCGCCGGATCGCGCGGGGGTTGCTGTCATCGCACTCACGTGAGTCACGATGCCATTGACACTGAGGGAGAAGCATCACAAATGGTAGCGGTCATGCTCGATGGTCTGGCATACGGGATGCTGCTCTTTCTGATTGGAGTGGGCCTTTCGATCACGATGGGTTTGATGAACTTCGTGAACCTCGCCCACGGAGTCTTCGCCATGCTGGGAGGGTACGCTGCCGTCATCGCAATGAATCACGGCGGCGTCCCTTTTCCGTTGGCTCTGCTGATTGGGTTCGCCGCGGGAGCGGCGGCCGGAGCTATCCTGGAGTATGCGTTCTTTCGGAGGCTTTACGGAGCTCATGCTCTGGATCAGGTTCTGTTCTCGGTAGGCGTGGTCTTCGTCGCGATTGCCGCGGCAACCTACTGGTTCGGACCGACCATCCAGGTGTTCACGCTGCCGGGTTACTTGCGGGGCAATGTCGACGTTGGCGGCCTTTCGATCGGCAGATACCGGCTGTTCCTGATCGTCTCCGGAGTCGCGATAATCACGGGATTGCTGATGGCCTTGAGCAAGACCCGCCTGGGTGCAAGCGTACGCGCCGCGGTCGACAACCGGCGTGTCGCCGAAGGCACTGGCATTCACGTGAGGCGACTGTTTTTCGTGGTCTTCTCCTTCGGATGCGGACTCGCCGGATTGGGAGGCGCGCTGAGCCTCGGCATGCTCAGTCTCGATCCAAGCTTCCCGTTGAAATACATGGTCGAGTTCCTGCTCGTGGTGAGCGTCGGCGGGGCCGGCACAATTGTCGGACCGTTCGTCGCGGCGTTGCTCGTCGGAATGGTCGACGTCGCCGGGAAGTACTTCATTCCCCAAGCGGGGGCCTTTCTCGTCTACTTGGTCATGATCGTCGGTCTGCTTCTGCGACCGAACGGCCTGTTCGTGCGCAAGGGACACTTGACATGGCGTTGATCTCGATCTCGATGAAGAAGGTCGTGGTGGTCGAGAGCGCGTTCTGGCTTGCAATCGCAGCATGCCCCTTTCTCTTTCCGGACCGACTCTCTCTCCTCAGCCAGATCCTCATCTTCGGACTCTTCGCGGTGTCGCTCGATATCGCACTTGGATACGCCGGTATCCTAACGGTCGGGCACGCGGCATTCTTCGGCACGGGCGCTTATGTCGCCGGGCTGCTCGCCCGTTACGGATGGGGAGAACCGCTCTCCGGATTGTGCATTGCCTTCCTGGTGTCTTTCGTTCTTGGCTGGCTTCTGAGTTTCCTGATTGTTCGCGGCGCCGACCTTACGAGATTGATGATCACCATAGCAGTCACCATGCTGCTGACGGAGACAGCGAGCCAGTTGTCGAGCATAACGGGCGGCAGTGACGGCTTGCAGGGTATCGAAATGTGGCCGCTACTCGGTCGTTTTGACTTCGATCTATCCGGTCGAACCGGGTTTGTCTACAGTCTGAGTATTGTTCTCGGCATTTTTCTCGTCGTACGGCGGATTCTCGGCTCTCCCTTTGGTCTCGCGCTTCAAGGCATTCACGACAGCCCCAGGCGGATGCGCGCGATCGGGTCGCCCGTCGACTCGCGGCTTCGCGCTGCTTACACTCTGTCCGGAGGCATTGCCGGTGTTGCCGGTGCGCTCCTCGCCCAGACGACGCAGTTCGCGGGTATCGGAACGTTGAGTTTCGACCGTTCTGCCGAGGTGCTGATCATCCTCGTCCTCGGCGGTACCGGACGCTTGTATGGTGGACTGATCGGCGCATTGGTCTACATGCTCGTGCACGAACTGTTTTCCGATCTGGATCCCCAGTATTGGATGTTCTGGCTGGGTGCGTTCCTCGTCACCGTCGTGATGATCGGGCGAGGCGGACTAATGGGGTGGGCTTCCCGCTTCGCGAAGGCCGTCCGAACATGAATCGGGAAGGCGGCTCCGCGACGGCACTCGGTGCGGACCGTGTGTTGGCTCTTCGTGCAGACGGCGTCAGCGTTCGCTTTGGATCGTTCTTGCCGGTAAACGGGGTGACGCTTCATCTCGATGTCGGCGCGAGGCAGGCGCTCGTCGGACCGAATGGTGCCGGCAAGACCACGCTGATCAATCTCCTGACCGGCGTTCTTCGACCGACTGCTGGCGCAATTCGGATTGGAGATCAGGACGTCACAGGCTGGTCGTCCGATCGGCGCGCTCGTTTTGGGCTTGCCCGAACCTTCCAGGTCAATACGCTATTTCCCAGCCTCACGGTGCTTCAGTCAACGATTCTTGCGATTGCAGAGCGGAGCGGCAGAGGTGCTGTCTGGTGGCGATCACTGGATCGTTGCGTTGATTTGCGCGATGAAGCGATCGATCTTCTCACCGAGTTGCATCTGGAAAGGCAGGCGGACACCTGTGTTCGCGAACTGCCCTACGGTAAGCAGCGCTTGATGGAAATCGCCTTGGCGCTGGCGGCGCGGCCCCGAGTTCTCCTGCTCGACGAACCGGCAGCAGGCGTGCCGGAAGGAGAACGGGAGGAGTTGTTCGATGTAATCAATTCGCTCGACTCGCGAATCAGCGTGTTGTTCATCGAGCATGACATGGATCTCGTATTTCGTTTCGCGCGCCGCATTTCCGTTCTCGTGGGAGGAACGCTCCTGACGGAAGGCACGCCCGAAGAAATCGCCCGGAACCAGAAGGTGCGTGAAGTCTATCTTGGAGATACGGATGTCCACGCTGCTTGAAATCCACGGGCTGAGAGCGGGTTACGGCAACGCCGTCATCCTCGACGATCTGTCTTTGAGCATACAAAGCGGACAGAGTCTTGCCCTGCTGGGACGTAACGGCGTCGGGAAGACCACGCTACTCGAGACGATCATGGGAAACACGCGCGTCATGAGTGGTTCCATCACCTTCGATGGATCGAGCATCGTCAACATGCGCCCATATTCCCGCGTGCGTTGCGGACTCGGATGGGTTCCGCAAGAGCGGGAGGTATTCCCGTCGTTGACGGTCGAGGAACACCTTTGCGTCGCTGCACGGAACGGTCCGTGGACTCTCGATCGGGTATACACGCTCTTCCCGCGACTCGGGGAGCGCGCGCGCAACTACGGAAACCAGCTGTCAGGCGGGGAGCAGCAGATGCTTGCTATCGGACGCGCATTGATGACGAATCCGAAATTGATGCTGCTGGACGAGCCGATGGAAGGTCTGGCCCCCATAATCGTGAACGAGTTGACCAGAGCGATCGCGGCCATGTCCCGGCTCGAGGGCCTGCCATCGATCATCGTTGAACAGCGCCCCGTGATCGCGCTCGCCCTAAGCGAGTATTCGGTCGTGCTCGAGAGCGGTAAGGTCGTCTATTCGGGACCGAGTGCGGAGCTTGCTGCCGACAAGCGCCTGCTAGCGCAATTGCTCGGCATCAGTGACCGAAGTCCATGTCCGAAGCCAGTTGCCGTGTCACACGAGAACCAGGTGGAACAATCGAGGAAGAGCGAAGGAGCGCGCCTTGAGAAAACGGACTTCAGGAGGAGATGGGCATATCGCATGGCCGGATGACTTCAGCGGCATGCGGGGTCGCGAATTGCGTTCCACGGGGCTTACGAGAGTCGAAACACTGCCCGGCTCTTCGATCGTCACGGGAGCGAAGACGATGAGCGCGGCGAAGGATTGCGCCCGGAACGAGTCTCGCGTCGACAAGGTCAATTTCGGTGATCTGCCGCAACTGCTTGGCTACCAGATTCGCCAGGTCCAGACCGCGTTGTTCAAGGATTTCTCGGACAGTAGTGCAGACATACGTGTGACGCCAGGTGAGTTCAGCCTGCTCACATTGATCGACACGAACCCCGGGGTGAGCCAGACAGCACTGATGTCGGTCTACAAGGTAGACAAGTCGACGCTCTCACTGAGTATTCGCGGTTTGCAGAAGCGCGGCCTCGTGCGGCGGGTTCGTGGGCAGCTGGACCAGCGATTTCAGTCCTTGTGGCTTACCGAGGCTGGAGTGCAGTCCTTGCAAAGGATACGGAGGCAAGTCGACCGTCAGGAACGCGCCATGGACGCCTGCCTTCGGAGTGGGGAGCGCGCGCAGCTGCTCGACATGCTCACCAGGATTCGCCGAGCGTTCGATCAAACGTCCCTCGATCATCGTGAGCGAGGACGAAAGGATTGACGCAAGGCAGGAATCGCAGTAGTTTGAGATGCAAACTATCTGTAAGTGCACCGCTGGTCGGGCATGAGTCAGGATCATCGACGGTAATCTGGAGTCCGTTATGTACGACAGACGTCTTGTGAACGAGTTGTGTCGATTACAGCGCGAGGATACGGCGTACTGTACGGTGACGATCGTGGATGCAAAGGGCAGCATTCCTCAAGAGGTCGGCGCGACCGCAGTCTTTGGAAGCGACGGTCTTCTGTACGGCACTGTCGGAGGCGGGCGCGTTGAAGCCAGGTGTGCGGAGGAAGTGCGGACGCTGCTCGCCTCCGGGCGCGGTGAGAGAACGAGATTCGAGCGCTTGAACCTGTTTCGTGACCTCGGTATGACCTGTGCGGGTGAGGTGGCACTCTACTACGAAGTGCATCAGCCAATCGATCGCTGGGAAATCGTCGTCTTCGGAGCGGGGCACGTCGCACAGAAGCTTTGCCGTTTTCTGGTCGAACTGGATTGCCACACGGTATGCATCGACACGCGAAGCGAGTGGCTCGCTCGACTGCCACAGACCGATAGGCTCGAGATTCGCCACGTGGGATCCTTCGTAGAAGGCGTGAGCGCGGTCCGAGATGGAGCATCCGTATTGTTGATGACGATGGGGCACGCGACGGATGGTCCCATCCTCGAAGCGCTTGCTCGCAGCGAGGTGGCAATCCCGTATATGGGAGTGATTGGCAGCGCCTCGAAGGCGGCGATCATGCGCAGGGAGCTTCGGAAAAGCGGAGTTCCCGCCGTTTTCATCGACCGAATTGCGTGCCCAATTGGCGAAAAGGTGGGGGACAACACTCCAGCCGAGATTGCAGTGGGTATTGTCTCGAAGTTGGTCAGAATTCGACGTTCGCAAGACAAAGTTGCGCTCGGCGCCCATGGTTCCAACGAACCTCGAATGACGTGTGACGCCAGGAGCGAGGAAACGAATACCGTTTGATCGCTAACAGCATGATCATCGAAGGTCGACCACGGAGCGGCATACGACAAGGCTTTTCGTCGACCCAAGTCGAGATCGTTCTTGCGGCCTTGGTCACCCTATTGGACGCTCGTGCAGGGATTCTGAGGATCCGGTCGGGACACCACGACGAGTCTCGATTGTTGGCAGCACATGGGCTGCCGGCGGATCTTCTGGCCCGGGAGAAATCGGTTACCGGACCCTGCGGTGTTTGTGGCGCGGCACTGCAGCGCAAGAGCGTTCGTCCTTGTTATCCGGAAGCCGGACGTGACACTCCCTCCCGTCGGCGATTCGACCACGGAGACTGTACGGCGACGGTCGCACTCTCGCTCGACCACCGCGGCGAGAGCGTCGGCGTCTTTGCTCTGTTCTTCGACCATCCCGGGCGCCTGCCGAATGACCTCGCCCCGCTGTTGCGCGCAGCGGGTCAGTTGCTGGCCTTCGTAGTCAAGCGCACTCATGAAAAGGGAGGGGCCGCGGCTTCGTCGCCGAAAGGGCCTTTCACGCGATCCGATAGGCTTTCCACGGGTTCCCTTGAACAGCCGCTTAGGTCCATGCAGGCGCAAATGCTGCTTTGCGAGGGTTTTTCCTGGCACGGTAGCCAGTCGAAGAGGAGAGTTGGGTGGACACCGACGTCTCTGCTCTCCAGTACCAATCCGCCGTCAGATACGGAGAACCCCGCGCATGCCGCGGTCGCAGGATTGACGGCTCGCGAGTGGGAAGTGCTGAATCATCTCGCGGCTGGCCAGAGCAACAAAGGGATTGCGAGAGAACTCGGAATCAGCCACAACACGGTGAAGATCTATGTTCATCGCATCTTTGCGAAACTTGGTCTTTCATCGAGACTCCAGGCAGTATTGTATGTAATGAAATTCGGTGCCTCTGATGCATCCTTCGTTGTCGTCAACGAGAACAGCGCAGATGGCATGGCGACACGCCAAGGTGATGGCCCGGCAAGGCCGCGAGGTACCCGGAGCGGCGGGTGATCGGGACCAAATATCGTTGGGCGTGGGTGGCGGACAATTGCAGGACCTCTGGATGCTGCTGTCGGGCGATCGCGCGTCGATGACGCGGCAGCTCTCCGACGTGCTCGCCGGCTACGAAGACTTCGCCGATCTCGACCGGCGCGAGCTGCAATTGATCGAGCCGCTGCGTACGCTGCGGCTGATCCACTACTCGGCCTGGATCGCGCGGCGCTGGGACGACCCGGCGTTTCCGGCGGCGTTCCCGTGGTTCGGCACGCAGCGCTACTGGCAGGACCGGGTGCTCGAGCTGCGCGAACAGGTCGCTGCGATGCAGGAGCCTGCGCTCGTCGCCTGAATGGGCACTGCGCGCGCACGCTGCGCGCGGCAGGTGGGCTGCCGACCCTTGCGGCGAGTGCGCACTAGAATCGACCCGACCCGACCCGGCCGGGGGCCGGGCCGGCCACTTCACCGCTCTGCAGGGAGATGGAATGACCGGGACCCGACGATTCCCAGTCTTCGCGACCTTCATTCTCGCGCTGCTGACGCTTCTGTTCGCGCAGGCCGCCCAGGCGCGCGAAATGGTCAGCATCGCGCGCCCCGAGGTCAACCTGCGCTCCGGCCCCGGCACCTCGCACGAGATCGCCTGGATCCTCGGACGCGGCTATCCGCTCGAGGTGCTCGCGCGCAAGGGCCAGTGGCTGCGGGTGCGAGACTTCGAGAGCGACGAGGGCTGGGTCCACCGTTCGCTCACCGGCAAGACGCCGCACGTGGTCGTGAAGGCGAAGGTCGCCAACATCCGCAGCGCACCGGACCTGCGCAGCCGCATCGTCGGCAAGGCAGGCTACGGCGAAGTGCTGCGCACCCTGGCGCGTCGCGCCGACTGGATCCGCATTCGCAGCGACAGCGGCCAGGTGGGCTGGATCGCGCGGCGCCTGACCTGGGGCTGGTAGGTGGCGGCACCGACAGCACCGGGATCGCGCCGGCGCATCGACACGGCGTCCTTGCGCTTCGCCGACATCGAGGCCGCCGCCGCGCGGCTCGCGGACCAGGTGGAACACACGCCCTGCCTGCACTCGCGCACCTTGTCGCAGATCACCGGTGCCGAGGTGTTCCTGAAGTTCGAGAACCTGCAGTTCACTGCTTCGTTCAAGGAGCGCGGTGCACTGAACCGTCTCGCGCTGCTCGGTGCGAGCGAGCGCAAGCGCGGCGTGCTCGCGGTCTCGGCCGGCAACCACGCGCAGGGGGTGGCCTGGCACGCGAGCCGGCTCGGCGTCCCGGCGACGATCGTGATGCCGCGCTTCACCCCATCGGTGAAGGTCGAGCGCACGCGCGAATTCGGCGCCGAGGTGGTGCTGCACGGCGAGCGCTTCGACCAGGCGCGCGAACACGGCCTGGCGATCGCGGCGGCGCGCGGGCTGACGATGATCGACCCGTTCGACGACGATGCGGTCATGGCCGGCCAGGGGACGATCGGCATCGAGATGCTGACCGCCTGGCCCGGGCTCGACGACCTGGTGGTGCCGGTCGGTGGAGGCGGCCTGATTGCCGGGATCGCCACTGCCGCGAAGCACCTGAAGCCGGGCATCCGGGTGACCGGCGTGCAGATGGAGCGCTTCGCGCTGGTGCACGACGCGATCGAGGGCGGCCACCATCCGCTGGGTGCCGGCTCGATTGCCGAGGGCATCGCGGTCGATCGCCTGGGCGAGCGCACGCTGCCGGTCATCCGCCAGCGTGTCGACAGGATGCTGCTGGTCGACGAAGGCGACGTCGAGCAGGCGGTGCTGATGCTGCTCGAGATCGAGAAGACCGTGGCCGAAGGGGCCGGCGCGGTGCCGCTGGCGGCACTGCTGCGGCATCCGGCGCACTTCCGCGGCCGGCGCGTCGGCCTGGTGCTGTCGGGCGGCAACATCGATCCGCTGCTGCTCGCTTCGATCATCGAGCGCGGGATGGTCCGCTCGGGCCGGCTGGCCCGGCTCTACGTCGACATTCGCGACGTCCCGGGCGCGCTCGCGCAAGTCACCGCGCTGCTGGCTGACGAACAGGCCAACGTCGAGGAGATCCGGCACGAGCGCGCGTTCGGCAGCATCGGCGCGCAACGCGTCGAGGTCGAGATCGTCGTCCAGGCGCGCGGCCCGGCCCACGTGGCGCAGCTTCTCGCGCGCCTTGCCGGGGCGGGGTTTTCGGCCCGCACGTTCTGAGCCTTCGGCGGCGCTCCGCCGCCGCGGGCCTTCGGCGCCTCGGCGTTGGCTCCCGGACCGATAGAATGCCGGTTTTCGCGGCAGTTTCGAGGACTCCAGCCATGATCATCCAGACGGTGGGAATCATCGGCGCCGGCACGATGGGCAGCGGCATTGCCCAGGCCTGCGCCGCTTCCGGCATCGACGCAGTGATGCAGGACGTGAACGAGGCCGCGCTCGAGCGCGGGCTGAAGACGGTGTCGGGCTCGCTCGATCGCCTGGTGAAGAAGGGCTCGATCGACGAGGCGCGCAAGCTCGGGATCCTGTCGCGGATCCGCGCCACCACGCGGCCCGAAGACCTCGCCCCGGCCGACCTGGTGATCGAGGCGGCCACCGAGAACGAGGAACTGAAGGTGCGGATCCTGAAGAACCTCGAGGGCATCGTGAAGCCGTCGGCGATCGTTGCGACGAACACCTCGTCGATCTCGATCACGCGGCTGGCCGCCTCGACGCATCGGCCGGAGCGGTTCGTCGGCATGCATTTCTTCAACCCGGTGCCGGTGATGGCGCTGGTCGAGGTGATTCGCGGGCTGCGCACTTCGGACGAGACGGTGGCCGCGGTCACCGAACTGGCGCAGCGGCTGGGCAAGACTCCGATCGGCGTGAAGAACAGCGCCGGCTTCGTGGTCAACCGGATCCTCTGCCCGATGATCAACGAGGCGATCTTCGCGTTGCAGGAGGGCCTGGCGAGCGCCGAGGAGATCGACGCGGGCATGAAGCTC
>WBZO01003468.1_pt1 | contig 18362 bp, 14 predicted proteins | sample 5204261 | NCBI WGS metagenome assembly WBZO01 (sample SAMN12412400, study PRJNA552823) | activated sludge metagenome | isolation source: activated sludge from anammox sidestream of wastewater treatment plant... | place: USA: North Carolina | collected 2017-09
TCTAAAATCGCACCATGCACAAAACCGAATCCGAATTTGCTTTCCGGTTGCCATAGCGATGATTTCCACGACCAGAGCCACGTTTAAATAGATCATGAAAACTGCAGTTGCGGAATCGCTGTATGTTTCGCCGGGCAGTATCCGAAAGGCTCACCATCGCGTACTTTAGCGAGATTGGCTTTGCAGCCAATGTATTTTGGGGTATACATTCAGGCATGATTTTATCATTTACAGAAGAAGAAAGACGCTGGCAAAAGCCAGCGTCTTTCTTCTTCTGTAGCCAAACTTAAGTTAGTTAGCTTCGCGCTGGTCAACGACTTGCCTGACAAGTTTGCTATCAACCTGCTGGACGTTTAGTGATTCAGCGAGCATTATGGCGCTAGTGCAGAGATTGTTTATTTCTCTTGGGATTCCTTGAGAAGCCAGGAAAATTGTTCTAACAGCGTCATCAGAAAAGATTTCTGTATTGGCTTGAGCGGAGCGAAGACGATGGGCGATGTAGTCGCCAGTCTCCTCTTCGGTTAAGCCTTCAAGAGCGTATCTAAAGCGCAAACGTTGATTGAGAGCTTCTTGCCCAGCCATTTTCAGACGAGTGCGCAGAGCTAGTTGTCCAATCATGATCAGGGTAATAGGAGAGGTTCTATCAAAGTCGGCATTTGTAAGCAGTCTGATTTCCTGGAGCGTGGAGTTCTCGAGAAGGTGAGCTTCGTCGACAACAAGGACAACTTCTTTGCCTTGTTCGCGCAGATTGTCGGAGAGATGCTGACTGATTAGCAGCCACGTATTGGCTTTAGATCTTTGGGGAGGGATGTTCAAGGCGGCGGCTAATCGGCGGGAAAGATTGATTCCATCCTGGTCTTGTCCCACGTAAATGATCTGATACTTATTAGTCGGAAGCTCATCGGTAAAAGCGCGAGTAGCGGTCGTTTTGCCAACACCGGCTTCACCAGTGAGCAAAAGTATGGAGCGCTCATCAATAACTCTTTTGAGTAATCTTGATAGCTCATCGAACTGAGAGTAGCTAAAAATGCCATCTTCAGGCAGTGTTTTTGAGAATGGAGAAGTTTGGAAATTTGATTGGGTAGAGAGTTTTTTAGCCATTATTTGTTCCTTTGTTGAAATGTACTTCTGCGAATGTGTTCTGTGTAATAGCGGAGGTGTAGGTGTTTGCCTTTGGCGTTTACGGCTTGCTGGAGCAGGGCGGATGTGCGTTTTTTGCGTAGTGGAGAGCATTGCAGGAAGAATTGCGTGGCGATATGCAGCTCTTCAGGAGCCAGTGATCTATCGAAGAGTTTTTCAAACAGTTCAATGAATTCTGGCTCAGCCAGGTAGTCATCGGGCTCCGAGCAGGGGGAGTAGGCTTCTCCTTCGTGGTTATTAGTCAATGCCATACGGTATGTCTTGCTGCTATCGAGCGGCAGATTGCGCGGTCTGCGAGGCGTACTCTCTGGTTTTCGACTGAAGTCGATTTTCGTGGATGGATTCGAGGCTGCTGCAAGGCCAAGAAATTTTCCATCTTGCCAAATTTCTACCTGATCACGCTTCCCTGCTTGCCAGCGAACTTCTACGTCAACGCCTGCGAAGGCCGGATCTGCCTGATACCATTGGCTATCGATTCTTAGCATTGCGGTCTTGTCATTGACTCGCCGAGTAGCGCGCAGCATGAGTGCCTTGCGTATTTCTTCTGGAGATACACGTTGCACCAGGTGTTCATCTTGTTTCAATCGCTCTAAAGGGGACATACCTAGAGCGCTGTGGGGATAGTTGTGATATTCCTTTGTAAGCCAGGCCCAGAAGAATTTATTCAAGTCTTCGAGACTAGTTAAACCTGCATGCTGAGCTTCAACGTAGAAGCTGCGCTTGATAGTCCCGAAGTGTTTTTCGACTTTGCCTTTTCCTTGAGGTGAGTAGGGTTTGCAGAAGGAGACTTCTGTTTGAAGGTATGCGCACATCAGCTTGATGGTGTTCGAATGGTAGATGAAAGCATTGTCGCAAAGGATTCGGGCGGGTTTGCCACGTTTGAGAAGAGCCTTGCGAAAACAGTCAACAAGATTGGGGAGTTTTTCATCCCAGTAGAACTGAGCGTGGGTGCAAATTCTCGTTGCATCATCGATGAAAAGGATGAGCTTAGTTCCTTTAGTCTTGGTAGGATTGCCAGGGTCAGGCAACCGAACGCCAACGGATGTATCTGCCTGCCAGAGGGCGTTAGCATATTTTTGCTCCCAACGTTGGAAGGCTCCTTTTTCGCTAGCAAGCTTTTGTTTGCTAGCGCCGCGCAAATTGAGTTGATTATTCAAGGTGGATTTCGATATCTTTTGAACATCGAAATTCTCTGATTCCAAGATGCTCAGGATGGTTCTGATGCTACGGGCGGGCTCCTGGCGGCGCAGCTGTTCCGCGCGCTCCAGAATATGCTCGTTAATAGCCCTAGAGCTTCCTCTAGTGCTACGGCGAGAATCGAGCAAGCCATCAAAGCCGAACTTCTTATGTTGCCAGAGCCACTGCTGCAGCGTGCGTCTAGGAATTCGCTTTAAGGTGCCGTCAGGCTGAACATATGTCTGCTGAAGTATTTCACGGCGCAGCAGTTTCTTTTGCTCGTTATTTTCAAACTTGCGACAAACAAGCGGCGCAATTACAGAGAAACGAAATTGCGCCCATGTAATCCGTTCGTCGTGATCCATTTTCTCCTCCAGCTATCCAGCGGAGAACATGGTACACAAGGCTGAATTACGTGGATTTCCAGTTGTGTGGAGTCGAAAGAATCAGTGACCGCTTGCTAAAAATCTCTTTGCGGTACTCAACATCTCCAAGAAAAAATGATTGCAACCGCAAAAACAAATCAGCTTTGTTATCAAAAGTGAAAGCCGCCATGTGCCGGAGTTTGACTATTTCTTGCAATCTTGCTCTCTTTTCTGGTGAGCGCGCAGCACTGAAACTGAGCGGTTCCGCGCAGGTAGGCAAAGCTAACATCTCAATCGTGCCGCGTAGCACAAGCTCCTTTTGTAGCTGGAAAAGAACGTGCTTAGCAGCTCTCGAGAATTGATCCACCCATTTAAAAATGCAGCTAGCAACTGGTTTTAGAGCAGAATGCTTGAGGTCGCTGACTTCTGCCGCATATTCGAGATAGCTATTCTCTTGGGCGATGAAGCCTTCGACCGCCTGCGCGATGACGTTAGCAGCGAAATGGAGGTACGGAACGAGGAACGGAAACAGACAAGAGGCTACTTTTGAGCACACGCGACACTTAAACCTGCGAATGTCTATCATGACCTCAGAATCGAGCAGCTGGACCTTGCGTCGATATTTGCCATGTCTCCAAAAGGAGTCCACGTTAGAACAGTTAGGACAGCAGCTGGGTCTGAGCTCTGAATCCAAATATTCTTTACGATGAAAGTAATCGTCAAGCGAGTCTACGCCAGAAACAAGTATGATCAACTAGTCCGCTCCTTTTATTGGTGTGTCGCAACAACAATTCTAGGGCGGACACCTTTTTATGTGCCGACATGTGTGTTTTCTAACTGCGCAAAGTTATTCTGTTCAAACAGCAGTTTTTAATGCAAAGTTGCGTTCCGGGTAACACCAGGCATCGGGCAACTCGGTCAATTCGCAGAAAGAAGGCGGCAACGCTGCAAATAACACCATCTATACCGACTATGGCACCGTGACCACCACTGGTGTGGTCGGGCAGCCTGGCTCCGGCATCGCCTGGAAGCTGACTCCCAATGCCAAGGCGCTGGCGAACAGCCCTCTGAAGGTGAACGTGGGCAAAGTGGCATGCCCTGCCAACGTTCCGACCACTATCAAGTACTGGGCTAAGCATAGTGCGGCAAGTGGTATTAGCTCGCGCTTGCGCGTGGCTGGCGGTCGCTATGCCGGTGTGGGTTCTCCCGGTGTCGACGTGGTTTCGGCAACGGTGAGTGGTACGGCGTTCGCGCAGTACTCGGTGACCTTCACGCCGACCGAGAACTGCGTGGTCGACATTTTCTTCGAAACGTGGGGCTCGACGACGCAGAATGCAGTCGTGAGTGGGCCCGTGGTAGTCAGCCAGTAATCGGAGCAGAGAAAATTATGGCTAAGAAAAGCTTCGACCTTGGTACGTTTGCGTACCAAGGCAGCCCTTTCATTTGGGGCTCAATGCAAGACCTCAGCGGCTTGACGGTCGTTTACCAAGCCGCTCCGCAATTTGGCGTCCAGGACATGCCTGGTACGAACTATGTCATGGACAACCGTGGCAGGTTGACGAACGCCAATCTGACCAATGGCCAGGGCGTTGCTTACAACCTGGACAATGCCGGCAATCGCACGTCTGTGGTGACGAGCTAGGAGTCTAAGAAATGAGCAAGAACCAAGACAAAGCAGATGCCGGCAAGGCATTGACCAATTCGAACGAGGCAGAAATGGAAAATACGAACGCAAACAAAGATTGCGGTTGCGGGTGTGAAGATTGCGAAGATTCACAGAGCTCCGCTTCGACCGAAACTACGCAAGACTGCTCCGACTGCAGCTCTAAGCGCAAACAGAGAGTCGGGCTCAGCGGTGCTGAGAAGCCCAACCTCGTGAAGGAATTTACGCCGGAGACGAGCGCGGTGCTTTTGGCTGGCGCTGCGGCGACGGCTGGAAAACCGGTGCCACCGACTAAGGTTGAACCGGGCAAATGGGTGCCACTGCCTCAGCAGCAGGGTGTGGATCCAGATACTGCGCGGCAGCAGATTGAATCGAGGACCCCGCCTTCTAACATCTACAAGCCTGGAGCCAAGCCTTTGCCTTCCGGTGTGAAGGCACTTGCTGGTGGCCTTGCTTCTAACACTGTTGGCGGTCCGGTGTCGATTTCGGAGTTGGCGCGGGCGCTTCGCAACAATGTGGACCTCATTTACGAATGGGTCTTCAATAATATTGAACATCAGCCCACCTATGGCATCCAGAAAGGTGGTCTCGGGTCCATCATCGACGGCATCGGCAACTCCTTCGACCAGGCTGACCTAATGGTGCAGCTGCTGAGGCAGGCTGGCTACACATCGAATTATCAGTTCGGCACACTGCGTATGAATGCTGCGCAGCTTGGTGCATGGCTAGGTACAGACCCGCTGAATATCTGGGCGTCTTACAACTTCCTTGTGAATAGCGGTGTTCCCGCCGCTGTGGTCAACGTCTCCGGCACAGACTATGTGGAGTTCAGCCACTGCTGGTTGATCTGCAACATCTCCGGCACCAACTATGTGTTTGATCCTTCTCAGAAGACTTACACGGCAAAGACGGGGGTGAACCTGGCTACCGCCATGGGGTTCAATGCCACCACGTTCATGAACAATGCTCGCTCGGGCGCAACCATCACAGCGAACTATGTTCAGAACTTGAACCGCACCAATATTCGAAATGATCTGGACAGCATGACCAATACTTTGGTCAACTGGATCAAGACGAACAACCACGGTGCTGGTATGGACGATATTCTGGGCGGTCGTACGATCAATCAGAATGACTCGTCTACGCCGCTGCGGCAGACCGCCCATCCGTTCCTGAAGCCGGCAACGACTCCGACAACCTGGACGAGCATCCCTCAGGCATACAAAGCCACGATGCACATCGTCTATGACACCATCGATGTCACATTCAACACTGAAGACCTCGCTGGCAAGCGCCTGACGCTTTTCTTCAATGTGAGTCATCAGGCAGAACTGCGCCTTGATGGCACTCTCATTGGAACCAGTACAGCGCAGACTCCTGGGACCTGGAACTCCGTGCTCTTCGATATCGTGCACCCATATGCCGGTACCTGGGCCAATCAGTATCAGTGGATGAGAGTCTGGGCTGACAAGCCGTATCTGCTCTGCAACTCGTGGGGCAACATGTCGGCAAGTGCAGCGAGCGTGCACAGTAAAAACATCAAGGCTCTTGATGGCAACTATGCTGACCCCGGCTCTGAAGAGATGGTCGGCGAAACGATGGCGCAGATGTGGAAGGTGCTTGGAGTTCATTCCACGCGCATGCTCGACATCACTAACCGGATGGCTGACTGCTCGACCGTGTTGCATCATCAATGCGGTCTGATCGGGCACTTTGACACCTTCTTCCTTGATATTGGCGCGGTTGTCTGGGCTACGTCGGCTCTGGACAACGATTACAACAAGCAGCAGGCTAACGATACGACTTTCGCGCTGCATGGCGTGGCGCTAGAGTCTCAGATCGTACGCGAGACCTTTACGATTCTTGGTGTCAGTACAACAGCGCTGGTCGATTCGGCAGTGGCTTCTGGTCAGAAGATCTACGACGGTAAGACTGCCAACTGGACTGCCAGCGTCAAGCCAAACCTTGTCAACTACAATGCTGGCGACCTGACCGATATCGAGAACTGGTACATCAACAATGGCTACAGGGTCGGCATCCCAGAGAATGGCCAGATCACCATTGGTAACTGGACTGGCTATGGCTACTATGCTATTCCCAACTACGGCACCTTTGGGCTGATTGGAGGTGGTTTGAAGGGTGGTAGCGGGGAGCGGGCGCAAAGCCTCACTCTTTCTCCGTACTACATGACCTGGAACAACTTCGACTTCTACCTGTACGGGGACATTGTTGACAAGTGCGATACTATTCACGCGGTCGATAATGAGTCCACCTGCGTCGCCTATGAGGTCACCAGTCTGGGGCTCAAGTGCATGTGCTCGGTGCCTGCAGGCTCCATGGGTTACTGGGGTAACTTCTATGCCGGCGGCGGTAACGGTGCCGGTGGTGGTGGCGGCGGTGGCACGGAAGTGCCTGGTATCGTCACTTCGGCCGAGCCAATTGATTTGGCAAGTGGTGCTTACATTCTTGACGCCACTGATATTTCGATTGGAGGGCTGTCCTTCTCGAGGTCGTACAACTCTGCTGCAAAGGACCATCATGGTCCTCTCGGTCGCGGCTGGCGGCACAGTTTCGACATCTTCTGCAACATCGATACCTCTGGTGGCAGCGGTATGGGAGAGCAGACTGTCATCGGCGCCAGCGGTACGATTGTAGAAGCTTACGTCACATATCAGCTTCAGACTGACCTGACGAAGCCGTTTGACAAGTACCTGACTTGCGCGGTGGCTAACAAGTGGTTTGTGGACAATCTGTCGCACAATATTGTTACTCTCCAGGCCGGCTTCTCGAGGAAGACCTTTGTGAAGCTGCCCAATGGCACCTATGCCAATCCTGTTGGTGAGAATGGCACGCTGACTCGCAATGTGGACGGGACGTTCACCTACACCAGCCTCACTGGTGAGAAGGTGAACTTCAACTCTCGTGGCCACATCTCCACGATGCAGGACACCAATGGCAATACCGTTACTTTCACCTACACCGACTACGTGAAGCTCAGTTCGGTGGCAGACAGTTTCGGGCGTACCCTGACTATCAGCTACACGAACAACAGAATCAGCAGTGTTTCTGATGGAACCGGACGAAGTGTTGGCTACACAGTGAACGGCGTTGGTGACCTTGTGACAGTCACCGATCCAAACGGAAAGAACTGGACTTATGAGTATGCGGTTCCTGGTCAGATGACCAAGCTGTATAAGCCGGCGAATCCGTCAACCACGATCGTCACAAACGTCTACGACACTCTCGGTCGTATCAAAGAGCAGAAGGACTACCAGAACAACACCTGGCAGTACTTCTTCGCTGGCTCAAGAACTGAGGAAGTCAACCCGAACAGCAAAAGCTCCATCATGTACTGGGGCAATATGGGCAGTGTTGTGAAGTCGGTGAATCAGGTCGGGAAGAAGTCCCTGACCCAATTTGATGGACGCAATCGACCGACCAAGGTCATTGCACCTGAAGGAAACTCTGTTGAGTTTGTCTACGACAGCAAGGATAGGGTTACTCAGACGACCGTGAAGGCTAAGCCGGCATCTGGCTTGGCGGACATTGTGACTTCTGCTACCTATGATGCCACGTGGGGCAAGCTGAAGACTGCTACCGATAATCTCGGGCGAGTTACCACGATGAACTATGATGCCGCAAACGGCAATCTTTTGAGCGTGGTATCGCCGAGTGTTACTGGTCTTGGTAGTTCAACTGTCACTATGACCTATACTGCCAAAGGTCAAATTGAGACAGTAACGGCTCCGGATGGCATCGTCTCTAAGTGTGTCTACGACCCGACCTATGGTCACGTGACGTCCAAGATTGCCGACTTTGGAGTTGGACGGCTGAATCTCACCACAAACTTTGGCTACAACAGCCGAGGCTGGGTAACGAGCACTCAAGATCCGCGAGGAAATTCCGGTACGATCGATTATGACGTTTTGGGGAGAGTGACGCAAGTTACTGGACCGGCGCCGTTCAGCTATGTGACGAAGTTCACTTACGATGATAACGGCAACAAGACGAAGATTGAGGTTCAGACGAACGACCCGGATAATCCTTGGCAGACCTCTCAGGCGAGCTACACGGCTGATGGCAAGGTGCTGACCACGACCAGCCCAACAGGCATTGTAACTACCTTCACCTATGACACTCTGCAGCGGCATTGGAAGACAACCGATGCGCTAAGCCGGGTGGTGACCAAAGTCTACGACGATGCTAACCGCATTTCTTCAATCGAGAGCGTTGCAGGAACTACACCCGCTCAGTGGAATGGCTCATTGCTTAGACTAGCGGCTTAGCAATTCGGAGCAGTCAGCACAGTGTCAAATAGCAAGAGAGATCTAGAGAAAGAGAAGCATTGGAGAGAAGTACTTTCAAGCTGGCGGGCAAGTGGCGTCAGTAAGGCTCGGTTCTGCCGAGAGCGAGGTTTGAAGCTCAGTACTCTCTGCAGCTGGGTCTCTGTGATCGAGAGTCGCGACGCGGAACAACGCAATGAGTCAGTAAGAGCTGCTAGAAAGCGTCGTCTGGAGATTGAGACAAATGAGAAGAAAGAAAAGAAAACTTCGGTGGAATTTGTCGAGGCAAAATGTTCTAACCGCCTCCAGCGGCTTGAGGCGCCTCAGGCTGAGACAGAAAGAATAGAAATCTCCACGCAACAAGGTCTTTTAATTAAGCTTCCGGCTGCATCGAATAGCGCTTTGCTCTTCGCCGTTCTGCAAGCGCTCCGATAACGCAATGCTCGTTCCCACAGGCAATCTGAAGATCTATTTTTGTAGCAGACCCACCGATATGAGAATGGGTTTCTGCGGACTATCCGGTCAGGTGCGCTCCTTCATGCAGGGAAATCCCCTCTCTGGCAACCTCTTCGTCTTCCGCAATCGCCGAGGTGACAGGCTTAAGATCCTTGCATGGGACGGCGATGGCTTCGTGCTTTGGTATAAGCTTCTGTCCAAGGGCACATTCAAGTTCCCGCCGCACGTCGTGGGCAATAGTATCGAGATTGATCACCCGACTCTCATGATGATTCTGGATGGCATCGATCTGCGTCATGTACGTCGCCAAAAACGATTCAAAATGTCCTCTCTGATTTAACCGAAATCCCAGCTCCAAACTACCCCAAAAGACAATTATCAGAAGTGTAAGCGCCGAAAAGCCCTACAAATGGGCGGTCTCGATGAAACATAATTCAGACTATCGGACGCTCAAATCGATTTTCATTCTTCAATGACAGAAGTTTCACCATCTTTTCTGTGATACCACCATTGGTGCGTACTGTACAATATAGTGACTAAAAGCAGAGAAAAAATGACTAAAAAGACTCCTGGTGCCGATTCTCTTAGCCCCGATAAACTGCCGGACAATCTTGCCGACTGCCACAACCTCATCCGCGAACTCTTCGCTCGCATCTCCGCATTGGAAAAACAACTCAGCCGCCGTAACCGCGCTGCCTTCGGTAAGAAGTCCGCTAAGGTAAATTCCAGCCTCCTCACTGGCACCGGCAAAGCTATTCATTCTCAAACCGAAGAAGAACTTGAAGACGAGAGGCGCAATCTCAATATCGTCGAAACTAAAAACAAAGGCGGAGGTCGCTCTCCTTCCTCCTCGAAATCTGTCGAGCAGCGCGAGGAAAAGCACACTATCACCGACCCCTCTACGCTTGCATGCCCATGCTGCGGCGACGAAAGAACTGTCTTCGGCTTTGACGCCTCCTCTCAAATCGACTTTGTAAAGCCTGTCTTCGAAGAAGTCAAACATGTCGTCTACAAGTACAGCTGCAAAAAATGCGGCAAACATGTCCTCTCCGCCGAGAAGCCTTTTCAACCAATCGACAAAGCTAAAGCCGGTCCAGGTTTGCTTGCTAAAATCACAACCGATAAGCTCCTCCTCCACTTGCCTCTCTACCGCCAGGAAAAGGTCTTCAAGGCTCTCAGCCTGCCCATCAACCGTGCCTCCATGAGCCGCTGGCTCAAAGCCTGTGCTGATTTCCTGAAGCCCATCGTCGAAAGGATGAAGGTACTCTTTCTGCAGAGTCGTGTGATTCTGGCTGATGCCACCACAATGCCGGTTATCAAAAAAGGTCTCGGTAAAACTCACCGCGGCATCATCTGGTCCATGCTCGGCGATAGCTCTAATCCCTACACCATCTACGATTTCTCTGAAACGGAACACGCCATGTACCCGGAGAAAATTCTGAAAGGCTTCAAGGGCGTTCTTCTCTCTGACGGCACAAACAAATTCAACGGGATAATCGCAGCTGGTGCTACTTCTGCCAATTGCTGGGCTCATGTACACTGCCGCTTCGAAGAAGCCTGGCTCGACGACAAGACAACTGTCGAATTTCCCATGGGCGTAATCAAAAGTCTCTTTGATATCGAGCGTGTGGCGAAGAACCTCACTGAAGAACAGCGCAAAGACATGCGACTCCGACTGGCAAAACCAAAACTCGCTCTCCTCAAAACCTGGCTTGACGAAAATGCTCTCAAAGAACCGCCCAAATCCAAACTCTCCGATGCAATCTCCTACACTCTCAATCGCTGGGACGCACTTTGTCTCTACGCAGATACGGGCTACGTCGACATCTCTAACAATGCTTGCGAACGCTCCATCAAGCCCATTGTTCTCGGCCGCTCCAACTGGCTCTTTGCCGGCTCCATCGACGGAGGGCATACTTCCGCAATACTCATGACCCTCATTCAAACTTGCGAAAGGCTGAATATCAACTCCTTCGAATATCTCAAAGATGTTCTCACTCGCTTCCCGAATGCGAATATGCGAGACCTCGATGACTTCCTTCCTGATCGATGGCTCGCTCTCAGACAAACTAAGCACCAGTAACTTTTCTCTCCTGCAAGCAAAAACTGCGCTCTCAATAATCTCTTGCTTGCGCGCCTGTTTCTAGGGTGTACTTTGTGCAACGGTTTCCTTCAATCATCAATCCTGCCGCAATCACTGAGGTTACCTATACCTACACAGACAACGGCAAGTTGGCGACTTTGAAGGACGCGCGCAACTTCACTACGACCTATTCCTTCGATGGGCATGATCGGGCGCTCAGGACCACCTATCCCGACTCAACTTACGAAGAGGTGAGCAGCTATGACGGGAACAGCAACCCGCTCACTCTGCGAACTCGTTCTGGAGCCACGGTTACACTCACGTATGACGAGTTGAACCGAGTCAAAACAAAGACACCTACTGGACAGCCGACAGTGACAACCGTCTACGACATCGCCGGTCGTGTCACCACAGTCAGCACCCCAGTTGTGGCTGGTGATCCTTCTTCTGGAACGTTCACCAATTATTACGACACCGCGGGCCGGTTCTATCGGGAGCAATATCCTGATGGACTTTCAGTGACCCATGTGTTGGATGCTAACGGGAATGTGACCAAGACCACGTACCCTGACGGGTACTACGTGGAGCGCGTCTATGATCAGATGAACCGCCAGACGGACATCAAACTCAACGGAAGTGTTACCAGCGCGATTCAGTTCCAGTATGACGCTCTGTCTCGTCGCACTAAGCTCATTTATGAGAACGGCTGCGTTACCAACTACGGATTTGAGGACGACAACGATCTCAGTGGAATCCTTCAGAACTTTGTTGGGTCCAGCGTGGCATTCGGCTATTCCTTTGACGATGTCGGGCAGATGGTTTCGCAGCGTGTTTCAGACCCAGTGAATTATCGCTGGACTCCTGGCAGCGCGGGGACTGTCGCCTATGGCGCTGCCAACAACATGAACCAGTATCCGACTGTTGGAGGAACGGGATTCACGTACAGCACGGACGGAAACCTCACGAATGACGGCGTTTACAAGTACGAGTTCAACACAGAGAGAATGTTGACTCGAGTGCGCAATGCCGGCACGAACGCAATCATTGCCGACTATCTTTACGACCCTGCGCTGAGGCAGCGGCAAAAGAATGTGGGAGGCACGAAGACAAACTATTACTATGCTGGCTGGCAGCGGCTTGCGGACTATGACGGAACCACGAATGTGCTTCAGCAGCGCTATGTTTATGGTTCTGGTTTGGATGAAGTGCTCATCCAGGTTACTAGCGGAGGAACCAAAACATACTTCCATAGCAACCATCAAGGGTCGATAGTAGCCGTTACCGACTCGTCCGGCGCTGTCGTGAATCGCTTCCGATATGGACCTTATGGTGAGTCATCCGCTCTGAGTGGGACGAGCCATGGATACACCGGACAGCGCTATGACAGCGAGACAGGGCTTTATTACTACAAGATGAGGCACTACTCGCCTAAGCTCGGGCGATTTCTACAGCCAGATCCTATTGGTTTTGATGGCGGACTGAACCTTTACTCTTATGTCTCAAACTCAGGAGTAAACTCAACAGATACCTTTGGTCTAGCTTCAGATAGCTCGTCAGGTTCACCTTTGGGATCTTTTCCAAACGGCACAGATCCCTTGCTTGGAAGTGCTCCAATCCTGTACTACACGGATAGGTTTATTGACTGGTACGCATCTGGTGAAGCCTCGTTTAATTCAGTAGAGTTCGATAGTCTTGGTGAAGTTTATAAACCAGATATCGCTTGGGATCGGCTTCAGGGCTTTGCAACTGTTCTGAACTCTACTGCTTGGCTGCCATTGCATGTACTACAGCAGTATAGTATTTGGTATCGTCACGCCATTGCAGTCTCTTTGGTAAAGAATTTCCTTGTTTCGCAAGGAGTAAATCCTGCCGATATATTCCAGGAGGTTCCACTGTCAATGGTTATCGGTAGCAGGAATGCGATAGCTGACCTTGTGTACATGAAGAATGGTGTTTGGGAAATGATTGAGGTGAAAACCACCTTGAATACTAACCCAGATTTCATACCTCGCCTAAGCATTGCTCAGCAAGCTGTATATCCTGCGGTCCAGAATGGCAATTGGGATTACAGCCGACCTAAGTCTCCGAGTGAGTATGGCGGTGTATTGCTTAGCGCAGCATTACCCGCCCGAACTCCGGTCTCAGTTCGTCAAGTTACCGTCAACTACTTCACAGATACCTTTGCGATCAGCAAGATTGTTACGAAAGTTGTTGGTGGCTAGTACACGTTAATTTGAGGGGCTGGGCTTTGCCCAGCCCCTCTTTTGCTCGGTTTCGGACCCATTGAGAGCGTTGCAGGAACTACGTGTCCGTTCGGTGAGTGCGACATGAGGTCGATTGAATGAATGGAATAACTCACAGAAGCCCTCCTTCTTCTGTCCTCGCGTGTCCGTTCAACCCCTAGCCTGAAATTCGCCGATGTTTCAAGATAAACGCATCACTAAAGAGGGAAGATGCGATGGGAAAAGCGAAGCAGGCAAAAAGACAATGGGCCAGAGACGAAGACAAAGAGCAGTTTTGGAGAAACGCACTGATTGAGTACGCGTCGAGCGGAGTAAGCGTCTCGGCATTCTGTCGCCAGAAAAACATCTCTCCAACTTCCTTTAATGCCTGGAGAAGAGAATTGCAGATTCGCGAGCGTGAGAGAGCAACTGCCGGTAGCTGTGCCGGCGAATCGCAATTACCAATTTTCCCAGATAAGGTGAAAGATTCACGCGGTCGAATCATACCGTCAAGACTCTCGAAATGGGCAACCGATAAGAAGGCAAAAGCAGTAAATTCTGCCGTTAAAGCACCATTCATACCCTTGCGGCTAGTGGAACCATCAATCCAGGCTCCCGAAGCAGCAGCTCAACTTCAAAATCGCTCCGAAATCGAAGTGCTATCGCCGACAGGCTTAGTAGTGCATTTGAAAGGTGCTGTGGATGTTGAAAGCATCAAAAGAATTTTTACCGCTCTGGAGAAATAACATGCTCAATCTGCCCCCTTCAACCAAAATATTTTTGTGCTCGGATCCCATCGATATGCGAGTATCCTTTGATGGGCTTTCCGGTATGGTCACCACACACTTTGGACTCAATCCATTGTGCGGCCATCTATTCGTCTTTTTCAGCCGTCGTCGAGACAGAATGAAAATTCTCTTTTGGGATTTGGACGGTTTTGTTCTCTACTACAAGCGCTTGGAACGCGGCACATTTTCATGGATCAGCGATTTTGATCTGGGCAAAGAAAAAGAAATACTGTCTTCTGATTTCGCGCTGGTGCTTGCGGGTATCAGCCCCCAGGAGGTAAAACGCCAGAAGCGCTTTCAGCGAAGAGTCGAAGAGCTTTCTACGGTCTAACACTTATTCATTTTTTCTTTCGCGCTCCTGTGAAGTGGTATAGTAAGAGCATGGCAAAACCAAAGAAAACCAAGCCTAAATCTGCATTCGGTATGACCCCCCAAAGAACTCAGAAGGCTCGATCATGAGACCTTGGTTGGTCTCATGATCGAGCCTTATCGAGCAAAACCAACAACTAAGCGAATTGCTCCAAATAATGGTTCGAGAGAAGCATGCTCCCAAAACCGAGCGTTTTGAAAACCCCGACCAACTCAACATCTTTGAAGCAAAATCTGCGACTGAACCTGCTTCACCGGTAAGCCAGAGTACAAAACACTCTCAAGCATTAGAGCCTTGTACGCCGACCCAAAAGACGCCATCTGGTCATTCGCGCAATCCCATGCCTTCAACTCTTGAAAGAGAAATAGTTACTGGCGAAGAGCTATCCGGTGACGACCTAACTTGCAAGCATTGTTCTAGCCTGCTAGTGAAATTCAACGAAGTCATTCGCAATAGCCGATACGAGTGCAAGCCAGCTAGTGTCTTTGTTCAGGACTTTGTTGCAATGATTTTTCGATGCGACGGCTGCGGCGACACAGTTACAGTCGAGCCAAATGTTACCCAGCCTATCGAGAATGGAACCGCCGGACCTGCTCTTCTTGCCGAAATTGTCACGGCGAAATTCGAAGATCACATGCCTCTACACAGGCAAGAACAGCGCTTCTTTAGAATTGGTGCCAACATCGCTCGCTCAACCATGGTCGGCTGGATTACAGCAACTGCAGTCAAGCTGAAGCCAATATATGACAGAATGCACGAACTATTGCTGCTTGCAAAAGTCATCGCTACCGACGATACGCCGGTAAAAGTACAAGACCGAAAGAAAAAGAAAAACATCAAAACAGGTCGTGTCTGGATATACCGAGGCGGCGAAGAACAGCCGTTCAACTTGTTCGACTACACAGACGGACGAGGACGAATAGGACCACTGTCTTTCCTTCGCGGTTACAGAAACTTCCTGCAGGGTGATTGCTTCTCTGGCAACCTCGCTCTGTGTGCTGAAACTGGGGCCACTTTTGTTGCTTGTGATGCACACGCCAGGCGATACTTCATCAAGGCTCATCCAAGTAATAAAGAATCTTGCGATCAGATACTGCAGATGTTTGCCGATCTATTTGAAATAGATCGCTGCGCTCGAGACCTCGGTCTATCCGAGCAGGAAGTCTCCCTAATGCGACGACAGGAGGCACTTCCTATCCTAACGAGCATGAAGGCATGGCTGGACAAACACAGCCTTACTGCTCTGCCTCAAAGCTCATTTGGTAAAGCCGTCAACTATTGCCTAAACAATTGGATTGAGCTCAACAACTACCTTCTGGATGGAGACCTGCGTTTCGACAACAACCTCGCAGAGCATGAGATGAAGCGTGTCGCCATTGGAAAGAAAAACTGGTATTTCCTCGGCAGCGACAACGCCGGAAAACATGCCGCTGTGCTGCTCTCAATTACCTCCACCTGCAAGAGACATGGAATAAACCCTGCGGAATACATCAAGGATGTTCTTGAAGCACTCACGGTTGACCCCGGAGTTCAAATTGATTCTCTTCTTCCAAACAATTGGCAGAAAAAAGAGCAAAAATCCGATTTCAAGGCTTGTCATATCACCCCAAAATTAGCTTTGCGATAATCGCGATTCGAAAACGCCCACCAATAGGGAGCTTTCGAGTTGCGAATTTGAGCATAACTGATATTACGAGACACTCGTAGCCAAGGGCTTGGATAAATAAGCCATCACCAGCAATGGCATCTTAAAGGTCAAAAAGGTCAGAAGTCTCAACACTCTTTCAAGGTCTGACGCACTCACCGAATGGACACTTTGCAACAGAGCAAACGACCACCTCCGGCGGTCATTGCAAGACCGCAACTGCCTTGTCCTGGATGTTTAAATGGCTGATAAAGTTTGTTGCTCAGGAGCCTTTAAATCTGCTATCGTAACGGTGAATTTTAACCCGGGTTATCAAGAAAAGGAAGCTGATGAGTAGAACATTACTGGTTTACACTGGGCCAAGCGACTGTAATGAAGAACTACATGATTGTGTTTTGAATAATGACTTTTCGAAACTCAGACTCGATAGGTGTGCAATTTATGCATTTCTTACTACACTTTGGGGAGCATTTCCCGGTCAATACGAGAGGACATCTCTGCCCTTTAATAGCTACTTCGTAGAGGTTATGTGCTGGCCAGAAATAGAAGAAGAAACTGTTGTGAAGGTAAAGAGTCTCGCTGATAGTCTTGGCTTAGTTGTCTTTGACTACGCCGAAGAGAAAACCTATTTTCCAAAAGCTCCAGACCAGAACTTTCGCATGAATTATGACAGCGAAGAGGTAGACCAGTTCTTTCTGGAGAATGATGAATTTCGCTCTTATGAAATTGAGTTGAATGAACTAGTTATAAGTAAGGGCAATCTAGCTCAAAGGGCAAAATTAACTTCTGATGCAGAGAATGGAAATCAGGTAGCAAATTTTATGCTAGCGAACTGGATTTTTAGTGACGCTATTCACTATACTTCACCTTTTGGAGATAGCAAATTTGGAAAGCTTGAACTTTTAAATAAAGCTTTGAACTGTGCGAAGCGTTGTGCTGGAAAGTCCTATGCAATTGGACAGTACCAGAAGATTGAAGAAGCAAAAAAACTACTTGAAAAGCAGTGAGATTAAATGCTGCAAAGTGTGCGAAATGTGACGCTGCCCCATTTGTTGGGTTACCTTTAAGAGACAGCTGAGAGCGTTGCAGGAACTACATCAGCTCAGTGGAATGGCTAATTGCTTAGACTAGAGGCTTAGCTGTACGGGATTGAGATCATCCGAGGTCGGGATTGAGATCATCGGTGATTTCTGGCGCAAATTAATTGAGACTATAGGTGCCGGCTGGCGCACTTTAATAGAGACTGAGCGCACTTTATTGGCTCTGTTGCGAAAATTGCCTAAATTTCTAAATTGCGAACAGCTTTTTGGTAGTCGCCCTCAATCGCGGCAAGTGAAAGATGCTGGTAGAGTTCAAGGCTTTTTCGGTTTCCATGCCCGGAGATAAGCTGTATTTTGGCGTCGGTGAGTCCCTGCGCGGTCAAGAAAGTGAGCATCTGGTGTCGCAATAGATGAGGGTGAACGCTGCGGGTGAGACCTGCCTTGTCTGCATACTTGCGAATAATCTGCTGCACCCTTCTGGGCGTGAATGGCTGATTCAACCTAGACTCAAACAGGAAGTCGTTGCCTGGATGAGCTTCAATATAGGCCTGCAAGGCAAGCCGGAAATCCGTTGGAAACAAAATATACCGGTCCTTGCTGCCTTTTCCGTTGTCGATAAAGATCTTGCAGCCGTCCAGGTCAATCTCGCTGACTCGAATGTTTACCAGCTCACTTACTCGGACGGCCGTGTAGAGCATCAGCTTGAGCATGAGCTCGTGCTGTGTATCGCCACATTTCTGGACTGTCTTGAAGAATTTCTTGAGCTCGGCCAAAGACAACAACTCCGGCAGCCGCCGCTCTTTCTTCGGCTTTTCCATCTTTAACTTGAGCCTGACCTGCTGGCAGACAGCGATGAAGGCGTCATACGAGAGGCGATGCTGCCGAACCACCCGGACTATTTTTTTTACCGCCTCGGATTTCGCAATCTGTTTTGATGCTGCGAAATTGGCGGGCTTTTGGGGTTTGTGCTTGGTCATTGGCTATCTCTTTTGGCACAGTTAGTTCGCATATCTGTTATTCTACGAAATATACAGATTGAATATGCCGCGATTTAATCTTAGGCAGTGAGGACCGAACCATGAATGACTTCAAATGGCGCCACTTTCAGGGTGAGATTATCCTCCAGTGTGT
>WBZO01003130.1_pt3 | contig 18361 bp, 18 predicted proteins | sample 5204261 | NCBI WGS metagenome assembly WBZO01 (sample SAMN12412400, study PRJNA552823) | activated sludge metagenome | isolation source: activated sludge from anammox sidestream of wastewater treatment plant... | place: USA: North Carolina | collected 2017-09
GGCGATTTCGTCATGCTGCCGCGCAGCGAGGTCATCGAGCTCGACATGTCGGTGGACGATGCGCTCAAGATGATGCTGACGCTCGGCGTCATCATCCCGGAGTGGAAGAAGCGGGAGCTGACCGGGGAAGTTTGATCGGGATCAGATGAAGGGGACAGATTTTAAATCTGTCCCCGACAGCGGCAGAGTCAGACCTAGGGAGGAGTTTCCGCACAACAGAGGGGACAGACTTAAGTCTGTCCCCGGTCCTGTTGGGGACGGATTTGAAATCCGTCCCCGGGCCGAAGAAGTGGTAGAATAGCCCGCTCGCCCGGCCCGTGCCGGGTTTTCACTCCGAAGCCTTCAACTTTAACTTTAAAGACCGGAATTTATGCGCACCCATTACTGCGGTCACGTCACCGAGGCCCTGGTCGACCAGGACGTTGAGCTCTGCGGCTGGATGCATCGCCGGCGCGATCACGGCGGCGTGATTTTCGTCGATCTGCGCGACCGCGAGGGCCGGGTGCAGGTGGTGTTCGATCCCTCGGTGCCGGAGAGCTTCCTGGTCGCGGAACGGGTGCGCAGCGAATACGTGCTGCGCGTGAAGGGCCGCGTGCGCCCGCGCCCGCCCGGCACCGTGAACCCCGATCTGCCGACCGGCAAGGTCGAGGTGCTGTGCCATGAGCTCGAGATCCTGAACCCGGCGGAGACGCCGCCGTTCATGCTCGACGAGGACAGCGAGGTGAACGAGGACGTGCGTCTGCGCTACCGTTACCTCGATCTGCGCCGCCCGGCCATGCTGCGCAACCTCACGCTGCGCTCGCGCGTGGCGCGCACGCTGCGCCGCTATCTCGACGACCAGGGCTTCATGGAGATCGAGACCCCGATCCTGACCAAATCCACGCCCGAGGGCGCGCGCGACTTCCTGGTGCCGAGCCGCAACAGCCCGGGCGAGTTCTACGCCCTGCCGCAGTCGCCGCAGTTGTTCAAGCAGTTGCTGATGGTGGCGGGCATGGACCGCTACTATCAGATCGTGCGCTGTTTCCGCGACGAGGATCTGCGTGCCGACCGTCAGCCCGAGTTCACCCAGCTCGACATCGAGACCTCCTTCCTCGACGACGAGCAGCTCATGCAACTCATGGAGCGCATGATCCGCACGCTGTTCGCCGAGACGCTGGAGGTGGCGCTGCCCGACCCGTTCCCGCGCATGAGCCACGCCGAGGCGGTGGCACGCTTCGGCATCGACCGGCCCGATCTGCGCATCCCGCTCGAGCTGACCGAGGTCACCGACCTGATGAAGGCGGTGGACTTCAAGGTCTTCAGCGCGCCGGCCAACGACCCCGATGGCCGCGTCGCGGCGCTGCGTCTGCCGCAGGGCGGCGAGCTGACGCGCAAGGAGATCGACGACTACACCCAGTTCGTCGGCATCTATGGCGCCAAGGGCCTGGCCTACATCAAGGTCAACGCGCGCGCCGTCGGGCGCGAAGGCCTGCAGTCGCCCATCCTCAAATTCCTGCCCGACGAGGTGATCGAGGAGATCCTGGCGCGCACCGAGGCCGAGGACGGCGACCTGATCTTCTTCGGCGCCGACAGGGCGAAGATCGTCAACGAGTCGCTGGCCGCGCTGCGCGTCCGGCTGGGCCACGACCGCGGCCTGGTCGAGCACGGCTGGCGCCCGCTGTGGGTGGTGGACTTCCCGATGTTCGAGCGGGACGACAAGTCCGGCCGCTGGGTCGCGCTGCACCACCCGTTCACGCGCCCGCGTGTGGACAGCGCCGAGGCGCTGGAGGCGGCGCCGGGCAAGGTCACCTCGTTCGCCTACGACATGGTGCTGAACGGCACCGAGGTCGGCGGCGGTTCGATCCGTATCCATCGCAGCGAGATCCAGTCGGCGGTGTTCCGCCTGCTCGGCATCGGCGACGAGCAGGCCGAGGCCAAGTTCGGCTTCCTGCTGCGCGCGCTCCGGTTCGGCTGCCCGCCTCACGGCGGCATCGCCTTCGGCCTCGACCGCCTGGTCATGCTGATGACCGGTTCCCCCTCGATCCGCGACGTGATCCCCTTCCCCAAGACTCAGACCGGCGCCTGCCTGATGACCGAGGCGCCGTCCCCGGTCGACGAGGAACAGTTGCGCGAACTGGGTGTCCGCCTGCGCAAGGCCGCGCCGGAACCGGCCAAATAAACCCGCTCCGCCCTGGGGCGGAGAGGGCAGGGTGAGGCGGGGACCGACAAATCGACCCCTCCCCCCCGAGAGGCGGGCGGAAGGGGGTAGCCCGGCGTGCCGCGCACGGCGTCTTCATTCGGGCTACAATGCCAAGAATCCATCCCTCTCCGCCCCGGGGGCGGAGAGGGATGGGTGGGGTGGGGATAGCGTGATCGATCTCCACCCACCTTCCCCGCCCCCTCCCCGGCAAAGCGGGCGGAGGGGGGAACTCCAGCGGGCGACCGTGTTCTCACAGAGTATCCGCCCGGTGAAATCGATCGTCTGAGCGAGGACGCAGACCATGACCGCCAATGCCGCCGCCATCACTTCCGCACCGGCCGTCACCGACGAGGAATGGGACGCGCGCATCCGCGCCGCCAAGGCGGCGCTGGGCGAGCGCCTGCTCATCCTCGGCCATCACTACCAGCGCGAGGAGGTCTACCGCCACGCCGACGTCACGGGCGATTCGCTCAAACTGTCGCGCCAGGCCGCCGACTCGCGCGCCGAATACATCGTGTTCTGCGGCGTGCACTTCATGGCCGAGGTGGCCGATATCCTGACGCGCCCGGAGCAGCAGGTGGTCCTGCCCGACCTCTCCGCCGGCTGCTCCATGGCCGACATGGCGAACCTCGCCAAGGTCGAGCGCGCGTGGCGCGAGCTGGCCTCGGTGCTCGCCCCCGACGAGACCGTGACGCCGGTGACCTACATCAACTCCGCCGCCGACCTCAAGGCCTTCTGCGGCCGCCACGGCGGCATCGTCTGCACCTCGTCGAACGCCGCCCGCATCCTCGAATGGTCGTTCGCGCGGCGCGAGAAGGTGCTGTTCTTCCCCGACCAGCACCTCGGCCGCAACACCGGCCATCGCATGGGCATCCCGCTCGAGCAGATGGTGACCTGGGACTTCAGCCAGCCGATGGGCGGCCTGACGCCGGAACAGATCCGCGCCGCGCGCATCATCCTGTGGAAGGGCTTCTGCTCGGTGCACCAGATGTTCCGGCCCGAGCACATCGACCGCTTCCTGGCCCAGTACCCGGACGCCAGGGTCATCTCGCATCCCGAGTGTTCCTTCGAGGTGTGCCAGAAGTCGGAGTTCGTCGGTTCGACCGAATACATCATCCGCACCGTCGCCGAGTCCGCCCCCGGCACGCGCTGGCTGGTCGGCACCGAGCTCAACATGGTGCAGCGCCTGCACGAACGCCATCGCCACGAGGGCAAGTCCATCCATTTCATGTCGCCCACCATCTGCATGTGCTCGACCATGTTCCGCATCGACCCGCCCCACCTGTGCGCGGCGCTCGAGGCCCTGGTCGAAGGGCGCGTGATCAACCGGATCCAGGTGCCGCCGGACGAGGCCGCCGAGGCGCGGCTGGCGCTGGAGCGGATGCTTCAACTGTAAGAGGGGACGGATTACCGCTGAAGAAGGGGACGGATTTATCAATCCGCCCCCGGTTTTCCTGCTGATAAGAGGGATGATTTCAAATCTGACTCAAAAGAAGGTGTGTCGGGACAGGCTTCAGTCTGTCCCGGCTGTTGGGGACAGATTGCAAATCCGCGCGGGTGACGGCGAGATAAATAAAGTTCAGCGGGCGGATTTTAAATCTGTTCAAGGGCATGTGGGACAGACTTACGTCTGTCCCGCTAGTTGGGGACAGATTACAAATCCGTGCCGGTGATGGCGGGATAATCAAAGTTCAGCGGGCGGATTTTAAATCTGTCCCCGAGTTCGTTACACTGCATCCATCTTCAACCCGTTCCCGCCGCGACGGCGGTGGTTTTCGCGATGGCACGCATACTCGGCATAGATCCCGGCTCGCGCGTGACCGGTTTCGGCCTGATCGAGACCGGCGGCCGTACGCCCGTCTACGTGGCGAGCGGCTGCGTGCGCAGCGACGATCCCGACCTGGCGCGGCGTTTGCGCACCATCTTCGAGGGCCTGCGCGCGGTGATCGCCGAGCACCGCCCGGACGAGGCGGTGATCGAGAACGTGTTCGTCAAGCACAACGTCGAGTCCGCCCTCAAGCTGGGCCAGGCGCGCGGCGCCGCGATCACCGCGCTCGCCCTCCATGGGCTGGCGGTGCACGCCTACACCCCGGCCCAGATCAAGCTCGCCGTCGCCGGCAAGGGCAACGCCGCCAAGGCGCAGATCCAGCACATGGTGCGTGCGCTGCTCAATCTGCCGGCCGCCCCGCAGGCCGACGCTGCCGACGCGCTCGCCTGCGCGCTGTGCCACTGCCATACCGGGGCGACGCTGGCGCGCATCGCGCGCGCCGGGGCCCTGGCGCGGGAGCAGCGCCTGTGATCGGGCGGCTGCGCGGCACGCTGATCCAGCGCCAGGCCCCGTTTCTGCTGCTCGACGTCAACGGCGTCGGCTACGAGGTCGAGGCCACCATGAGCACCTTCAACGACCTGCCCGCGCCCGGCGCCGAGTGCGTGGTCTACACCCACCTGATCGTGCGCGACGACGCCCATCTGCTGTACGGCTTCGCCGCGCTCGCCGAACGCGCGCTGTTCCGCGAGTTGATCAAGGTCAACGGCGTCGGCGCGCGCATGGCGATGAATGTGCTGTCCGCCATGCCGGTCGGGGAGTTCGCGCGCTGTATCCACGACAACGACGCCGCGGCGCTGACCCGGGTGCCCGGCATCGGCCGGAAGTCCGCCGAGCGCCTGATCGTCGAGATGCGCGACCGGCTCGAGGGGGACGCGCCGGAGGGGGCGCCGCTGGCCGCCGTCGCCCGCCCGCCCGGCGCGCCGGCCGACCCGGTGCACGACGCGGTGAGCGCGCTGGCCGCGCTCGGCTACAAGCCGCACGAGGCGAGCCGGATGGTGCGCGCGATCGACGTGACGGGCAAGAACAGCGAGGAGATCATCCGCTCCGCGCTGCAGTCGGCCGCGAGATAGCGCGTGATCGAGACCGACCGCATCGTCATGGCGCAGGGCCTCCGCGGCGAGGACGTGGTCGACCGCGCCGTGCGCCCGGCGCGGCTCGCCGACTACGTCGGACAAAGCGCCGTGCGCGAGCAGATGGAGATCTTCATCCGTGCCGCCGGCGCGCGCAACGAGGCGCTGGACCATACGCTGATCTTCGGGCCGCCCGGCCTCGGCAAGACCACGCTCGCCCACATCATCGCCAACGAGCTGGGGGTGAACCTGCGCCACACCTCCGGTCCGGTGCTGGAGCGCGCCGGCGACCTCGCCGCGCTGCTGACCAACCTGGAGCCGCGGGACGTGTTGTTCATCGACGAGATCCACCGCCTGAGCCCGGTGATCGAGGAGGTGCTCTATCCGGCGATGGAGGACTATCAGCTCGACATCATGATCGGCGAGGGGCCGGCGGCGCGCTCCATCAAGCTCGACCTGCCGCCGTTCACCCTGGTCGGCGCGACCACCCGCGCCGGCCTGCTCACCTCGCCGCTGCGCGACCGTTTCGGCATCGTGCAGCGGCTGGAGTTCTACACCGTGGACCAACTCGCCGCCATCGTGACGCGCGCGGCCGGTATCCTCGGCGTGCCGATCGACGCGGCGGGGGCGGGCGAGATCGCGCGCCGCTCGCGCGGCACCCCGCGCATCGCCAACCGCCTGCTGCGCCGCGTGCGCGACTACGCCGAGGTACGCCAGGACGGCCGCGTCACCGGGGCGGTGGCCGACCAGGCCCTGCGCATGCTCGACGTCGACGGCGGCGGTCTCGACGCCATGGACCGCCGCCTGCTGCTGACCATCATCGAGAAATTCGACGGCGGCCCGGTCGGTGTGGACAGCCTGGCGGCCGCCATCGGCGAGGAGCGCGGCACCATCGAGGACGTGATCGAGCCGTTCCTGATCCAGGAGGGCTACCTGATGCGCACCGCGCGCGGCCGCGTGGTGATGCGCGGCACCTACCTGTACCTGGGGTTGACCCCGCCCGCCCGGGTTGCCCCGGCGCCCGATCCCGCGCCGGACCTGTTCGGGGCGGAATGACGCGATACCCGTAGTTTTTCCGCGCCGTGGTGAAAAAATGCGCGCGGTTCACCATGACACGCCCCCCGATTTCCTCTAATATTCCCGACTTTGTGGCCCGATGACGGCGGCGCGATCGCATATGTTCTACTGGCCCGTGCGGGTGTATTACGAGGATACCGACAGCGGCGGCGTGGTCTATTACGCCAATTACCTCAAATACCTGGAGCGGGCGCGGACCGAGTGGCTGCGGAACCTCGGCGTGGAACAGGATGTCTTAGCGAAAAACGCGGGCCTCCTCTTCGCGGTGCGTTCGCTCGCGATCGACTATCTGCGTCCGGCCCGGTTCAACGACCGGCTCTATGCCGGCGCCACGGTGGACGGGCGCCGCGCGGCCAGCCTCACCTTCCGGCAGCGGGTGGTACGCGCCGCCGATGCCGCGGCGGCCGCGGCGGACGGCGCGGTGGAGCTGTGTACGGCGCGGGTCGAGGTCGTCTGCGTGGATGTCGCGAGCCTGCGGCCGCGGCGAATTCCGGATTTCTTGTGGGTGGAGATGGAACGTGAAGGTTGATTTGTCGATGTGGCATCTGGTGTCGAACGCCAGCGTCTTGGTTCAGATCATCATGCTGCTGTTGTTGTTGGCCTCGCTCGCCTCGTGGACGCTGATCTTCCGCAAGTGGCGCGAGCTGAAGACAGCGCGCCAGACCATGGACCAGTTCGAGGACCGTTTCTGGTCCGGCGGCGACATCGCCGAGCTGCACCAGAAGATCACGGCGCGCAAACAGGTGATCCAGGGGGCGGAGCAGCTCTTCAACGTCGGGTTCACCAGCTATCTGCACATCCTGAAGAAGAAGGGGGCGAGCGCGGCCGAGGTGCTGGACGGCACGCGCCGCTCGATGCGCGTGGCGCTGAACCGTGAGGCGGACAAGCTGGAGATGCACCTGCCGTTCCTCGCCACCGTCGGCTCGATCAGCCCCTTCGTCGGCCTGTTCGGCACGGTGTGGGGCATCATGAATTCCTTCCGCGCGCTCGGCAACGTGAGCCAGGCCACCCTGGCGATGGTCGCCCCCGGCATCGCGGAGGCGCTCATCGCCACCGCGATGGGCCTGTTCGCGGCCATCCCCGCGGTGATCGCCTATAACCGTTACGTCAACGAGGTGGAACGGCTGATCAACCGCTACGACAACTTCCTCGAGGAGTTCACCGCCATCCTGCAGCGCCAGACGCCGAGCACCCTCGGCGGCGGCCATGCCGCCGCGGTCGCCGCGGAGGAGGCCGGCTGATGCTGCGCCGCACGCACCGGCGTCCGTTGTCCGAGATCAACGTGGTGCCGTATATCGACGTGATGCTGGTGCTGCTGGTGATCTTCATGATCACGGCCCCCCTGTTGACCCAGGGCGTGCAGGTCGAACTGCCCAAGGCGGCGGCCCAGCCGCTCAAGAACGAACAGCCCGAGCCGCTGGTCGCCACCGTGGATGCCCAGGGCCGCATCTACCTGAACGTCGGCGGCGCGGAAGATCGGCCGATCGATGCGGACACGCTGGTGCAGCGCACCGCGGCGGTGCTGCGCAACAAGCCCGCGACCCCGGTGATGGTGCGCGGCGACAGCAAGGCCGATTACGGTTCGGTGGTGGCCGTCATGACCCTGTTGCAGAAGGCGGGGGCGCCGAGTGTCGGTCTGGTGACCGAGACGCCGGAGGCCAGGCGTCGATAGCCCGATGAAGCGCACGAACCTGCTGGCGGAGATCGCGTCCGGTCTCGGGGGGTGGCTGCGGGGGCTGGCCGCCCAGCCGCGCTATCTGATCTACGCCGTACTGGTCCATGTCGTCTTCGTCACCGTACTGGTGATGAGCTTTGAGTGGACGCCGACACCGGTCGGCTCGGCTGCGCCGGAGGTCGATGTGATCGAGGCCGTCGCCATTGATGAGACCAAGATCCGGCAGGAGCAGGAGCGGATCAAACAGGCCGAGGCGAAGAAGCAGGCGGAGGAGAAACGCCGGCGCGACGAGCTGCGCGAGGCGGAACGGGCGCGGGAGCGCGAGGAGCAGCGCCTGGCCCAGTTGAAGAAGGAACAGGACGAGGCGCGCAAGCAGGCCGAGGTCGCGGAGAAACAGGCCGCCGAGGCGAAGAAGCAGGCCGAGGAAGCGAAGAAACAGGCGGAAACGGCGCGCAAGGCCGAAGAGGCGAAAAGGGCCGAGGAGGCCCGCAAGGCGGAAGAGGCGCGCAAGGCGGCGGAGGCCGCCCGCAAGGCCGCGGACGCAAAGAAGGCCGAGGAGGCCGCGCGCCAGGCCGCCGCCGCGCGGGAACGCGCCGCGCGCGAACAGAGCGAAGTGGACAAGTACGTCGTGATCATCAAGCAGAAGGTCGAGCGCAACTGGATCAAACCGGTCCAATGGGAAGGCAAGCGTTGCCGGGTGCGGGTCAGCCTGATCCCCGGCGGGGACGTGATCGACGTGAAGATCGTGGCGGGCAGCGGCGACGCGCTGTTCGACAGCTCGGTCGAGGCCGCCGTGCGCAAGGCCTCTCCCTTGCCGGTGCCGTCGGCCAGCGACCCCTTGTTCGACCGTTTTCGTGAACTGGAGTTTGTCTTCAATCCGCAGGGTTAATCATGCCGCTATCGTTCAGGACACTCGTTTTTCTCGCCGGCCTTGCCTGCACCATGAATGCGCAGGCGGTGCTGACCATCGAGATCACCCAGGGCGCCGCCGGGGCGCTGCCCATCGCCGTGGTCCCGTTCGCCTGGAGCGGGCAGGAGGCGCTGCCGGTAGACGTCGCCGGGGTCATCTCGGCCGATCTGCAGCGCAGCGGGCGCTTCTCCCCGCTGGCGGTCAAGGACATGCTGTCGCGTCCGGCCGAGGCCTCCCAGGTCAATTACCGCGACTGGCGCATGGTCGGCGTGGACCATCTGGTCGTCGGCAGGGTGATGCCGCAGGCCGACGGGGGATATTCGCTGCAGTTCCAGTTGCTGGACGTGGTGAAGCAGACGCCGCGCGCCGGCTACACCGTCCGCTCGGACGCGAGCGCCACCAAGCTGCGCTGGACCGCGCACCAGATCGCCGACATGATCTACGAGTCCCTGATCGGCGAGCCGGGGGCCTTCGCCACCCGCATCGCCTTCATCTCCGAGATCATGGAGGGCGGCAAGCGCAAATATTCCCTGCAGGTGGCGGATTCCGACGGCTTCAACGCGCGCCCGATCCTGAAGTCGGCCCAGCCGCTGATGTCGCCGGCCTGGTCGCCGGACGGCAACCGCCTGGCCTACGTCTCGTTCGAGACCGGCGCCGCGACCGTCTATGTCCAGGACATCAATACCGGCCGGCGCGAGATCGTGTCCTACGCCAAGGGGCTGAACAATGCGCCCTCCTGGTCGCCCGACGGCAGAAAATTGGCGCTGGTCCTGTCCAAGGACGGCAATCCCGAGATCTATATCCTGGATCTGGCCTCCAAGCAGTTGCGCCGGTTGACCAATAACCTCGCCATCGACACCGAGCCGGTTTGGACCCCCGACGGGGCTGCGATAGTATTTACCTCCGACCGGGGCGGCGGACCGCAGATCTACCGGACGTCGATCGGCTCGGGCGAGACCGCGCGGCTGACCTTCGAGGGCAAATACAATTCCCGGCCGACGCTCTCCCCCAACGGGAAATACCTGGCCTTCGTGCACGGGGCGGGGAACCAGTTCAGCGTCGCGACGATCGAACTCGCGACCGGAAACATGCAGGTGCTTACGAACTCTCAGCTCGACGAGTCGCCAAGCTTTGCACCCAATGGTAGCATGGTCATCTATGCGACCAAGGACAGGGACAGAGGATTCTTATCCGCAGTATCGGTGGATGGCCGGGTGCGCCAGAAGCTGGTGCTGCAGGAGGGACAGGCACGCGAACCCGCCTGGTCACCGTATGTAAGGTGAGTAATGGGCGTTTTGATCAATAGAACATCGGGCAATAAGAAAAGACACTAAGGAGATTATCATGAAATTTTTTACCAAGTTGACCCTTGCCGCAGTTCCCCTGGCCCTGCTCGCCGCCTGCGCCTCCACGCCGGATGAGCAGGCCTCGACGGCCGGTAGCGGCGTCGAGACCCAGCCGATGACGCCGAGCGACGGCGCCCAGAGCATGGGCACGGACACCTCCGGCAGCGCGCGCATGAACCCGCTCGACGATCCGAACAGCCTGCTGTCCAAGCGCGTCATCTACTTCGACTTCGACAAGTCCGACATCCGGCCCGAGTTCCGCGACATCGTCCAGGCGCACGCCTCCTATCTGAGCCAGAACGCCAACGTCAGCGTGACCCTCGAGGGCCATACCGACGAGCGCGGCTCGCGCGAGTACAACATCGGTCTGGGCGAGCGCCGCGCCAATGCCGTCAAGAACGTGCTGATGCTGCAGGGTGCGAGCGGCGGCCAGGTCGAGACGGTGAGCTACGGCGAAGAGCGTCCGGTGGCGATGGGCCATGACGAACAGTCCTGGGGCCAGAACCGTCGCGTCGAAATCGTCTATCGCTGAGACGATCCGGCGCAATGGGCATGGATCGCGCGACATGGACGGCGGCGGCCGTTTTACTGCTGACGGCGGGCGCCGCGCAGGCGGCCTCCGCATTGCCGCCCATCGTCGAATCCCGGCCTATTTCTCCGGCGGCGTCATCCTCCGTGCAGGGCCCGGCAGGCGCCGGGCCCGCACAACCGGCGCAGAGCCTGGACGAGCGCGTGGCGCGCCTCGAACGCCAACTCGACAACCAGACCCTCGTCGATATGTACACCCGGCTCGATGCCCTGACGCAGCAGGTACAGGAGCTGCGCGGGACTCTCGAGGAGCAGACCCACAACACGCAGGGCGTGGAACAGCGCCAGCGTGAGATCTATCTCGATTTCGATCGCCGCTTGCGCCAGCTCGAGACGCAACTGGCGGGCATGCAGTCCTCCGCGCCGCTCCTCGCGCCGCCGCCGGAGGAGACCGCGGCGTCCCCCGCCGCCACCGGCGGAGACCAGGCCGCCTATCAGCAGGCCGTGGATACCCTGCGCGCCGGCCGCAACCAGGAATCCGTCGCCTTGCTGCAGGACTTCCTCGCGCGCCATCCGGAGAGCCCGTACGCCTCCAACGCGCAGTACTGGCTGGGTGAGGCCAATTACGTCATGAAGCGCTACCCGGAAGCGGTCGCCGAGTTCGAGAAGGTGCTCAAGCTCTACCCCGACAGCAACAAGGTGTCCGATGCCATGCTCAAGCTCGGCTACAGCCAGTACGAGCTCGGCCAGACCGATCAGGCCACCGCCACCCTCAAGGCCATCGTTGAGCAGTATCCCAAGAGCACCGCCGCGCAGCTCGCGCAGAACCGGCTGCAGAGGATGAAGCGATAAAAACAGGACTAAGGACTCAGGACTAAGGACTGAGTCAAAACCTTCTGTGCGGTTGTTTTCGCCTTTTTTCCGCGTGTTCTTCTGTCTCAGGTTCTAACGGCTTAGGGGTTATTGTTTTTACTTAGTCCTTACTCCTTGGCCCTTAGTCCTTCTTTTCAAGGGTGTTAAACTAACACCATTCCAACCCGTTTCCGCCACCGCATGAAAGACCAGCCGCCCCAGTTACGCGTCACCGAGATCTTCCTCTCGATCCAGGGCGAGTCGCGCACGGTGGGGTGGCCGACGGTGTTCGTGCGCCTGACCGGTTGTCCGCTGCGCTGCGATTACTGCGACACCGCCTATGCCTTCACCGGCGGCGAATCCATGACCCTCGAGGCCATCCTGGCCGGGGTGCGCCGGCATCCGGCGCGTCACGTCACCGTGACCGGCGGCGAGCCGCTGGCGCAGAAGGCCTGCCTCGCGCTGCTGGCGGAGTTGTGCGACGCGGGGTACGAGGTCTCGCTGGAGACCAGCGGCGCGCTCGACGTGGCCGCGGTCGATCCGCGCGTGGTGAAGGTGCTGGACCTCAAGACCCCGGGCTCGGGCGAGGAGGCCAGGAACCGGCTCGAGAACCTCGTCCATCTGACGCCGCGCGACCAGATCAAGTTCGTGATCTGCGACCGCGCGGACTACGACTGGACACAGCGCGCGATCGCGGAGCACGCCCTCGCCGAACGCTGCGAGCTGCTGCTGTCGCCGGCGTGGGGGCGCCAGGACCCGGCGCAACTCGCCGAGTGGATGCTCGCCGACGCCCTGCCGGCGCGCCTGCAGGTGCAGCTCCACAAGATCCTGTGGGGCGAGGCGCGGGGGCGATGAGCATCGACACAAACTCCCCGGGCCGTCCGCGCGCCGTCGTGCTGCTCTCCGGCGGGCTCGATTCCGCGACCCTGCTCGCGCTGGCGCATGAACGCGGCTTCGCCTGCCACGCGCTCAGCTTTTCCTACGGCCAGCGCCACGGCGCCGAGACCCTCGCCGCGGCGCAGGTCGCCGACGCGCTCGGCGCGGTCGAGCTGCGCGTCATGAACCTTGCCGGCCTGGGCGACCTCGGTGGCTCGGCGCTCACCGACAGGACCATCGCGGTGCCGGAGGCGCCGAGCGCCGGCATCCCGGTCACCTACGTGCCGGCGCGCAACACGGTGTTCCTCGCGCTCGCGCTGGCCTGGGCCGAGGTGCTCGGCGCGCGCGACCTCTTCATCGGCGTCAACGCGGTGGACTATTCCGGCTATCCCGACTGCCGGACCGGGTTCATCGCCGCCTTCGAGCGGACGGCGAATCTCGCCACCAAGGCCGGCGTCGAGGGCGGTCAGTTCCACATCCACGCCCCGCTGATCGCCCTCGGCAAGGCCGACATCGTCCGCGAGGGCCTGCGCCTGGGCGTGGACTACGCGCTCACGGTGTCCTGCTACCAGGCCGACCCGCACGGCCGCGCCTGCGGTCGCTGCGACTCCTGCCGGTTGCGCGCCGAGGGATTCCGCGCCGCCGGCGTCCCGGACCCGACGCGTTATGCGTGATCTCCGGGGAATCCCGGCCATTCCGGCTTGGCGCGGGCCGCCCTTTGCGGCTAAAATACCCCATCCCGCCGGTTCGCGGACGCCATCCGCCCCGGCCCGCACGATCCAGGCAAGTCAGATTACCCCATTGGGCCGTTAGCTCAGTCGGTAGAGCAGCGGACTTTTAATCCGTTGGTCCTGCGTTCGAGTCGCAGACGGCCCACCAAACCCTGCAGTAATCGCGAGCAGTCGCGCGAATCTCCCCGCCTACCGGTTTCATATCATGACCGCCGGGTATCCGCCGGTCCGGCGACCGCTCACCGTTTCGGGTGATGTCGCTTCCCCGGGGTCGTCGGCTATGCTACGGCGATGGTCCGTGCCGCGATGGGGGGATGCGGGGCCGGGCCATATCGTATCGACGATAATCAAAAAAAGGGGGAGCGATGAGAAAATCTGGTGCTGCGATCATTTTGACGGGTTTGCTGGGGGTATCGGCGACGGGCAATGCCCATGATTTGAAGGCGGGTACATTGGAGCTCGGAGGTTCCCTGCGGGCGTCGATGACCTCGTCGACCATTAAAATACAGGGGTTCGAGGATCTCGATCAGGACAGCACCTCACTCGATATTCTGGGGCTGTATTACGTGTCCGACAACCTCGGTCTGGGTCTCACGTGGAATTACGATGCGACCGAATTCTCCTCGGGGGGCGATTCGCTCGAAGTGACCAGCAATGAGGTGGGGCCGGTGGTTGCCTACAATATCAGCCTGAACGAAAGGGCCAGCCTGAAGCTCATCGGCGCATTCCTGGTCGCGTCGGTGGAAGACGACTCGGTCTTTGGCGACGGGGTGACCATCGACGGGAATGGCTGGGCGGTGGGCGGGATGATCAGTAATTTCATCAACGACCATATGTCCGTCGATGCATCCCTCGTCTATGAGTCCCTTTCCCTGGAAGAGGATGTTTCGAATACGGACGTGGATCTGGATGGATATACCGTCGGCGTGGGGATCTCCGTCTATTTTTGACGGCGTCTCCGGCCGCGGCCATCGGATAGGGCATTCCGATTCATGACCTCGCCCGCGGCCGCGCCAGGCGGCCGCGGGCGATTTCTTAGCGTGAGGCGGGCCATGCCGCGCCCGCTCGCCTCCTGCGCGGCGAGGATCATCCCTCTGGCCACTGGATCCGGAACGCGCTCAGCCCCAGGCCGAGCAGCCGCTGGATGAACTGCGGATAGCTCAGGCCGGCCTTTTCGGCGGACAGGGCCATGTCGTCGTCGCCGGTCAGCGCGGCATTCGCGTTGACGTCGAGCACGTAGACCTTTCCCTCCCGGTTCAGGCGCAGGTCGATGCGCGCGTAGCCGCTGAGGTCGAGGATGCGGTAGATGCGCTTGCACAGCTTCGGAATCGCCTCGGCCATGCCGGCGGGCAGGGTGCGCACGAACTGGTAGTCGATGCCGTGGCGTTCGCGGTATTTCTCGTCCCACTTGACCTTGTAGGTGGCGATGCGCGGGCCGCCCTCGTCCTGGCCGCCGAACACCAGTTCGCGCAGCGGCAACACCTGCAGCCGGTTGTTGCCGGTCACGGTGGCGTAGATCTCGCGCCCGTCGATGAACTGTTCGGCGATGACGTCGCCGCCGGTCATCTCCTGCGCCTGGATCACGCGGGCGACGAGCTCGTCGGCGTCGTGGACGACCGAGGCCTGCGAGATGCCGTGCGAACCCTGCGCCAGCAGACCCTTCACCAGCATCGGGTAGGGCAGGTGGCGCGCCTCGCGCACCGCGACGGTCCGGCCCCAGCGAAAGGTGCGGAAGTGGGGCACCGCGATGCGGTGGTGCGCCAGCAGTTTCTTGGACAGCGCCTTGTCGCGCGAGAGCAGCAGGCCGCGCGGGTTGCAGCCCGTGTACGGCACCTTGAGCATCTCCAGGTAGCTCACGATGTAGTAGTCGAGCGCCACGTTGCCGGCGAATTCCTCCAGCAGATTGAAGGCGATGTGCGGCCTCCATTCCTCGATGGCGCTGCGCACGGGGGCCGGATCGTCGCCGACCCCGACGATCCGCGCCTCGTGCCCGAGGGCGAGCAGGGCCTGGTGGACGTCGTGTTCGGTCTGGTATTTGGGCAGGCGCGGATCGTCCCGGTCCGCCAGGTCGTCCGGCGGCACCAGATCGGAATGCGTCAGCACCATGACGCGCAGCTTCTTTTTTCTCATAGATAGATGCGGAATCCACCGCTGTAGAATTTCTGCAGTACGACCGAGGTGAGCAGCGCCGCCATATCGGCCTTCAGTGTCTGCTCGTCGCGCGCGATGCGCAGATCGAGTTCGTCGCAGCGCTTTTCCATGCCCACGAGCACCTTGCTGATACGGTATTTGTATTCTGCCGTCCAGCGCTCCACCACGTCGATGATGTCGCGCCGTACGCGGCGGATGCAGCGCGAGGCCTTCTCGTTGCGCGCATGCGCCGGATCGGCGGAGAACAGCTTGAGCAGATCGCGGTCGGCGAACTCCGGGCCATCCGAGCCGTAACGGGCGACCTTGGCGGCGTAGTAGTCGCGCAGGGTGGTGCGTATCCGGTCCGTCGGCCGGTCCTCGCGGCGGTTGCTCAGCCGCGGGCGGTGGGCGCGGATCTCGCCCATCAGCGCGTCGACGTACTCGAGCTTCTTCAGGGCCGGCCAGTAGCGGTAGCGTCGCCGCCAGTCCGATTTCGGCCGCAGCCAGACGGCGAAGGTCTCGGCCCAGTCCTCGTGCGGGTGTGCCTGCGCGTACCAGTTGGGCAGGTTGTGCACGAAGCGCTTGCTGTAGGGTTTGGGCAGGTAGGTATCGGGGTAGGCGGCGCCGGGGCGGCCGAACTGGCGTTTCCAGTCGCGCCGCTCGTGCAGCCGGTAGGCGTTCAACAGGGCGTGCGCGGTCTCGTGGCGCAGCAGGCGCATGCACCAGTCGCGCGTGCCGCCCTCCACCTCCAGCAGGGCCTCGTGCTCCAGGCGGCGCAGGCGCGGGTGGGAGAGGAAGAACGGGATGGCGATGCCGGGTACGCCGTCGGGGCAGTACCATTCGTCCGACAGCCAGAAATGCGGGCGAAAGACGAAGCCGCGCTGTTCCAGCTCCCGGTAGAGCTGCTCGATGCGGGGTTCCAGCGGTGATCCGTCGATACGCAGGCCGAGATCGCAGATGCGCGTGTCCAGCAACCGGTCCTTCGGCAGGCGCGCCCAGCGATACGGTTTCCGCGTCGCGGCCTTTTTGGGTTGCTTCCGCGCGGCCATGCCGCAAGCATAGAGGAAAACGGCGGCGATGGGAAAATCGGGGCCGGGCTAGTCCGTCAGGGGCGGGGCCGGATCACGCCCGGCAGCCTTGGAACAGGTCGAGCCCGGGGTCGCGCACCCGGGTCTGCACATCGAGGGCCCCGAGCACCGAGTGGAACAGATTGTCCTGGGTCCAGGGCCGGTCTTTCCGGGCCGCCAGGCAGCGGACATCGATGCCCAGCTCCCGCCGATAACCGTCGGAGAACCACATCATGGCCGGGATGTGTTTCTGCGCCTCCGGGGCGAACGCATAGGGCATGCCGTGCAGATAGGTATTCGCCTCGCCCAGGGACTCGCCGTGGTCGGAGAGATAGATCATCGCGCTGTTGAGCTCGCCGTGGGCGCGCAGCAGGCCGATCAGTTCGGCCAGTACGTGGTCGGTGTAGAGGATGGTATTGTCGAACGCATTGATCAGTTCCTGCGGCGGGCACAGGATCAGTTCGCTGGTGCGGCAGACCGGGGTGAAGCGCTCGAAGCGCTCCGGATAGCGTTTGTAATACGCGGGACCATGGCTGCCTTTCTGGTGCAGCACGATGACGCTGTCCTGCGTCAGGTCGCCCAGCTTGCGGTCGAGCCCCCGCAGCAGGATGTCGTCGTAGCAGCCGTCGTCCTGGCATAGGTCGGGGTCGGTCTCGTAGGCGAGGTTTTCGAATGCCACCCGCGCGCAGACGCCTTTGCAGCCCGTGTTGTTGTCGCGCCACAGCACGTCGAACCCCGCGTGCCGGAGTACGTCGAGCAGGTTTTCCCTTGATCCGGCGGCGGAGGCGGAATAGTCGCGGCGCCCCAGATTCGAGAACATGCAGGGCACGGATACCGCCGTGGCCGTGCCGCAGGAATGCACCGTGCCGAAGTTGATCAGGCCCGGTTCCTTGCCGAGCCGGGGATTGGTGTCGCGGGTATAGCCGTTGAGCGCGAAGTGATCGGCGCGTGCCGTTTCCCCTACGACCAGCACCAGCACCGTCTTGCGGCTGTGCGCCGCCCAGGCGGCCGACTTGCGGGCATCCGTTCCGAGCGGTGCGACCTCGGCCGGGTTCTCCTTCGACCGGTGATGGACATAGCGGGTGGCGGCGGCGAGATAGTTCGTGGGCGTGATCAGATAGACCAGTTGGCGGTTGTTGCGAAACAGTGAGGCGAGATCCTTGTAGGAAAAATACACCGTGCCCGCCAGCACCAGCAGCGTCGCCAGCAGCGTTGCCAGCCGCATCCCCAGTTCGCGCAGGGGGCGGCGGTACAGTATGGGCGTCTTCCACAGCCATACGGTCGGCAGCAGGCCGAGCAGCAGGGCGAACAGGCCCATCTTGGTCGTGAGCAGGTCGCGCGTCTCCAGCGAGTCGGTCTGCACGACGTTCTGGATCATCTCCGCGTCGATCATGACGCCGTATTCGCTCATGAAATAACTGACCAGCGCCGTGAGCATGAACAGCAGCGACATCACCGGCTTGAAGACATAGGGCCAGGCGATCAGGCCCAGCAGCAGATTGAATGCGCTCAGGAACAGCAGGAAGGTCTCGATCAGGACCCAGGGCCGATGCGTGCCGAGCCCGGCGGTGATCTGGCCCATCTGTTGCCAGAACGGCGCGTTGTACAGGGCGATCAGGGCGAAAGAGAGCGCCAGGGTCAGGTATTCCGGGCGCGCGGGGCGCGTCAGCGTCATTCAGGGCCTCGTACCGGTTCGGTCTCGTGGCCCATCATGGAGTCCGAATCTTATAGAGGGCTTAAGGGCGCGATCGCCGGGCGCCGCGGTCAGGCGGGGCGGCCGGAGTTGGCCGATCGCGGGGGTGGCGGGGTCAAGCCGCGGGCGCGATGGCCGTTATATAGGCGGATATCCCTTGGCCACCACATCGGTAGAGACATGCTGGGACGAAAGAAGACGAAGGAACAGCGGATCGAGCCCCGCTGGAAGATCGATCAGTTCCTCGCCATTTACGACGAGGACCAGGCCACCTTCCTCGGGCGGGTGGAGGATCTGAGTGAAAACGGCATGTACGTGCTGAGCACCGAGACCATCCCGGTCGGAAACCACGTCAAGCTGGCGGTGGAGATCATCCAGGACGACGGCGGCGTCAAGACC
>WBZO01003470.1_pt1 | contig 18359 bp, 14 predicted proteins | sample 5204261 | NCBI WGS metagenome assembly WBZO01 (sample SAMN12412400, study PRJNA552823) | activated sludge metagenome | isolation source: activated sludge from anammox sidestream of wastewater treatment plant... | place: USA: North Carolina | collected 2017-09
TGGAGTTCACGACCAAAGGTTTCTCGGGCACGACCACCGACAGCCGTCTGCGTTTCTGGCTGACCTCCGGCGTCGCCGGCACGGTGTTCGACTTCGATGAGGTCGCACTCGTCGAGACCGCCAACCTTGGCACGCCTCAACCAACGTCAACGCCGACCAGGACGCCTGTCGCAACAGCAGTGACCTCGCCCACACCGACAAAGACGTCCACGCCCACATCCGCTACTCCACCCCCATCCGGCTCAGAGCTAGTGGTCTTCGATTGGAATAAACCGGTCACCACGGCGCAACGAGGGTTCCCTTGGGATAGTCCTCCGATGCCTTCGGCTAACGGGAACTGGGTGACGCCAACCAATTTCGCGAACGGCACATTCTATTTCCGAGCCACTATACGTAGCATGCCCACGCACAAGCTAGCGAGGCTGCAATTCTGTGTGTGGCAAAAGTCGGCGTCGGGGCAAAGTTTGGCGCTGGAGACATGCGCCCCGCTAAAAAACTTCAACTACACCGGTTCTCCGGTCACACTCACATGGTCTCAATCTATCGACGCCATGTGGAAGAAGAATGGCAACTCCCTTGACTGGGCAAGGCCGAGGGAGCGGAACGGGGTAGCTATCAAAAACAGCAACGGCGATCCGGTGAGCGATTACCTTCCGGCATGGACCTCAGGCGGCCTATGGAACGGGGAAAAGCCGACGGACTGGTACCCCATGGATCTGCGGTTCACGGTCGTCGTCGTACAGGCCGGCAAGGCGTTCTCGGGGTGGCAGAACTACCCGTAACCAATCGCGATCGCTAGTCGATGACGGCAGCTCTGTGCCCATGGTCCGGCATGCCGGACCATGGGCGGTCGGGAGCTTGCGATTGATGGTTGTCCGGCTAGGCCAGCCACTTTTGGCGAAACGCGGCCAACTCGCCGTCGGTATAGAAGTGGTGCGCCATGCGCGAGACATACACCCGATCCAGGTAGGATTCGGGCAGGGTTGTCTGCTTGCGAAATGCTTTGTAGAGGCTGGCGTAGGATTTATCCTCCGCCTTGTTACTCTCCAGCAACTCAAACCCATCCAAACCCATGAATTCATAAAAAGCCGGGGCAGCGCATTGGTTGAGCTTCTCCAGCTTCAGCAGGAGTATATCGGCGAAGTCGCTATGATAGATGGCGTAGCCGAGGTCGCGGTCGAACGGTGTGGCGAAAACATCCACACCGTATAGCGGTCGAATCTCTATATCGAACCATATCGCCGGCACTTCATGCGGGTAATGCTCCAGGAAACGACGCTGCAAAGCCTCCAGACAATCATCCGACGGCTCAACGCATCGCGCCTTGATCTCTTCCGGCCACCAGATGTAATTATGGAAGAAGCCCGAGAGGTTCGTGGCCACCGGGTCGCGAACCATCGAGACGATCTTCACCCGTTCGCCCGCGGCGCGGCGCTTTTGCATATCTTTGTACAGCAGACGGCTGCTCAGCAGGAAGGAACGATCGTTGGCCGGCAACTTCTCCCAACTGCCGACCCCTTCGATGGAAAGATCCTCGACGAAAGCCGCGCCTTCTTCGGTCAGGAAGTGGCGCTGGTGCACGGCCATCGACTCCTCAAGGCCGCGGGCTTTCAACGAGACGTCGACCGTCGTCGAGCCAACCTTGCCCATCGTGTGAACGATGAACAGAGGCTTGTGCCGCCAGCGGTCCATCGCCATATGCAGAGCCGCGCGCGCTTCCATGAAGCGGTCTTCCCCCAGCAGCGCAATGCCGGCCTGCCGGCCAGTGCGACGCAGAGTGGGCAGCAGGCCGCGCCGGGGCTGCTCCTGGGGGGCAGCCGAGGAAGTAGACGATGACAAGGTCATGTTTCAGGCTCCTATACGATACGCGGTTCGGGAATCGGAATGATAAACTTTCCCCCCGCCTCGCGATAGGCGGCCTGCTGGCGCATAATCTCTTCAGCGAAGTTCCAGGCCAGAATCAGCACATAGTCGGGCTGATCTTCCAGCAGCTTCTCAACCGGGTAGATGGGCAGATGGTTGCCGCCCATATAGCGGCCGTGCTTGTATTTATTCAAATCCACGACGTAATCGACCAGCTCTGAATCGATGCCGCAATAGGCCAGCAGCGTCGTGGCCTTGGCTGCCGCGCCATAGGCGGCGATGCGGTGGCCCTGCGCTTTCAGATCGTGCAAGATAGCCAACAGGTTGTCCTTGACGCTCTGGACCCGGCCGGCGAAATCAAGGTAGTAGTCGATGCGATCGACCTTGCGTTCGTGCTCTGTAGCCAGCAGTTCCTTCACGGCCGGGCCAACGTTCTCCCGTGGCTCGACGAACAACCTCAGCGAGCCGCCGTGGATTTTCGTCCGCTTCACATCATTCAGATACAAGCCGTGCTGCCGGAACAACTTGTCGAGAGCTGTCACTGAGTAGTAGCACAGGTGCTGGTGGTAGATAGTGTCGAATTCGACATGGTCGACGAGATCGACAACGTAGGGGCATTCGATGACGGCCACGCCGGTTGGTTTCAGGACGGTCTTGATGCCGGCGACAAAGCCGTTGAGATCGGGCACGTGGGCCAGCACGTTATTGGCCAGGAAGACATCGGCCGATTTACCCTCGTCCACCAGCTGGCGCGCCAGATCCCGAGTGAAGAAGGTGATCATCGTCGGAATGCCCGCTTCCTGGGCGGCTGTGGCCGGGGCCACCGACGGATCGATGCCCAGGACAGGGATGCCCCGCTCGGCGAAGTTCTTCAGCATATAGCCGTCGTTACTAGCCGCTTCCATCACCAGGCTGCCGGCGTCGAGTGGCCGGGTATCCATCAAGTGCTCGGCGCTCTCGCGGAAATGCTTCAACAACGACGGCGAGACCGACGAGAAGTAGGGGTATTCGGCGTAGAACAGGATCTCCGGATCGACCGTCTCGCGGATCTGGGCCAGGGAAGTATCCGGACAGAAGACCAGCGTCAGCGGCGCCCGCAAGTCTGGCTCATCAAGCTGATCGGCTCGCAGCAACCGGTCGGCCAGCGGCGTCTCGCCAAAGGCGATGATCGTCTCCAGGTTGGGTGACCCGGAGATGCGGTCCGTGGTTTCGTTTTTATAGATTGACATAACTCATCAGGGAGTGGGTCATGCCGGGCGCCTGGGAAACGCCCGGCATGACAGATTAAGCTGGGATGGTCGCCCGCCAGCGCAGCCGATCATCGAGACGGCCTTCGCTGATGAGCATCTTGATGTGGTCGATACGGCGGTAGCGCGGCCCTTCGAACTCCTCCACCTGGAGGCCGATCTTCTGGTAGGCTTCATAAAGTTGTTGCGCGCCCAGGCGGGCCGTCCACTTGGGTTTATATTCGGGCAAAACACGAGCGATCTTGCTGCTATCCACGCGATAATTACGCTTGTCGGCGCTGGCCCCTTCGGCAAATTCGACGCGGCTGCCGGGCACGACCTCGGCCACGATCTCGGCCAGTTCGCGGATACGATAGTTTTCCTCGGGCCGGCCAACGTTGAACGCCTCGTTGTGGATCAGCTCGCGCGGGGCATGGAGCGCGGCGACAAAAGCCAGGGCCATATCTTCGATATGAACGACCGGCCGCCAGGGTGTGCCGTCGCTCTTCAGGTAGACCAGGCCGGTCGTGTAGGCCCAAGCTGTCAGATTATTGATGACCAGGTCGAAACGCAGTCGCGGCGAAACGCCATAGGCGGTGGAACTGCGCAGGAAGGTCGGGCTGAAGCGATCATCGGCCAGCTTGGCCACATCCTGCTCGACCATGACCTTGGAGCGGCCGTACGGCGTCACCGGGTTAAAAGCTGATTCCTCGTTGAGCCAATCGTCTACACCTGCGCCATAATTGCTGCACGAGGATGAGAAGATGAACCGCTCGGTGCCCAACTCCTTGGCTATTTCAGCCAGGCGCACGGACGCCCGATGATTGATCTCATAGGTCAATTCGGGATTCAAATCGCCCAACGGATCGTTGGAGAGTCCGGCCAGGTGGAGAATGGCATCGAAACCGTCGACATCCGCATGGGTGACGTCGCGCACGTCCTTATTGATAGCCGGGATGTCGATCGAGTCATCATCCCCAAAAGTTGCCGCCTGGTATAGATTCGTATCCAGACCGACGACATCATGACCCGCATCCAAAAGCATAGGCACCAAAACCGTGCCCACGTAACCGTTATGACCAGTCACTAAAACGCGCATTGTTAATCACTTGCTCCTACCAAATCTTCCAGGGGGCTTCCCCACTGTCCCATAATTTTTCCAGCACATATTTGTCGCGGCGGGTGTCCATGCACTGCCAGAATCCTTCGTGCTTATAGGCCATCAGCTCGCCATCGGCGGCCAGGCGCTCCAGAGGTTCTTTTTCAAATTGGGTGTCGTCGCCGTCGATGTAGTCAAACACCTGTGGCTCGACGACGAAGAACGCGCCGTTGATCCAACCCTCGGCCGTTTGGGGTTTCTCGGTGAACTCGCGGATGCGATCCCCGTCAAATTCCATATGCCCATAGCGAGCGGGCGGGCGCACGGCAGTCATGGTAATCAGGCGACCATGGTTGCGGTGAAAAGCCAGCAGCCGCTCCAGGTCAACGGTCGATACGCCGTCGCCCCAGGTGAGCATAAACGTCGAATCGCCCATGTAGGGCTGCAGGCGCTTGATACGGCCGCCGGTCATTGTGTTCAGGCCAGTGTCGATCAGCTCGACAGTCCAATCCTGGAGGCCGTCGTTGCCGTGCTGTTGAACGCGCCCATCTTTCAGACTCACGGTCAGGTTGCTGTTCAGCGAACAGTAATCGACCATATACCGCTTGATCACTTCGCCCTTGTAGCCCAGGGCGACAACGAAATCGTTATAGCCGTAGCACGAATAGTGCATCATGATATGCCAGAGGATCGGCCGGCCACCGATCTCTACCATAGGCTTGGGCTTAATCTCCGTCTCTTCGGCCAGTCGCGTACCGTGGCCGCCGGCCAAAATGCCTACTTTCATACGTGCGAACTCCTCGAGGAAGTATTGGTATTCTTATCCGTACCGTTCAACGCCCCTCGATATAGGGGGATCGCCGGCCGTTCGTTCCATGCTCAACGATACCCCCGAAAGCTTACAATAGCTCTTACGTGTTGCGCCGAATCGCCCTCGCGAGGCGTTTCATCTTCGTCAATCCGACCCGACGGAAGCGTTCATCACCCCCGGCAGGAACTGATAGTAAATTCCCGGATGAGGGTTGAAAAAGGCATAGATGGCTGTGTCATCATCGATCGTCAGCCAATACGGGTTCTGCTTGCCGGTCGCGGCGCCGCCCCAGCCCTGGAAGGCGAAGTCCCGGTCAGGCTCCGCCGTCAACCGGACCTGCGTCCCATGACTGAACTGGGAGCCTGGCGGATCAATGATCACCAGGCCTCCCCCCTCGGGAATATTGATCGTCAGCGTGTGTAGATCTGGCTCAAAGCCGGCAGTGATCTGCTTGTTGCTATTCATGACGACGGTCAGCGGGTTGGTCGTGCCGGTCATGTCGCCGCTCCAGCCGGCAAAGTGCGAATGGTCACCAGGCACCGCGGTCAACGTGACCACCTCGCCGTCCTGATATGTATCCTTGAGCGGGCTGATGGTCACCTGGCCCGCTCCGTCTACGTCAATGGCCAGGGTGCGCATGGGTATCGGCTCGAACGTGGCGAGCACGCTGGTGTTCTGATTGACATTGACCGTGACAGGGTTTGTCGTACCGGTGGCGCCGTTGGACCAGGCGATAAACCGGTGGCCCGGCGCAGGGATAGCCTGCAGCGTGACGAGTGTGCCGCACGGATAGGAGGCTTGATTCGGGCTGAGCGTCACGCTGCCTTCACCGGCAGTAGTGACCGTCAGCGTACAGCTATTGCCGCCACTGGTGGTGGTCGAGTGCAGCTGCACTTGCACGTTGCCGAAGACGGCATCAACGTAATGGGCCAACAGTAGCAACGAACCACTCTTGGGTTCAGTGGAGTTAATGCCGCTGGTTTTCTCGATCATCCAGGGCGGCTCCGATTCTCCCGAGCGCCACACCTTGAATCGATAGGCAGCCGGCGAAGACTTGACCTCCACTTTGAACATATAAGTCACGTTGAGATCGAGGTTAAAATTAACCTTCCCATAATCCCAGTTCCTGGCGCCGACAAGCTCCAATTGCGTGGGCGGCGTAGGGCGTATGCGATACCAGGCCAGCGCACCGATATTGTGCCAACCGGTGTAAGGCGGCTCCTCACCGCTAACGCTCGGCTCATGCCCGTTCCAGCGCACGATCATGCCAACGCCCGGCGCTTTGCCGGCCGGCCCCATGCTCTTGACTGTGACGGGCACGGTGACGGTATAGTCGCGCCAAGATAGATCGCCGATGGCCAACAGGCGATCATAACCTACGACGGAAGGCCCCACACCCCCGGGGATGATCTTCCACGGGCCGTCAACCGGTTGGGCCAGGTTGGTCACTACGCCGCCGGCCGTGCCCCAATCAAAGACATAAGCTCCCGGTGTCCAGATCGCACCGCTTTCGGATTTGATGACCGTCACCATTTGCTGGCTGGAGCCGGAACTATTCGCGGCCGTGATCAGGACAGCATTGTTGCCCGCGTCGAGGTCGTTATAAGCAATCTGGGCATTGAAGTCGCCTGCTCCATACAATCGTTCCCCATCAGGCCCCCAGGCCAACGACCGGGAGGGACCGCCGTTAAGCGTGTAGCTGAGGGAAGTGATGCCAGTCGCAGGGCTGATGTTTCCAAGGATATTAACCCAGGTTTGGGGGTTATTGCGCTTGCCGTTACGCGTGCCGAACGTCTGTGTTTGGCCGTACCAGAGGTTGATCTCCGGCGCATCGGCCGCGCCGATTAAAGTTGGATCATTATTAGAAGGATCGTCCGCGCGCAGTTCGAACGGTTGGGTTTGGGCCACCAACCGGTCGGCGCCAGCGATGGCCATCACGCTCGAGATCAGTATCACCAGCGCCATCATCCTGACGACAAAACGTTTCTCCAGAGTCCTCATCTACTACCTCTCTCCTTCTCTTCAAGGAATATCCAGGTCAGAAGCCCGGGCCTCCGTCCTTGTTTCCAATTTCGCCTGTATGTTATAGGAATGGCTCCGCCTGTACCAATCGCGTTTAGTTTATTTTCAGCCCTCGTGGCTCTTGTGGCCTTGGACACGGGCAATCAAAAGACCGGCGGTTGAGGATTATTCATCCTCAGCCGCCGGTTTTCAAGCGCTCCTGGCCAGAAGTTTGGCCTTTCTTCCGACAACGGCCAAGCGCTCAATAAGTAGCCGTCACCTCGAACCGGTACGCCCTCCCTTAATAGAGAGCGCACTTGGACAGTCTTCGATTCTGTATCCTCTGAATCACAACACTTCCTTGCACAAGGCGATACCAGCTATACCAAACGCAGGATCGGTCGAAAGCGGGTTAGCGCAGATATTTGATATTCATCGGCAAGTAGATCGAGAACTTCGTCGGCGCTTCCTTAACAAAGGTCGCGGCGACGTTGTGGTCGCCCGAAACCACTAGCGATTGCGACGGGTTGAAACCGGACAGATCGCCGCTCCAACCGGAGAATGTCCATCCTGGTGCGGGCACAGCCGACACAGTGACAGTCTGGCCACACGCATACGGCGACTGCGGCGTGAGAGAGATGGTACCTTCTCCGACCACGCTTGTGGCGATCTCGAACCCACCTGTCCCTCCGCCATCTTCAGGATCGATCGGCGACGCAGTGTTGAAGAAGTAGTCCACTACCGCCGTATGGGCCGGCGCAGTACCCGAAGCATCGACCTGGTTTCCGGCAAAGACGCCCGACCGGGTAACCGACAAAACATGCTGGAAGTCGCCCGCCTGTTCCCAACTCTGACCGTCAAATGAATAGGAGAGTACCCATTGGTTCCCCGGGCGCGTCACACGCAAGAACGGGGGGGTACCGGCCGGGATACTTTTGCTAATCCTTTCCGTCGGATTGCCGTTGACGAAGCTGGCGGCATAGGCGATGACTTTGGTTCCATCGTAATGCGTTTCGAAGCGAAGGTAATTTTGGGCGTCCTGCTCGACCAGGATACCCTGCATCTGGTACCGTCGATTAACCAGCGATTCGTATTTGGCCACGACCTCGAAATTGCCGTTCTGCGTCGGCTGCATCACCCGAATCGAATTATTGCCCCCCGTCCACGGGTTATGGGCAATGCCGGACGGGACTTTCAGCAACAACTGGGTTCCATTCATTTCATACGACCCATCGCCGAGCGGGTTGATGAAGGTCCAGAGGTTCGCATTAAGTACGCAGCTATGGAAATCATCCGAAATGGGGGACCCGGCGTTGGAGAGGACGAAGTTGGCCGTGATGCTCTTCGACCGGTCCATCACGATCCGAGCCGGGTTTACCAGCCCCGTCAGATCGCCACCCCAGCCGGCAAATTTATAGCCGGGCTTGGCCTGTGCCGTGAGGGTGACGGCCTCACCATATAAATAGCCCGATGGTCGCTTGTCAGGGACGACGCCGACGACACCCTCGCCCTCGAGATTGACATCCAATGTAGGCTGCTGGGTGATCGTCTTCATCGCAGCGCCAACGGTAACGTTCCTGGTAATATCGAATACGATGGGATTATCGGCGCCAGAAAAATCGCCGGTCCAGTTCTTCAAGCCATAACCGGCGTCGCCCTGGGCACGGATTTCCACCGTCTCACCATACTTATACTCCGTCTTATCAGGCGTAATGATGATCTGGCCGTTCGGCGAAGCGGTCTTCGTGATTTTGAAGGTCGCGTCAGCAGGGATCGGCTTAACAGATACTTCGCCAAATCGAGCCATAACCTGATGCGCGGCCAGAGCGACCGAACCGTTGGCCGGCTCGCCCACGTTGCCCCGCGCCGCTATGAACCAGCCTACCGGCTCGGCAGTTCCTTGTTCCCAATATTTGAAACGATAGGTCGCCCGCTCGCCGGGCGCACCGGATTTGACGCTGACCTTGAAGTTATAGGTCTTGCTGAGTTGAATCGCGCCTGCAGCCGGCACTTTGGCGATCTGGCCGCCGCCGTACCCCAGCATCTGGAAAGAAGCATCGCCGGCGGGCGGAACCCAGCGATACCACGCTATCGCACCTACCCGTCGCCAATTCAACGCCGGTTGTGAAGGGGGCGTTCCCTGGGTATGCCCTTGCCACCGAACAATCATACCCACAGCCGCGCCATTCGAGGGGTTGCCCCAGCCGGCTATGTTGATGCTATCGACCGTGACGGGGACCGTGACTTCATAATCCTTCCACGCCATATCGCCAATGGCATAAAGGCGATCGTATCCAGGCCACAAATTGATCAGTTGTCCGCTAACGATATCCCATTGGCCGTCGACTGGATGCCCGCCAGCCAGAACGTTTTGCGCGCCTGCCGCCCCCCAGTTGACATTGAACGGCAACGCAGGATGAATATCGGCTGAATATTGAACCGTGACCGTCTTGTAAACGGTATTCGAGCCGTCGAAGGCAGTGATGACAACCGTATTCAGGCCGTCGTTCAGATCTCTATAGTCTAACTCTATATTGAAGTCACCCGGCCTATACAGCCGCATCTTGTCAGTGGCGCCGACGGAGAGCATGATGGGATCGCCACTATTGAGGGTGTAGGTCAGTGACTGGATCGGCGAAGGTCCGGAGACGTTGCCCAGAATATTGATCCACTCTTGGGGTGTGCCCCGAACGCCAAACGTCTGGTTATCCCCGTACCAGACATCAATCGTCAATGTCTCGGACACGCCGGTGGCGGCTCGTCCAGCCTGGTCGGGAGCCTCATAGCTAATAATCGGGTAGGGGTAGGGGCTTGCCTCCTGAAGGGGAGGGAACTCGTAATCGTGCCCCACCTGGTCAATAGGCGGTAAAGCTGAATTGGACGGATCTGCCTGGGCAGCGCCATCCGCATACAGGAACATGGGGAAAGCCGTCAATGCTAACAGCACGGCGGCCAGTAACAGAACATTTCTCACTTGTCTCATTTCGAGTCCTCGCTCCTTATAGATAGCTCAACCTTATTGAGCTTCGCTTACAGCGTAACTTACATCCCATACTGTATCATTAAATGTTTACGATTTTTCTTCCGTCCCCCGGATATGCGCCGGAAGCTCGCTCATCGGTATCGCGCCGCGTTTATTTTGTAACTCGTAAACGCGGCGGGAGCAAGCGAGGCCATCGCTCATCCAGTCTCAGCGAGACGATGATCAGTTCATAGATCTCGATCACGAGCTTCCATTGTAACAGCAGCGTGATAGCGATATAGATGATAGCGCCGGCGGCGATCACCATAATGAGAGCCCACACATTAGGGCCACCGGCCAACGCCAGAATGGGATCCTGTAACAACAATACACCCAATGCCATCAGGCCGCCCGAGACAAGGAACGGAATGCTTTGAAGAAGGGTCCGGCGCGCCGTCCCCGGCAAGATCTGGTTGACCTGAAACACATTGAACAACATGGCGACTAAATGGGAGATGGAAACGGCCGCAGCTGCACCAACGATGTCATAACGATCAACAAAAATAAAGAGGAGCGGCAGCAGGACGACCAATAATACAGCGCTGGCCGAGAGGTTCCTTTGCGGTTGCCCCACCGCCAGAAAAACGGGAGATGAGTTCACCGAAATAGGCCTCGTAAGCCCGAATAATGAAAACATCTGCCAGGCCGGAATCATCGCCAGCCACTGCTTGCCGAGCAGAACAGGAACCAGTAAGGGAGCTGTAATAGCCAGGCCAATTGAGATAGGCACAACGATCAAAAAAACCATAGTTGTGCTCTTCAGATAGGCGCGGGTCAGGCGGGGCTTGTCTTCCTTTATCTTCGCGTATGAGGGGAACAGGACGCTGACGAACAGGGACCCCGTCAACAAGGAGACGATCGTGGTCGTCAGGGAAAAAGCTTTACCATAAAGACCGACCGCTGTGGCGCCAAGTCTCCGGCCAACAAACCATGTGTCCACCTGGTCCTGGAAATAGCGCGTACCGGAACTGGCAAAGGTCGGGATGCCGAATTTCAGGATACTGCCGGCCACCTGCCAATCCCATTTCTGCGGCCGCAGCCAAATCCATGGGCGCTCGTAGGACCAAAGTAAAACAGCGCGAATGATCTCGCCAAGGATGCCGCCGATAACCAGGCTCCACACGCCAAAGCCCATCAGAGCCAGGATGATCGCGCCACCAGTCGATGTGAGTTCAGCCGGGATCTGGGACAGCCCAAGTTGCTTGAATCGAAGTTCCCGTTGCAGGAGCGCGCCGGGGACAACTGACAGGCCGCTAATCGTGATATAGATTGAGCGATAACGAATGACTTGTGCCAGCTCCTCTCCCCCACCAAAAACATGAGCAAAAGGAAGCGCAAAGATAACGACGAGGATATTGATAAGGACGCTGGCGGCCATGTTGATGACGAACGCGTAATGAGCCGCCTTGTTAACATCTTCGCTGGTCTGGACAACGGCCGCCGACATCCCGAATTCAGTGATCAAGTTGGCGAAGCCCAGCAGGATCATCGACATGCCAACCAGACCAAAATCTTCCGGCGTTAACAAGCGGGCCAGGATAATCGTGAAGATCATACCGACAGGCCTTAAGCCTAACGATATAGCCGCAAAGACCATACTGCCACGAGCGGTTCGAACCTTCAGACTATTCAATATCTTATCTCTATAACGTGTGGGATTTAAGACAGTCCATAAAGTCTCGTCAGGGATCGCTCATAGCGCCCGACGAGTGTGGCGCGCCACTCACCAGATTCTATTTTTCCATCAGCTGATGGTACAACTCCATATACTGTAAGGATACCTGATCCCAGGTCACTCCGCCGCGTTTGGCTTCAGCATTCACCCGACAGCGTGCCAGGAACACGGGATCTTGAATAAATCGGAGCATGGCCTGCGCAATATCCTCAACTGAATTGGGGACCAGCAGACCGTTGATCTCTTGCTCGACCAACTCGCGGTTTGGCTCGAAGTCAGAAGCGATGATGGGCATGCCAAGCGCGCGATATTCCAGCACCTTCAGGGTCGGATGATATCGCCAATCAGCAGGCAATTCCGGCACATAAGCCAGCGCAACATCGTATTCCAGCAAGGCATCCGGCACCTGACTATATGACACAGGCGGTCGGATGCAAACAAACGGGTCAAGCCCTCGTTGCTGGATCACTTCGGCATAATGGCCATCGGACCCATCGTAACCCATGAAAACAATTCGGAATTTCTCTGTGTGTTGCCGAACCCGGCCGGCCGCTTCGATGATACGTTCCAGTCGCCGGATCCGGGTCAGGCGGCCGCTATAGACGAAAGTCACCGGTCGCTTGCCGCCGACATCCGGCGCAGAGGGCGGTTTGGCCATCAAAAATTGCGGATCGACCCCCATCGGCACAACCGTCGCCCAGCGTTGCCAGCCATCGCCTAGCACTTGTCGCGCTCCGGCGACATGAAGAAACGTCGTTCGGTCAAATAACGTGCGCGCGATGAGGCCGCGCGAATCGTTTCTTAGTCGGGCCATAACCTTGCGAACGGGCGTGGCGCCATAACTCTCGTTGATTTGTCGCATATCGAGGATGAATCGCGGCGGGCACGACATCCCCAGCGGAATCAATCGAAACAGGTCATGGGCATTAATCTGCACGATGTCGGGCTGGGTATTGCGGATAAATCGCCGGACCTGGCGAACCAGATCGAGCTTCGTCCGCTTGCCCCCGCGCTGAATGGATCTGCCTTGCGTGGCCACGACACGCGCGCCGTCATGCCATTCGACGTTTCCGTCCGGGGTCATGGATCCAACCCACACGACATGGCCGCCATCGCTAAGCTCAGAAGCGATCTGGGCGTAGTCAGGCGTAGGCTCTGATGAGTAAATCTGTAGAAGCAAGATATGCATGGCGATTAGTCGTACCGGACCCGATTTATCCGGCCTCGTTTATTCAGTCGTCGACGTGTCATTTCCAGCAATTGTCTCCGTTCGACAGTTGTTTACGCTCCATCCCCGTATCCGCCAAGATGGACGATCACTTCGTATCCCAGACAAAAGTTGTCGAGCACGACGACCAGCACGCCATGACCAACCAAGTGTTCAACCGTGAGGCTGCCGATGTGGCCTGCCTCACCGGTCACTACTATTTTCATATGACCCTGTCCTCGTTATGCGATTCAACGCTCGGACCGCCGCAGGTCGTCCTTACCAAGTCGCAATCATATATGGGCAAGGTTACGGCATAGCTTACGGCAGGGAAATGTCCGAGAAGTCGGGTAAGCCGCGCTCTACGCAGCATCAGGTGTCGCGCAAGATCAAGTTGCGCCCCAATCGGCGGCGGTTCTTGGCCATCCAATATCCCATGAAGAGATAGCACGAGACGCGATCTCGCAGGCCAATGGGCGCGCGTTGGATCGAGAGAAGGTGCTCGCGCAATAATCGCCATTGCGGGAAAGTGATTTTCCCGGTGCGACGCGGATCATACCAGCTTTGTTGGGCATGAGCCGATTTATCACCACCCCATGATTGTTCCTCATGAAAGCGATAGAAAAACAGATATTCGGGCACCTCAAAGAATTTGCCGAGCAAGCTCAACTCACTCAGCAAAGGCCGATCGGACCCCGCGTACTTGCCGATGAGGCGAGTCCTGGCCAATATCTCGCGCCGCATGAGGCCAAAAACAGCGACCACCGGCGAGGGATCCAAGGCAAATTCATAGAAGCGACGGCGCGGAATGGGCGAATTGAAAAATTGTTTATGAGGGTAAACCTTGACAACCTCACCCCGGGAATCGATCGCCTTGGCCCGGGTGTAGGCCAGCACAACGTCACGGTCGCGATCAAGCGCTTCGACGCATCGCTCGAGATACATGGGGGCCAGGAGATCATCGTGGGCCGCCCACTTGAAGTATGCGCCCCGACCAAGTTCGAAAGCGAGGTTGTAGTTAGCCGACGCGCCGATGTTAACGTCATTCCGGTAATAGCGAATGCGATCATCCTTCGCGGCGTATTCCCGACATATCGCCTCCGTCTCGTCCGTGGAAGCGTTGTCGGAGATAACCAGTTCGAAATCGGGAAAGGTCTGGGACAGGATCGATTCCAGCGTCTCGACCATGAAGTTACGACCGTTGAATATCGGCAATCCGATGGTTACGGGAGGGGCGGTCATGTTTGTGGACATCGGCGGGGAAGCTACAGTTCACTGGAATAGGGCTGACGCCAGGCATCCAGACGATAGCCGAGCATCTCTTCGATGGCGCGTACATCATCTTCCAGCAGCCGCCAGAGAGCTTCTTTCGTCTCGTCCGAGAACGCCGGCTTCTCGGATATTTTATTCGAGAGCAGTCGGTGGCGGATCGGTTGGCGAATGGCAGCGGGCACGACGTTGCGCAATTTCTGGAAGGCTTCGGTGCCGGTGAAGTTGCGCAGCGCCTCATATTTTATATAGGGCTGGCCGACTGTCTGATGCTGTGGCGTCGTATCAACACTCTCGAAGGGCGTCGGATCGATGTCGAGAAAGGTCGAGAGGCGACGAAGGGTCTCGACCTGATCGTCGGCGTATTCCTCAAAGAGGACCAGCTTGACATTGTCCGGCCCAAACAGCTGCAGATAGGGTCGAATCTGAACGGCATAGCGGCTGCGGTTCAGATATTCGGGGCTTTGGAAAACCGCTTCATCCGGCGGTCGCGTGTCGATCTCCCGCACGAAATTATGCGCGTAGTGCGATATGATGCGCTCGACCGGTTGACGCATCACATAGATCAACTTCAGGTCGGGGTTGTAGTCAAAGAGGCGCTGCGGGGTGTTCCGGAATTCGGGAAAAAACGTGTAGTAAGTCGATGCTTCGCCACAGATCTGGCCGGGAAGGGGATTATACAGACTGTGATACTGCTCAAGCCCTTCCCGCCAATCCTCTGTTTTATGGAAATAGCCCGGTTCCTTCTCCCTGCAAAAACAGATTCGAGGATGAGCGGCCAGTTGCGCGGCCATGCTGGTGGTGCCGCACTTCTGTGCCCCGATGATCATGAACTCTACGCGCATCGCCGGATAGCCTTCTAGCGGGAATCAGATTCGTAGTAAGCGTAACTGCCGTTAGGCTCGGCACGATTGACAACGACTTCCATCGACTTGACGCGAACGTTGGACAACTGCTGTCGTACGGCGCGCACGTCGCCACGTTGGGTCTGTCCTTGCGCCACGACCAGGATCACATTGTCGGCGGCAGTGGCCAACACGGCCGCATCAGCCACAGACAGCAACGCCGGCGTATCCAGGATGATAAAGTCGAACATCCCTTTCAGTTGATCGATCAGATCGAGCATTCGCTGGGACCCAAGCAGTTCCGTCGGGTTCGGCGGCAGGGGGCCACTGGTGATGATCTGCAGGCGCGGGAAGGCACTGTACTGGATGGCCTCATCCACCGATACCTCTCCGGCCAGGATATTGGTCAGGCCACGCTTGTTGGGCAGGTCGAATAGTTTGTGAACTGTCGGCAATCGCAAGTCGCAATCGACTACGACGACCTCGCGGCCGCTCTGGGCGACGGTGACGGCCAGGTTACCCGAAACAGTCGACTTGCCTTCGCCTCGCTTGGCGCTGGTCAACAAGACCACCTGGGGGCCGTCCGTGCCGGAAGCCAGGATATTGGTGCGTAGTCGCCTGAACGATTCCAGTTGCGGGTAATGGCCGCTCCCCAGGCGGGCGATGGACAGCTCGTCCTTCGAGGCCGGCACCTGACCCACCGTCGGCATCTGAGTGGCGTTCTCGATCTGCTCCGTCGTGTGGAGTGTCGTATCCAGATTGTCAGCGACGAACGCCAGCGCGACGCCGATGACCAATCCGCCCACCAGGCCCAGAGCGACATTGAGCAGATGCCGCGGCTTGGACGGTTTTTCAGGAGCAGTGGCTTTTTCGATCACCGATATGGCGTTGGCCCGGACAGTCTCTTCCAGCCGCGCGGCCTCATGTTGCGAGAGCAAGGAAGCATAGATGCTTTCGTTGATCTCCACCGCCTGAGCCGCCGCGGCGATACTGGCGGTATCTTCGGGCGACGTGGCCAGCAGGTTCTCATACGTCTTGCGAGCGTCGGCCAGTTCCGTCTCGGCCACGGTCAATCGCTGCGCCAGAATTTCTTGCAGGGACTGGCCGTCGCCACCACTATAGAAATCACGGTTCTGTTGAATCAAAATATCGGCGGCCGTATTGACGATATCGCGGGCGTTTTCAGGGTTCGGGGCTTCGGAATTGATACGGATAAGCTCGGTATTGGGTACTGATTCGACCGCCAGATTCGGCAACGCGCTCAGCCCCAGTTCTTTCTGGATCTGGGCACGAACGGTCCGGCTGGTGATAATTCGCGAATAAGTGTTCACCAAACGCTCAGTGTAGGTGATGTCGGGGCGCGCCGTCGTCACCGTGCCGGCGCCGATCGTGAGGACGCGGATCGTCGTCGAGGCGACATATTGTGGTGTCGACAGGAAAGATAGCGTCGTTGCGAGGATCGTCCCTAACAATATACAGGCCAGGATATACCATTTTCTCCTGGTGAGAATCGAGATGTAGCTACTTAACTCCATATCTATTTAGCCCCTCATTGCTGTTCTCAATTTCGGTCTGAACTGTTCAAGGTTGAGAATACTCGCGTTCGGTTACGAAATACCTTGCGATGGCGATTGAACACACGATCCCCTTCGGCAACAATCATGCCAGACTGTTTCCCATTGTAATCGAAGTTGCCCTGCCGGCGACAGTTGCCATCACGGGTTACTCAGATTATCGGGGCGCGCGGTCGCGCTCGAAGGTTGCTGGGCAGCGCCGGGCAGGATCGAACGATAGGCGGCCATCGTCTGTTCGTAGTGCGATCCCGGGCTGTTGATACGCTCTATGCGCTCGCGCCCGGCACGGCCCATTTCAATCGCTTCGGAGCGATTGTCGATCAGCCGGCTCATCTGCCGGGCCAGATCGGCCGAATCACCCATTTCAAACAGCAGGCCGTTCACGCCATGGACGATCTGCTCCGGGATACCGCCAATGCGCGAACCGATCACCGGTGTCCCGGAAGCCAACGATTCCAGGACAATCATCGAATAGTTCTCATACCATTCGGAGGGGACTATCGTAGCAATAGCGTCCTGGATCAGGCGATTCAGGTCTTCGGTGTTCAGGTGGCCGACAAACTCGACGTTAGACAACCTATGTTCCTGAACGAATTGGCGCATCTCCGGTTCCATATCGCCTGTGCCGGCGATGATCAACTTCATATGGGTGTCCAGCTGCCGGACGGCATCCAGCAGCGTCATCACGCCTTTCTCGCGCGCCAATCGCCCGGCATGGACGAAGTAATCACTCGGTTCATAGGCCGCCTGGAAGCTCTCCGGGTGCAGGAAATTGGGGATCGTCACGATCGGCTTCCTGACGCCATGCTCGATTACCTTATCGGCCAGAAATTGGCTGGGCGAGATGAACAGGTCGATATTCGGCTCGTAGAGGCGGAAGGCCTCGTGAAAATACATCTCCACCGTCGCCAGCAGGCTGGCGCTCAACGAGCCGCGCTTGCAGCGATAGCGGGTCATGTTGTAATACTTGCCGCCCTTGCATGCCTCGCAGATATGACCATGTGACACGAAGGAGGTATTGGGGCAAACGATCTTGTAGTCGTGGAGTGTTTGGATGACCGGCAAGTCGGCCACCTTCAACGCTGGCAGAATCGAAGTCGACATCTCATGGATGAATCCATGGATATGAACCAGATCGGGCTGGGTCGCATCGATAAGCGCCTCGACCTTGCGCCGAGCCTCCCGCGAATAGAGCACACGCTCGACGACATGAGCCTTGGCAGCAAGGCCGGGCTTGCGCATCTCCGTCGGAAAGTCGACATAGCTAACGAAATAGTCGCGATATTCCGACGGCAGATTCCGGGGATGATCCATGCAAAACGGAAACACCTCGTGTCCGTTAGCGCGTAGCAGATCGGAAAGCTCGAAGAAACAACGCTCGGCGCCGCCCCGCATATAATAGAAGCTGTTGATCATCAGGATCTTCATCGCGCGCTCCTGACGGCGGCTTCCATCATCGGAGAGGCTTTGTCGCGGTTGGATATCACGATTGACAGTGGGGCGTCCCTATGTCCCGGGAGCCAGGCTAGCGCACAGAGCAGTCGCCTCGCACGGACTTCGCGAATATTCATATCAGGGCTTCGTAGAGGGCTTCATACCGGTTGATAATTTCCGGCCATTGGTATTGGGTGTGCGTCACTTCCATGGCTCGTGCTGCCAGGGCCTGCATCTCGTCCGGATGATCAAACGCCCAGAGCATCTTCTGACGTAAGTCGTCAACATCGCCCGAACGGAAGAAAAGGGCCTGATCGGGCAATACGGCCCGAT
>WBZO01003471.1_pt1 | contig 18356 bp, 16 predicted proteins | sample 5204261 | NCBI WGS metagenome assembly WBZO01 (sample SAMN12412400, study PRJNA552823) | activated sludge metagenome | isolation source: activated sludge from anammox sidestream of wastewater treatment plant... | place: USA: North Carolina | collected 2017-09
GCGCGTCGTCGTCGATCGGCGCGCCGCCGAAGCGCGCCTCCAGGTACTTGTTCGTGAGGACGAGCACGTCGTCGGCGAGCGGATGCGCGGTGGCGGCGAGCTGCTCGGCGTGCTTCAGGGGCGGCGTGCTCGGGGGGCGCGTGATGCCCTGGGCGGCGAGCGCGAGCTCGAGGCTCCGATAGAGCGCGGTGGCGGCCTCGAGCTTCGGGTCGATGCGCGCGCGATCGCCGCCCCCGGCGTCGTCGTTCTTCGGCAGCCGTCGGCGCTTCCAGAGGAGGTAGCCGGCGAGCGCGAGCACGAGCATGGCCCCCGCGACGACGGGCCCGCGCGTCACCTTCTCGGCGACCCCGGAGCTCATTCCCGTCTTCTCGCGGAGCTTCTGGTATCGGCGAGAGATGTCCTCGAAGATCCGGACCTGCGTCTTGAGGTCGTAGCCGACGACGTAGCGGTTCCAGCGCTGGGACAGCGCCTCGACGAGATCCCGCAGGTAGACCCACGCGCCCGTCGTCTCCTGGAGGGGACGCGCGCCGGCGGTCGGCGTCGAGTCGAACGTGTGCCAGCCGCGGATCGGCTCGTCGAGGTACGCCTCGACCCACGAGTGCGCGTCGCCCTGGCGGACGGCGTAGTAGCGGCCGAAGCGGTTGTACGTGCCGCCGACGAAGCCGGTCACGTTGCGCGAGGGGATGCCGACCTCGCGGAGCATCAGGGCCATCGCGGTGGAGAAGAACTCGCAGTGTCCGCGCTTCGACTCGAAGAGGAAGTGGTCGACGGGCTGCGGCTTGCCCTGGGAGGGCGAGCCGGTGTCGTACTTGTACTCGTGCTTGAGGTGCTCCTCGATCGCCTTCGCCTTCAGGTACGGCGTGGGCTGGCCGTCCGCCCACTCGTGGGCGAGATCCTTGATGCGCCTGGGCATGTCCGGCGGCAGGTCGAGGTAGCGCGCGCGGTCCTGCGGCGAGAGCAGCTCGATGATCGGCTCGCGATCGCCGGCGACGTACGCGTCGTATCGGATGCCGTGCGAGTCGGACCCCGTGTAGCGGATCTCGCCTTCTCCGCCGCGCACGAACGCGACGGGCTCGCCGAGGATCGCCTGTTGCTGCGCCCGCAGCTGCAGGGCCACGGACCGCGGCGGGAGGAACACGACCGGCGGATCGATCGGCTCGAGCTCGATCGTGTAGCGCTTGTCGCGCGTCACGTCCGGATACCGGGCGAGCGGCAGCACGTCGCCCGTCTGGATCGCGTGATGATGCTCCTTGGTCGTGCGCTCCCAGCGGCGGCCGTCGTACTTGTCGAGCGCCGTGCCGCGGAAGCGGAGGGTGAGCACCGCAGGGCGCGGCTCGGGCAGGCTCGGGTCCTCGAACCGGAGCGCGACGAGGGGGTTGTTGCGCAGAACGCCGACCTCGCCGAGATCGACGGTGTCGGTGAACCCGGTCATCCGGTTGCCCGCAGGCTTGAGGAGCAAGAGCGAGAGGCCGACGCGCGGGAACATCACGAACAGCGCGGCGGTGAAGAGGAAGATCGGGACGGAGAGCAGGCACGTGGTCGCGAGGAAGCCGCGGCCCACGACGCGACGGCTCCGGAGGATGCGCGGCACGTCGACTGGTAGACCCGTTCTATCGCGCGCGCCCTGTCGATAGTTGCCCTCTACCTCGCGGCGGAGGTGGCTGAGCACGAGCGCGCCGGGCGCCACGATGAGGAAGCCGACGAAGCAGAGGCCGTACGAGAGCCCGCCGCCGAGCACGGTGCCCGCGACGAAGTGGAGCAGCGCGAGGACGATGATCTGCTGGTCGTGCGCGGCGCCGCGCCGTGTCGCGAGGCGGATGATCTGCAGCACCGCCGCGAACTCGACCGCGACGTCGAGCGCGGGGCGGCCCGCGAGGAGCCGCACGCCCTGGACGGCGAACAACGTGAGCGGCCCGATCGTCGCGAGGTGCCGGAGCGCCGGCTTGTTCTGCCAGCCCTCGGGGACGGCCAGCGCGAGGAACAGGCCGGCGACGACGAACGCGGTGGTCCAGGGCGACATCGTCGCGGTGTTCACGACCGCGAGGACGCCGAGCGCCGCGAGCGCGTCGGTCATGATCCGGTGGACGAGCCCGAACCTCATTCGGCGGCCTTCTCGTCGGGCCGCGGCGCCGGAGCGTCGGGCCTCTTGGCCTTGGCCTTCGCCTCGTTCGCGGCGATGGCGGTCTTCGCGTCGACCGATTCGACGAGCGCGAGGAAGCGCAGGAGAGGATCGGCGCCGGTCGAGCGATCGCCGCGGACCGCGTCGCCCTTCGACGTGCGGATCGTCACCGTGTCGCCGCGCTTGACGTGCGCGAGGGCGCGCGATGCGACGTCGCGGATCTTGCGCTCGAAGGTGTTGTGCCACTCCTCTTTGGCGTCGTCCGGGCGGACGACGTCGAGCGGCAGGACGACGTCGGGCCGCGTCTCGCGCGCGCGCTCGCGGGTGACGAGCTGGCCGAGCGCGGCGCTCTTGCGCCAGTGCACGTCCCGCGGGTCCTCGCCGTCACGGAGCAGCTTCAGCCCGATGTAGTCGTCGCCGTGGCCGCGGCCCAGCGTCGCATCCCCGCCGGTGTGACGCCCGGCGGGCATCGCCGGCAGCTGCACCGGGTCGACGGCGGGATAGATGATGAGCTCGCCCTCGGCCGGGACCTCGCGCGACTTCTCGAAGAGCCCGAACGGGAAGCGCGTCGCGATGCGGAAGCCGACGTGGCGATCCCTGCCACGCTTGGCAGGTGTTCGACGGTACGCGGCCACCTGCGCGCTCTTCGGGCTGATCTTGAGGAAGAAGCACCGCTTGTCGGCGGGCTGCCCGGCCCGGAGGTCCTCGACCTCGATCGCGTAGGACGGGACCTTGCCCTTGTGGTTGAAGACCTCGATCTCGACGAGGTGCGGGCGCCCGACCTGCGCGCGCATCGGCAGGCGTCGCACGACGGTGAGGTCGCGCAGGCTGAGCTCGCTCATGAGGCCGCTCACGATGATGAGCGCGAGCAGCATGCCGAGCAGCAGGTAGAGGAGGTTGTTGCCGGTGTTGATCGCGGCGAAGCCGACGCCGAGCGTGATGCCGACGAAGAACTTCCCCTCGCGCGTGAACTTCAGCTTCCGCGGCGCCCGCATCCGCGACCACGGGACGCGGTGCCCGGCCTTCGTCGGCGCCGGGTTCTGGGCCTCTGGCTGCTTCGGGTCCATCGGGGCTCCCTCTCGAGAGCGGTCTCAGAGCGGGACGGGGACGCGCGCGACGATGTCGCGAACGGCGGTTTCGGCCTCCTCGCGCGACGGGACGAAGCCGTCGGCGTGGGTCGAGAGCTTCACGCGGTGCGCGAGGACGGGCACCGCGAGGTCGTGGATGTCGTCGGCGATGCAGTAGCTGCGTCCGCGGACGAGCGCGCGCGCCCGCGCGGCCTTGCCGAGGGCGATGCCGCCGCGCGTCGATGCGCCGAGGGAGAGCACCGGCGAGGTGCGCGTCGCGTTGACGAGCGCGTGCAGGTACTGGAGGAGCGAGTTGTCGATCACGACGCGATCGACCTGACGCTGGAGCGCGACGAGGCGCGCCGGATCCAGGACGACGGGGACGTCGCGCGCCGTATCGGACTGCCCCTCGAGGAGGAGGCGCATCTCGACCTGCGGCGGCGGGTAGCCGATGCGCAGCCGGAGGAGGAAGCGGTCGAGCTGGGACTCCGGCAGGGGGAACGTGCCGGCGAAGTCCTGCGGGTTCTGCGTCGCGATGACGAAGAACGGATCGGGCAGGGGGATGGTCTGACCGTCGATCGAGACCTGCTGCTCGTTCATCGCCTCGAGCAGGGCGGACTGGGTACGGGGGCTCGCGCGGTTGATCTCGTCGGCGAGGAGCACGTTCGCGAAGACCGGCCCCTGGCGGAGCTCGAACTGGTTCGTGCGCTGGTTGAAGATCGAGACGCCGATGACGTCGCTCGGCAGGAGGTCGCTTGTAAACTGCACGCGTCGGAGCTCGCCGCCGACCGAGCGGGCGAGCGCGCGTGCGAGGGTGGTCTTGCCGACGCCGGGCACGTCCTCGATCAGGAGGTGCCCGCGCGCGAGCAGGGCCACGAGCGCGAGCTCCACGGCGTCAGCCTTGCCCTCGAGCGCTCCTTCCACGGCCTGCCGCAACTTCTGGATGAGCGGGAGCTCCTCCCCGAGGAGCGCGGCGGCAGCGGTCATGGCCGTCAGAATAGCATGGTCTTCCGAAGTCCAGTCTTTTCGGGCAGGACTCGGTGCACGCGGGAGCGTCCCAGGCGCACCTTGTGGTCTGCCGGCGCTGACACCCCAGGGCGGCCGTGAGACAATGAAGGAATGAGCGCGCGCGTCGAGCTCCGGAACGTCACCAAGACGTACGGGCCCGTCCGCGCCCTGGTAGGCGTGAGCGCGAGCTTCGACGCGGGGCGGGTGTCGATGGTCCTCGGCCCCAACGGCTCGGGGAAGTCGACGCTCCTGTCGATCGTGGGGACGCTCGCTCGTCCGACCTCCGGGAAGGTCTCGCACGGCGCCCTGGGCAAGACCCGTCAGGCCGTGCGGAAGGTGCTCGGCTGGGTGGGCCACGACTCGCTCTGCTACGCCGAGCTCACGGGCCGCGAGAACATCGAGCTCGCCGCGCGCCTGCACGGGCTCGATCCGCACAAGGCCTACGAGACCGCCCGCCGGCGGTTCGTGCTCGAGGCCTTCGCCGAGCGCCCCTTCCGCACCTATTCGCGCGGTCAGCGCCAGCGCGTCGCGCTCGCCCGGGCGCTCGTGCACGGGCCCGACCTCCTCCTCCTCGACGAGCCGACGACGGGGCTCGACGCGCGCGGCGTCGCCGTCCTCCGCGACGTCGTCCGGGAAGAGGCGGCGAGGGGCGCGGTGGTCCTCGTCGTGACCCACGACGAGTCGTTCGTCGAGGCGGCCGGCGACGTCCGCGTCGCCCTCGACAAAGGCCGCGTCGTCGACGCCGGCGCGGTGACGAGGGCGCCGAGAGAGCCTCACGCCTGAGCATGTGGGCGCACGTCGCCCTGTTTCACGTGAAACCTTGACGTCTGTCTACGTGCGGAGCGCGGCGAGGACGGCGTCGGCGGCCTGGTCGATGTCGTCCGGTCCGTGCGCCGCGGTCACCGTCAAGCGGATGCGCGAGGTGCCCTCGGGGACCGTCGGCGGGCGGACCGCCTGGACCGCGACCCCCGCCTCGCGAATGGCGGCCGCGACGTCCATCGCGCGTCGCGGATCGCCGATGAGGATCGGGACGACGTGCCCGAATCCCGCCGGACGCACGCCGCCCGAGGCCAGGCGGGCACGCAGCCGCTCGGCGAGCGCGAGGACGCGCGCCGGGAGCTCCGGATGCGCGGCCACGTACGCGACGGACCTGGCGGCGGCGGCGGAAGACGCGGGGGAGAGCCCCGTCGAGAAGACGAACGACCGGGCGCGGTTCCAGAGCCACGACTTGAGGACCGCGCGGCCCGCGACGAACGCGCCCTGCGAGCCGAGCGACTTCCCGAGCGTCCCCACGAGCACGTCCGGGCGGACGCCGGCCTCGGCGCAGCGGCCGCGCCCGCCGGGGCCGAGCACCCCGAGGGCATGCGCCTCGTCGACGAGGAGCGCGGCGCCCGCCTCGTCGCATGCCCCGCGGAGCTGCGCGAGGTCGGGGCCGTCCGCGTCCATGCTGTAGTAGCTCTCCACGACGACCCACGCGCGGCCCGTCTCGCGCGTTCGGAGGGCGGCACGGACCGCGCCCACGTCGAGGTGAGGGACGACCGCGATGCGGGCGCGGGAGAGCCGGGAGCCGTCGATGATCGACGCGTGGTTGAGCGCATCGCTCACGATGAGGTCGCCGGGCGAGGCCAGCGCCGAGAGCACGCCGACGTTCGCGGCGTAGCCGCTCGAGAACACGAGCGCGTCTTCCGTGCCGGTCCAGCTCGCGAGCCTCTGCTCGAGCTCGCGATGCTCGGCGCGCTCGCCCGCGATCAGGCGCGACGCGCCCGAGCCCGACGGTGCCGGAGGCGGAGGGTCGGCCGCGAGGCCGAGGTAGTCGTTCGAACAGAACGACCTCAGCCGCGGGTCGGCGGGCGGGGGCGGCCTGCGGAGGAGGTCGCGACGCTCGAGCTCGGCGAGCTCGGCGTCGAGGTGCTGCAGGGGGTCGGAGTGTTGCACGTGAAACGTTGACGCCCGTTCAGGACGTTCAGTGCGCGGTGGGCGCCGAGTCGAGCACGTCGTCGATCCGCACGAGGACGCGGCGGAGCATGTCCCGGGCACGGCGCTCGAGCGTGAGGCGCCGCGCGCGCTCCTCCTCGAGCTCGTGCGCGAGCGCGATCGCGGCGAGGAGGACGGACTGCGACGTCGGGACCTTCCCGCGGGGCGTGAGCTCTTCCACCTTCGCCGTCACGGCGTCGGCGAGCCGCTGGAGCTCCTCCTCGCTGGCGGAGCTGACGACGCGGTAGCTCTGACCTGCGACGCGAAGCTGAACCGGGCGCCCGTGCATGGGCCGCGAACCTAACGCGTGATCGCCTGATACGCGAGGAGGAACGGCAGCGCGAGGTACTCGAGATCGATCTGCACGCCGAGGATGGCGTCGCCCTGCTTGCCGTCGCCGAGCCCGTACCGGCCCTGGGCGAAGAGGCCCGCCGCGATGCCGTAGGTCGCGTGGTAGTTGAAGCTCCGCGACCCCCAGAAGATCGTCGACGCCACGCCCGGCTCGAAGCCGAAGCCGGCCGCGCGGCCGAAGGCTCCACCGGAGAGGACGAACGCCGTCGACCCGACGGGCACCAGCCAGGAGAGCCCGCCGCCCGCCTCGAACGTGTCGAAGGCGTGGCTCGCGACGTCGACGTAGGGGCCGATCGCCATGTCGCTCGGGCGCTCGCGGAGGAACAGGACGTCGAAGCGCCCGCCGAGGTGGTAGGCGACGCGCGGCCCGTGGCTGAAGCGGAGGTCGGTCAGCGCGATGCCCGTCGTGACTCCGGCGCTGACCTGCGGCTTCGCCTCGGCACGGCCTGCCGATGCGAGCGCGAGCGCGAGCGTGACGGCGCAGGCGAGACGGCGTCGCGGCATCGCGACGAATCTACACGAGCTACGGGTTCGCCGGGTCGCACGCCGGGCGGCCCTGGCAGAGCTGGCAGGGCACCGCCTCGTCCTGTCCGACGAAGCACGGGGTCGACGTCGCGCCGCCGGCGCCGGAGGTCAGCGACGCCTTGCAGTTCGGCTGCGGCTGCTGCGCCGGGTCGTTCGCGTTCGCGAACGAGACGAGGCAGCCGTTGCACGTGCGGATCGGGAACTGGAACTCCCCGCTCTCGACGTCGACGCCGCCCACCGTCTTGCCGAACGCCTTCATGTTCACGATGACGAGCTTCGTCGCCGTGCGGTTCGGGAGCTGCGCGGCGATGCGGTCCTTCGTCGGCGCGTCGATCGCCGTGACCCCCATGAGGCCGTAGTCGGGGTTGTTGTTCGCCTGCGGATCGGCGAAGCCGGTGGCGAGCGAGGTGAACTCGTTGATGAGCGCTCCGTCGGGCTCGGTGACGCGGACGATGGCGCCGTTCAGGTGGACCCGGTTCGACTCCGCCCGGGTGTTGGCCGGATCGCCGCGCGGGATCATCTGGTTTCCGACCAGGGTGACGGCCAGGTAGTTGTCGCGGACGCCGACGTCGAGGAAGCCCTCGAAGAGCTGCGTCTGCTGCGGATCGTCGGTGTAGACGCAGACCCCGTTGGTTCGGTTCGTGGACGGTGCGAGGACCGCGCGAATGTAGATCGACTGATCGTTCTCGGCGCAGGCGGGTACGACTGCGCTCAATGCCAGCGTGGTGGCGCAGACCGACAGAACGTGACCCCAGATCCGCTTCATGGAACCGATCCTCCGAGACTCGAGATGAAGAAGGACAGGGGGGGCGTGCTGCAGCCGCTCCTTGCCCGCGATTGGAAGCGTATCTGGCGGCCCAGAGGAGCGCCAAATTCCTGCCGGTTCGAGGCGCGCTACGTCGCGATCGCATCGCGGAGCGTGTCGAGCGCGAGGCTCTCCACGCGTCCTTCACCGTCCGCCACGACCACCGGCAGGGCCACCTTCGTCGCCGTCCTCTTCTTGTCCGACTGCGTGTACGGCCAGGCCGCGAGGACCTCCTCGCGAGGCACGCGGGTCGGAAGGCCGAACCCGGCGAGGAGCGACTCGGCGCGCTTCGCCGTGCCCGGTGGGGTGAACCCGAGGCGCTCGCCGGCCTCCAGCTCGAGGACCGTGCCGATGGCGACCGCCTCGCCGTGGAGCCAGCGCGCATAGCCTCCCGCCGCCTCGAGCGCATGACCGACCGTGTGCCCGAGGTTCAGGAGGGCACGGCGCCCGCTCTCGCGCTCGTCGTCGCGCACGACGCGGATCTTCGCGAGGACGGACGCGCGTACGAGGTCACGGAGCGGCGCACCCGACTCGAGCATCCGCAGGAGAGGGGCGTCGCATGCGAGCGCGATCTTCACCATCTCCGCATAGCCCGCGGCGCGCTGACGCGCGTCGAGCGTCGTGAGCTGCTCGAGGTCGACGAGCACGTGGCTCGGTTGGAAGAACGCTCCGATCAGGTTCTTGCCCTGAGGATGGTCGAAGCCCGTCTTGCCCCCGACGGACGAGTCGACCATCGACAGCAAAGTAGTTGGAATCTGCACGCATCTCACGCCGCGGAGCAGCGTCGACGCGGCGAAGCCGGCGAGGTCGCCGACGACGCCGCCGCCGAACGCGAGGACGAGCGCGCGGCGGTCGAAGCCGCGCTCGAGGGCCTCGTCCCAGATGCGCGAGACGCTCGCCAGCGTCTTGTGCTCCTCGCCGGGCGGGAGCTCGACGACGTGGACGGGGGGCTTCACGGGAGCGAGGGCGGTGTCGAGCCAGGCTCCCCGTGCGGCGCGGACGTTCGAGTCGGTGACCACGAGGACGCCGGACGGGGCGAGCTCGAGGACCGTCTCGGTGAGGCGCGATGGCTCGCCGTCGACGAGCTCGACGTCGTACGAGCGCGACCCGAGCGGCATCGCGAGGAGGTCGCGACGCGAGACGGCGACGATGCGAGCGGCGATCTGCTCGGGAGAGAGGCCCTCCGTCTCGATCGTGGCGTGGCACTCGCCGTACGCCTCGCGGCGCAGGGCGAGCAGGTCGCGCGCGCGCTCGATCGGCGAGCGGGCTCCGAGGTTCGGCCGCTCCGCGATGGTCGCCGCGCGGGCGACGATCGCCTCGGGGCTCGCCGTCAGGGTGATGACCGTCGCCGCCTCGAGCGCGGCGTGGCGGATCCGGGGGATGGTCACGGTGCCGCCGCCGAACGAAAGGACCCGTCGGACGCCGTCGGAGAGGAGCCGCCCGACGAGCTCCGCCTCGCGGTCGCGGAAGCGCGCCTCTCCCTCGCGGGCGAAGACCTCGCCCACGGTCGCGCCGTACTGCTCCGCGATGAGCGCATCCGTATCGACGAAGGGGAGCCCTAGCTCGGCGGCGACGAGCTTGCCGACCGTGCTCTTGCCCGTCGCCATGAACCCGCTGAGGACGACGCTGCGCTCCGGACGTGACATGACACGTGTACTTTGCCAGATTTCGCCACGAGCAGCGGGGCCCAAGAGACGAGCCCGAGGAAGAACGAGGCAAGGTGAAGCTCGTCGATGTCGGAGGCGGAGTTCGGTTCGAGGTCTGGGCGAAGCCCCGGGCGAAGCAGAGCCGGATCGTCGGAGAGCGCGGCGATGCGGTCGAGATCAGCCTCGCGGCGCCGCCGGTCGACGGGGCGGCGAACGAAGAGCTCGTCCGCGTCCTCGCGTCGGTCCTCGACGTGCCGAAGCGCGCGGTCACGATCGTCCGCGGCGACACCTCCCAGCGCAAGCTCGTCGAGGTCGCCGGCGTGACCGCCGAGGAGGCGCGGCGTCGCCTCTCGCCGTGATAGCCTGGTCGGGTCGCGCGATGCGCCTCGCGTTCGAAAAATACGAGGGTCTCGGCAACGACTTCGTCCTCGTGGAGGCGGAGCGCGAGGACGCCGTTTCCCCTGAGCTCGCGCGTGAGCTCTGCGATCGCCGCTTCGGCGTCGGCGGTGACGGGGTCCTCCTCCTCTTGCCGCCGCGGTCGAGCGACGCCCACGGCCGGATGCGGGTGCTCAACGCGGACGGATCGGTGCCGGAGATGTGCGGCAACGGCCTGCGCTGCGCGGTCCTGCACGTCGCCCGCGCGCGAAGGCTCGTGGACGTCGTGTTCGACACCGACGCCGGCCGGAAGGTCTGCCGCGTCGAGGACGCACGAGGCGAGGGGATCGTGACCGTCGACATGGGCGTCGTTCGCTTCGTCGAGGACGTGCGCCTCGAGGTCGACGGCGAGTCCTGGGAGCTCGCCCTCGGCGACGCCGGCAATCCGCACGCGATCACGACGAGAGAGGCCTCGCGCGCGCGGATCGACGTCGTCGGTCCGAGGATCGCCACGCATCCCCGCTTCCCGCAGGGCACGAACGTGGAGTTCGCGACGTTCCGCGGGAACGAGGTGGACCTCGTCGTGTGGGAGCGCGGCTGCGGCGTCACGCACGCGTGCGGCACCGGTGCCTGCGCGACGGTCGCCGTGGGCGTGGCGAAGGGCTGGGTCGCGCGCGGCTCCGAGGTCGCGGTGCATCTGCCGGGCGGCACCCTGACGATCACGATCACCGGCGACGACCACGCGATCATGCGCGGCCCGGCGCGGCACGTCTTCTCCGGCGCCTTCGAGGGCGTGCGGAAATGAGCGTCGAGCCGCTGCGCGTCCTCTCCGTGATCGACGACGGCGCGGTGGCGCGTGCGGTCGCTCACGTCGTCACCGAGGAAGGTGACACGTTCCTCTCGGCGGACAGCGTCGCCGACGCCGTCGCGATGGCCACCGAAGGTGGGGCGGACGTCGCGTTCGTCGAGCTCTGCGTCGAGCAGGGCACCGCCCTCGCGCTCTGCCATCACCTCCAGGCCGTGGCGCCCGGCATCGCCGTCCACGCGATCGTGCACCCGCACGAGATCGAGCGAGGCGCCGAGGCGATGTCCCTCGGCGCGGCGGGCGTCATCGTCGCGCCTCCGACGGGGGATGCGATCGCGCGCGTCCTCGCCGGAGTGAAGGCGGAGTCTGCACGCGCCCACGAGGTGAACCTGCTCGAGCAGAAGCTCGCACGCGAGCGGCGGCGGCTCGAGACGTATGACAGACTCGTCAGGTTTGCGCGCGGCGCCGCGCCTTCCGATGCGGTCCGAGCGATCGTCGACGGCGTCGCCCAGCTGAGCGCGGCGGAGGGCGTCGCGCTGTACGCGACCTTCGGCAAGGACGACACCGAGCGTGTCCTGCTCGCGGCGCTCGGGAGCGCGCTCGACCTGCCGGCGGCATCGGCCCCCGCGGACCTCTCGCGCATGGTCCAGGCGAGGCAGGCGCGCGTCGTCCCGCTGGTCGCGGCCTCGGGCGAGCTGGGGATGCTCGTCCTCGATCACGCGCCGCCGATGCCGGAGGCGGAGATCGGTCCGCTCGCGGATCTCGCCGCGGCGATGCTGTCGCTCGTCGACAAGCAGGACCACGTCGACGAGAGCGTGAAGGTGTTCTCGCCGCGTCACTTCCGCACCGTGGCGGAGCGCCTGTTGACGCTCGCCGCGCGTCACGACCGGCGCGCGAGCGTCCTCGCGATCGCGGTCCCTGGAGACAAGGCGAACCGGCGCGAGGAGGCCGCGAGCGAGATCGGCGACATCGTGCGGACGACCGATGCCCTCTGCGGCTCCGAGGAAGGAGACCTCCTCGTCTTCCTCCCGGAGACGACGGGGCTCGGCGCGCATGTCTGCCGGCGGCGCATCCTGGCGCGCCTCCTCGGTGAGAGGCGCGCGCGGCCCAAGGGCAACGCCGGCCCTGCGTCGAACCCGAAGAGCAAGGGCTCGCCGATCGCGATCGGCGTCGCGACGTTCCCCCACGACGGCACGTCGCTGAAGCGGCTCGTCCGCTCCGCGAGGGCGCGTGCCCACGACGACGCACGTTCTTCGGTGCACGTCCTCGGCCTCGAGTCGATGGGGCTCGCGGACGCGGTCGACACGCTCATCGCGCGACCGTTCCTCGAGGCCGGACCTCGCTCTCCGTATCCGCTCGACGTCGCGTGCTCTGCCCTGTTCTCGCTCGCCGCCCGCGCGTGCCAGGAAGGGCTTCGCGGAGGCGACGCGAACGTCACCACCACGCTCCAGCCGGGGCTCGGCGTCGCGGCGGCGGCGCGCCAGGTCACGAGCCCCCGCGTGCTCGACGTTCGAGGCGAGCCCGGCTGCGAGAACCTCGAGGCCATCGTCGTCGAGGCCGAGCACGGATCCTGGGTGTGCTGCGGCCGCGTCGTCGGCGAGCGGTTCCGCGGCGTGCATGCGGCCGACCCGCTGCTCGCCGACGTCATCGATCGACGGCTCTCGGCCGCCGGAGGGACCAGTGCCGGCTAGTCGCGTGCTGCTCGTCGATCACGACGTCGACGCGCTCGCCCAGCTCGCGACGCAGCTCCGCGCGCGAGGGATCCGCGTCTCGCTCGCGAACGGCTCGCAGATGGCGTGCGAGCGCGCGAAGGCAGGGGCGTACGACGTCGTGCTCGCCGCGCGAGAGGTGGCCGAGCCCGAGGGCGGCGAGATGGGCGTCATCGACGCGCTCAGCATCGAGCTGCCTCAGGTCCCTCCGCTGGTCGTGCTCGTCGACGGCGAGGGGGAGGGCAACGGCGAGTCGCGTGTGTCGAGGAGCGACGTCGATCGCATCGTGGAGCGCATCGAGCATCTCGCGAATCCCGCCGCGCGCCCGCGCGGCGGCAGCCTCGTGCCTTCCGAGCACGCGCTCGACAACGCGTCGCTGGCGGACCTGCTCGTCGTGCTCGCGACGGAGACCCGGTCCGGCACGATCTCCCTCACGACCTCCCGGGGCTCCGGCGAGATCCGGCTCGTCGACGGCGACATCGTCGATGCGGTCTACATGCGCCTCGAGGGGACCAAGGCGATCACGCGCATGATCGCGGAGCGCGACGGCAGCGCGACGTTCACCCCCGGCGCGCCCGCCATCATGCGGCGGATCCACGCGAGCACCCGTGCGCTCGTCGAGGAGGCGAAGGCGCTCGTCGCCCGCGCCGCCGAGCTGCGCGAGAGCGCCGGCGAGCTCGCGACGAGCACGCTCATCGCGGTCGACGGGACATCGGGCGAAGGGCTGTCGGAGGTCGAGCTCCACGTCCTCACGCGGCTCCGCGTGCCGGCCACCGTCGACGACGTCCTCGACGAGCTGCCTCACTCCGACGCGGCGATCCTCGAGTCGATCCTCGCGCTCGACGCGCGCGGGCGGATCAAGCAGCTCGGTCACGCGTCGTCACGCGTGCAGCTCTGCGGACCCGATCAGCTGCACCTGCTCCGCGCAGCGGCCGCGCGCGCCCGTGTCGCCGGGTTCGACGGGCCGGCGCGCCTCGTGTTCGCCGCGACGCCCTCGCGGCTCGCGGTGTTCGGGCACACGGTGCTGTCGCTCGCGGACGCATTCCCCCCGAGCGAGCCGACGCCCGCGGTCCCGGTCCCGTACGTCCTCTCGACGATCCGCCTCGGCGACGGCGTCGCGCTCGACATCGTCGCGCTGCCGCTCGTGCCTGCGTATGCGCCGCTCTGGCCGATGGCGCTCGCCGGAGCCGCGGTCGTCGTCCGGCTCGACGAAGCGGCGGAGGCTGCGCTCACCGAGGCGTGCGCCTCCCTCTCGCTCGACCTCCTCGACGCCCGTGCGGTCTTCGGGACCCTCGACGAGTCGAGCGCGGTCCAGATCGCCAGCATCATCAAGACGGCCCTCGACGCCGACACTGCTGCCTGACAAGCAACATTCCCGTCGGGATGACGACTTGGATCAGGGTGGCCGCCCGCTATCCGGGGGGCGGATCCAGGTGACGCGATCTCGGTCGGCGACGCCTCGGATCCTCGGGGAATTCGCGGGTTCCTGCGCGAGGCCCGCGGTACGCGGGTTGCAGTGACTCCTCGCCGTGAACGCGGTCCGTGTCGAGCCCGTAGCGCCGTCCCCCGAGCCGCCCCGCGTCGTGGAGGGGCGGTACCTGGTCCACGGCGAGATCGGGCGAGGCGGATGCGCCTCCGTCTACGACGCCGTGGACAGCCGGCTCGGCCGGTCGGTGGCGATCAAGATCGCGCGCCCGGCGGCCGTCGACGTCTCCGCCGCCGCCCGGCTCGCCCGCGAGGCCCGGGCCGCCGCCGCGGTGTCGCATCCGAACGTCTGCGCCGTGTCCGACGCGGGCACGCTCGAGGACGGTCGCACGTTCCTCGTCATGGAGCGCCTGCACGGCGAGACGCTGACGTCGTGCCTCATGCGAACGGGCAGCCTCGGGGCGGAGGAGGCGATCGACATCGCCCTGCAGCTCCTCTCGGCGCTCGACGCTGCGCACCGGGTCGGGATCGTCCATCGCGACGTGAAGCCCGACAACGTCTTCCTCGTCCCGCGCAGCGGCTGCACGCCGACCGTGAAGCTGCTCGACTTCGGGCTCTGTCGGATCAACGCCCCCGAGCTGGCCGACGACGTCCACCTCACGCACGCCGGTCAGGTGGTCGGAACGCCCGAGTACATGGCGCCGGAGCAGGTCTACGGATCGCGTGCCTTCGACGCGCGCATCGATGTCTATGCGGTCGGCGTGATCCTCTACGAGATGCTGACCGGCCGGCGCGCGTTCTCCGGCAAGGACGTGCGCACCGTCGTCCTCGCCGTGCTCGCGAAGCCCCCGCCGGCGCTGCGGACGGTCCGACCGGATCTGCCGCTGTCGCTCGATCGCATCGTGGCGCGCGCCATGGATCGCGAGCGGAAGTTCCGCTACCGCGATGCGGCCGAGCTCCAGGCGGACCTGCTCGAGGCGAAGTACTCGCTCCTCCGGCAGTCGTCGCCGCACCTCGTCTCGCACCACGAGGACGAGCACGAGTACGTGGAGCTCTCGGACGCCGACCTCTACTCGGGCGCCGAGTGGGATGCGCCGACGCGTCCGAACGCCGGGCCCCTGCCGGTCAGCCTTCTACCGTCGTCCCGATCTGCTCCCCGAAAACGACGCGCTTGATGTTGCCCGGCGTGGTGAGCTTGAAGACGCGGATGGGGAGATTGTTGTCGCGGCAGAGCGTCGCCGCCGTCGAGTCCATGACGCCGATGCGGTCGTTGATGAACTTGTCGAACGTCATGCGCTCGTACATCGTCGCGTCGGGGTGCTTGACCGGATCCCTGTCGTAGACGCCCTCGACCTTGGTCGCCTTGAAGAGCGCCTCGGCGTGGACCTCCATCGCGCGGAGCGACGCGGCCGTGTCCGTCGAGAAGTAGGGGTTGCCCGTGCCGCCGGCGAAGATGACGAAGCGACCCTTCTCGAAGTGACGGATCGCGCGGCGCCGGATGTACGGCTCGGCGACCTGGCGGATCTCGATCGCGGTCTGCACGCGCGTCGGGACCCCGGCCTTCTCGAGCGCGTCCTGGAGCGCGAGCGAGTTGATGACGGTGGCGAGCATTCCCATGTAGTCGCTCTGCGCGCGGTCCATCCCGGCGCTGGCGCCCTTGAGCCCGCGGAAGATGTTGCCGCCGCCGACCACGATGCCGACCTGCACGCCCGCGGCGTAGACCTCCGCGAGCTCGGCGGCGGTCGCCCGCAGCACCTCGGGCTGGATGCCGAAGCCGCCGGTGCTGCCGCAGAGGGCCTCGCCGCTCAGCTTGAGGATGATCCGTCGGTAGCGGAGCTTGGGATCCCGCGCCGGAGGAGCGATCGTGTCGAGGCGAGGGCCCGAGAGCGGCCCTCCGGAGCGCGGATCTCGCATGGTGGGAGGCTTCTACTCGTCGCCCGCACGGCGCGCAACAGCGGCTGCCCTGTGCTAGTTTCGGCCAGCTTTGAACCGTCTGCCGAAGCGCGCGCCCCTCGCCGCCGTCGTCCTCCTCTTCAGCTCGGCCGTGACCGGCGCCGCCGGCTGCAAGAGCTGTGACGAGAAGCCGAACGGCGGCGCGGTCGACGCCGGCGGGCACGCGCAGCCGCGATCGCTCACGCCGGAGCAGGCCAACCAGGTCCTCGCGAAGGTGGGCGACAAGACGATCACGCTCGGGGACTACACCGCGGCCCTCGAGCACATGGATCAGTTCGATCGGCTCCGCTACCAGTCGCCAGAGCGGCGAAAGGAGCTGCTCGACGAGATGATCAACGTCGAGCTCCTCGCGATGGAGGCGACGGCGAAGGGCTACGACAAGGATCCGCTCGCGCAGCAGGAGCTGCGCGCGATCCTCCGCGACGCGATGCTCGCCGAGGCGCGCAAGGGCGTCCCCACGCCGGCCGACATCCCCGAGCCCGAGGTGCGGGCGTGGTTCGAGGCGCATCGTGCGGAATACAAGGACCCGGAGCGGCGCCGGCTGTCCGTGATCGTGACGAAGGACGAGGCGACCGCGAAGGACGTCCTCGCCGCCGCCAAGAACGCGCAGAGCGCCGCCGCGTTCGGCGAGCTCGTGAAATCGCGCTCGATCGATCCGCACGCGCGCGACAACGTGCCCGTCGATCTCGCCGGCGACCTCGGCATCGTCTCTCCGCCGGGCGATCCGCGCGGCGAGAACGCGCGCGTTCCCGAGCCCGTCCGCGCGGCCGCGTTCGCGATCGCCGACGTCGGCGGCGTGCACGACGCGGCGGTGCCGGCCAACGGTCGCTTCTACGTCGTCCGCCTCACGCAGAAGCTCGCCCCTCACGAGCGAACGTACGAGGAGGCCGAGCGCACCATCCGGGTGAAGCTCGCGCAGGACAAGCTCCGGGCGAAGGAAGACGAGCTGCTCGCCGAGCTGCGGAAGACGGTGAAGGTGGAGGTCGATCAGGCCGCCGTCTCCAGCGTGAAGGTCGAGCTCGGGACGCCGCCGGCGCCGGACGCGGGGAAGTAGACGATGGCCGCGCTGGTCTCGCCGGCGACGCTCGTCCGCGCACCCGAGGTGGATGCGAAGCGCAAGAAGCGGCGCACGCGTCGCGGTCCGCGCGACTGGCAGGGACAGCTCCGGGAGTCGGTGCGCTCGGTCGACGCGCTCTCCCGCGCGCTCGACCTCACGGAGGAGGAGCTCGAGGGCGCGACGCGGGCGGAGAAGGAAGGGCTGCCGCTCGCGATCACGCCCTATTACCTCTCGCTCTGCGACCGTCACGATCCGTCGTGCCCGGTGCGCCTCCAGTGCGTGCCGCGGGCGGCGGAGGCGCGGGAGGTGCCCGGCGATCTCGTCGATCCGCTCGGTGAGGTCGCGCACGAGGTCGCTCCCCATCTCGTGCAGCGGTATCCGGACCGCGTCCTCCTGCTCGCGACCGATCGCTGCGCGGTGTACTGCCGGTTCTGCACGCGCTCCCGCATGGTGGGCGACGGCGGCGGGCCGACGCCTCTCGACGGTCTCGAACCGGCGCTGGCGTACATCGCGGCGCATCCGGAGGTGCGCGACGTGATCGTCAGCGGAGGCGATCCGCTCGCGATGGCGACCGAGCGCCTCGAGCGGCTCATCGCGCGCATCCGGGAGATCCCGACGGTCGACACCATCCGCCTCGCGACGCGGGTGCCGGTGACGCTGCCCATGCGCATCACCCCCGAGCTGGTGCGCGCGCTCAGGAAGCACCACCCGATCTGGGTGATGACGCACTTCAATCATCCGAAGGAGCTCACCCGAGAATCGATTGCAGCATGCACGCGGCTCGCGGACGCGGGGTTCCCGGTCATGAACCAGAGCGTCCTCCTCGCCGGCGTGAACGACGATGCGGACGTCCTCGAGGCGCTCTTTCGCGGGCTCGTCCGCGCGCGCGTGCGCCCGTACTACCTCCTTCAGGCCGATCCGGTCCGCGGCACCGGCCACCTGCGGACGCCGCTCGCGAAGGGCATCGCGCTCATGGAGCGCCTGCAGGGTCGGCTCACCGGCATCGCGCTGCCCAAGCTGATCTGCGATACGCCAGGCGGAAAGGGGAAGGTGCCTCTCACGCCGGACTGGGTGGTCTCGCGAGGTCCCGGCACCACCACCCTGCGCACGTTCCGAGGCGAGCACGTCACGTATGTCGACCCGCCGATTGCCGAGTAATCGTGTAATCTCGGCCGTTGATGCGGCGCTCGCTCGTCCTCTTGCTCGTCTCTTCGCTCGTCGTCTCCACCGCAAGCTCGTCGCTCGCGCAGAACGCGCCCACCTCCGCGGAGCTCGAGGGCGTCGCGAACGGGCACTACCAGGCGAAGCGCGATGCAGAGGCGTATGCGGCGTACTCCGAGTGGCTCGAGAAGTACGGCGCGAAGGCGCCCGCGGCGAAGAAGAAGCTCGCCGAGGCGCGGCTGAAGGAGCTCGAGGCGCGCACTGGCACGCTCGCGCTGTCCATCAGCGAGCCCGGCGCGCAGGTCTCGGTCGACGACAAGCCGGTCGGCACCTCGCCGCTCGCCGCGCCGCTGCGTCTGTCGGCGGGGCCGCATCG
>WBZO01003472.1_pt1 | contig 18355 bp, 16 predicted proteins | sample 5204261 | NCBI WGS metagenome assembly WBZO01 (sample SAMN12412400, study PRJNA552823) | activated sludge metagenome | isolation source: activated sludge from anammox sidestream of wastewater treatment plant... | place: USA: North Carolina | collected 2017-09
TGAGCCAAATCCAAACGACAATTTTAAAATGGAGCCGGAATAAGACGCGTCGTTTAGTCGACGCGTATCCGGACTTTCAGTCCGTAACTCAAACCCACCGGCTTTAGCCGGTGGTTGTTTAGTTTTTGCCGCCGGAGAAAAAATGGCTGATAACGGGTTTTAAATAAACGTTGTGTCAGCGTTTTTTTCTTTGGCTATTTCGACTTTTTATTAACAAGCCGTTGAGAAACGTTTTCAAGAAAGCCGATACAAGGCAAGAACAGGTGAAAAGGCGCAGTTTATGCAATAAATGAGCATTTTGAGTCAGTTCTTAACACCGCAACGGCAACGTGGATAGTTTTCGGCTTGTTAAACGAAGATACCATTTGTTATCTATCTATCTTAACTAACTGCTTCCCGGTAAGCATGAAGGCAACGCGTGCGCGCGGCTGCGTGATCCACCATCGGCGCCGGATAAGAGAGTGTGTGCCAGTCATGTACCCAGGTTTGGATATAGTCGAACTGTTGATCGAACTTCTCAATTTGCGTGGTTGGATTAAAAATTCTGAAATAGGGTGCCGCATCGACGCCACAGCCGCCCACCCACTGCCAGTTGCCGACATTACTGGCCAGGTCGTAATCCAGCAATTTCCGCGCAAAATAAGCCTCACCCCAGCGCCAGTCTATCAGCAGGTGCTTGCACAGAAAGCTGGCGGTAACCATACGGATGCGGTTGTGCATTAATCCGGTCGCATTGAGCTGGCGCATACCGGCGTCGACTAATGGATAACCGGTGGTGCCCTCGCACCAGCGCTGAAATTCCGTTGCATCGTTACGCCATTGAATGCGATCGTATTGCGGTTTGAAGCTTTTATGCACAGTTTGCGGGAAATGCCACAATATTTGACTGAAAAACTCCCGCCAGATCAGTTCATTGCAAAAACTGTCACTGATTTCAAGCGTTTGCTGCACAATCTGGCGGATGCTGACGGTGCCGAAACGCAAATGCGGCGATAATTGCGACGTGCCCTGCCGTGCCGGGAAATCCCTGTCTGCGGCATAGTATTCCAGTATGCCGATACCGAGCTGATAGGGCGGAACGGTGATTGCGGCACGGACAAAGCCGATATCCGCCAGCGTCAGATTGGAGCATGACAGTTGTTTGACTAGCCCGGATAATCGTTCGGCACTGGGATAGACCGTCAGTGCGATTTGACTCAACATTGACCGCCATTTGCGCATGTACGGGGTATACACCACATAAGGATCGCCGTCTTCTTTCACGACTTCGCGCTTTTCGAACACTACCTGGTCTTTGAAGCTATGGAATGTTACCGATTGTGTTTTCAGCCATTGCCGTAAGGCGTCGTCACGTTCTCGCGCATAAGGCTCATAATCATGGTTGGTGTATACCGCCGCAACCGGGTACGAATGCAGGATGCGTTCGAAAACTTCCAGCGGCTTGCCGTGATACAGCGCCAGTGAGCTGCCGTGATCCCGCTCCAGCTGCGTGCGCAACGCTTGCAGCGTATCGAAAATAAACGTGACGCGTGCGTCGTCTTGGGGCAGTCCGCTGAGAATGTTCGAGTCAAAAATGAAAACCGGCAGCACCGCATGGCCGGATGCCAGCGCCTGCGCGAGTCCGGCATTATCGTGCAAGCGCAAATCGCGCCGGAACCAGAAAACAGCAAGCGGTGTCGTCATATGCGGCTAAACGGAATTAATGCGGCCGGTGCAAATCCGCCAAAGCCGCCGGTAAATCGCTATATTTGAAATGAAAACCGAATTCTTCCAGCAATCGCCGCGGCGTGACGCGATAGCTGTTTAACGCCAGCGCAGCGGCTTCGCCCAATACCAATTTCAAAATAAATGCCGGTGCCGGGAAAAAAGCCGGACGTTGCAGTGCATGGCCCAGTGCCGTGGCGAATTCCCGGTAACGTACCGGGTTAGGCGCCACGGCATTGACCGGGCCTTGATAACGCGAATCCAGCGCGGCTGCAATGTAGACGGATACAATGTCATCGATGTGTATCCAAGGCAGCCATTGTTTTCCATTGCCGGCGGGGCCGCCAAGGCCCAGTTTGAAAACCGGCAGCAGTTTCTGCAGCATGCCGCCGTGACCGAGCACCACGCCGGTGCGGATGCTGACCCGGCGCACACCGTTGCTTTCGATCCGTGCCGCTTCCTGCTCCCAATCATGGCAAATCGTTTGCATAAAACTGCGCTGTTCCGGCACGGTATACGACTCATCGTAACAATCGTCGCCGGTACCGGGGTAAATACCGATCGCCGAACCGCACACGAAAGTGTGCAGACTGTCCGGCGCGGCGGCAACCAGCTTGCGGGTGCTGAGAATACGCGAAGCATAAATCTCGTGCTTGCGCGCTTTAGTCCAGCGGCCTTCGCCCAAATTCTCGCCCATCAAGTTGATGATAACCTGACAGTCTTTTATTGCCTCAAAAGGGACATCCTGCGTGGCGTAATCCCAATCGTACGCCGGTACGCCAAGCATTTCGCTCGCTCTCTTGGCATTGCGGCTCAGCGCGGTGATGATGTGGTGGCCTTGCTGCAAACGCCGTACTAATCGCTGACCAATGAATCCCGTTGCGCCTGTGATCAGAATATTCATCATTGAAAGTCTTTAAACAGGTTGAAGATTTTTTCAGAATACACTTATTTTAAGCTTTTTTCAGTCGAGCACGGTTAGTTTCTGGAACGCTTGCAACCTGAATGGTGAGGCTCACACGTGAAGAATCTTGCGCATGATCCTCATCAAAGACCGGTTAGTACCTGAATCATTGACCGATCGCGTCAACCAGAAATGTCTCGCCGCAATTCGATTTGCCCTGAACCGGCGCGTCCGGCAATAATTTCTCCAGATCGATACCAGGGGTCAGACTGGCGGATAGATTCAATTGAATTTCGACCAGCATGCCTTGGTTGCAATTCAGCTTGATCCGGTCCTTCGCGGCTGCTCCCAGCACCGCTGTCACGCGATTAATGAAATCATCGGTGCGAACCTGCTGTCCGATCCTGCGGTTCATGAAATACGCCATGCCGGCATCGTTAAACTGCCGCGTCAAGTCGGCTGCCAAATCGAAATAATCTTCCAATGACCACTGAGCGCAGGTACCGTGCTTGTGCCATTCATGCCGTTCCAAGCAAGAACCGGCGGTTACGCTCGGCATCACTTCCGCTAATGAAGTGCGTGAATCGCCATCCAATTGAACAGCCGGGTAATCGCAGAAATTGCTTTTCTGGTTTTTGATATCCCCGCAGAATCCATAATGCGTGCCGCAGCTTTTTTTGTTCGGCCATAAACCATGTAGCGTGAAATGTTTGGCTTGGTAAACTTTAGGGTCGGTAATTTTGCATTCTGCTTTACCGGGTTTGGTTTCACAGAATGCCGGCTGCCACGACAACGCCAGTACATAACTATCGCCTTGTCCCGCGGTATCGCAGCTACCGCCACCGCCGCCATTATTGCCGCCGCCACCCCCTCCACCGCTCAGTTGCGCCTGGCCGCAACTGGCATTAACCCAGCGTTCTTGCGGATTGGCCGTGGATACAATCACACGATACCAGCTGGGATTATTCGCCGTCAGCACTTCGGTGATCGCGTATTTACTTCCGGTCAGAATTTTTGCGTTGTCCGGATTGGTCGATTTATTTTTTGATACAAAAGCCGGGCAGGTTTGCTGCGCCGTGAATTCGCCCGATGCTTTCTCCGCCCAGACGGGCTGAAAGTAACCGAGCGTTACGATGATCAGTAAAACTTGAAGAACCGTGTTTTTTCTGAGAACAATCATGACTTTCTCCTTTATCACCAAAAATAGATGGAACGGCTGGAACAATGCCGGGTTATTATGCGGCAAGTGTTGCCTGTGAGCTATGGTATTTATCACACGATCCCAAAGCAATGACATGTGGCGCTGCCACTAGCTAAAAAAAACCGCAGACGCTACACTCATCGCCTATGACGACTCCGTCGCATTCTCCTTACCCTTCCCCGAATCGCTCCTGGTTCCAGCAAGAATGGCGTGGGTTATTGCTGGCCATCGGTTTCTTTACGCGCATCCCGGTACCGGCATTGCCGGATTTTCACGAGCAGGAGTTGAACACGGCAGCCAAGTATTTTCCGCTGGCGGGGATTATCGTAGGCGCTTTTGCAGCTATTGTTTACTCGCTTGCCAACGCAGTGTTGCCGCAGGACATTGCGGTACTGCTCAGCATGGTTGCGACGATATGGCTTACCGGCGCGTTTCATGAAGACGGCTTGACCGATGCAATCGACGGTCTTGGCGGTGGCTGGGAAAAAGAGCAAGTGCTGCAAATCATGCAGGATTCGCGTATCGGCAGCTATGGTGTGGTGGGTATCGTGCTGGTGCTGTCGCTAAAATTTGCCGCGTTGAACCATTTTCCGCCGCTGCTGGTGCCGGTCTTGTTGATCGCGGGCCATAGTTTGAGCCGTTTGGGCGCAGTGATGGTAATGGCCACGCAGCGTTACGTGAAATATTCGGGTAAATCCAAACCCCTCGCGACCAGCATGCCGCTTACCCATCTTGCCGTGGCCGCTCTATTTGGATTATTACCGCTGCTGTGGCTGCCATCCTCCTGGTATTGGGGAATCGTGCCCGTGGCGGCTGTGTGGATGTGGTTTAGCCTTATTCTGAAAAAGCGCATCGGCGGTTACACCGGCGATTGTTTAGGCGCCATGCAACAGCTTACCGAAGTCTCTTTTTATCTCGGTGTATTGGCATGTGCCGCTACATAATGGCTTTGCCGTGGCCTCTCGCAAGGTAAGCTTCCGACTGCATTTCCGTCAAACGTGAAACGGTGCGTTCAAACTCAAAGCCGATGTCGCCGCCGACGTACAGTTCCGCTAGCGGCACAGCGGCGGAACACAGAAATTTGACGCCGTGCTCATACAGCGCATCGATTAAATGGATAAAGCGCCGGGCCTGGTCGCTGTTATGCTCATTGAATTGCGGGATCGCGACCATGATCACAGTGTGATAGGTGCGGGCGATGGCGAGATAATCGGCGGTCCCGAGCGGATTGGCGCACAGCCGTTTAAACGAGAACACCGCGACGCCGCGTGCCGACTTGGGCACGAACAAAGCCCGTCCTTGCACGTTTAATTCCTCGCTGGGCACCTTGTCGCGGTCTTTGATTTGGCGGTCGGTTAAACGAAAGAAAATTGTTGATAGCTGCATGCTGGTTTCTTCGTTTACCGGGTGGTAGTAGGTTTGCGCACCTTGCAACCGGTCATAACGATAATCGACCGGGCCTTGCAGCGGAATGATTTCGAGTTTTTCCTTGACTTGCTCGATGAATGGCAAAAAACGCTGGCGGTTCAAACCGTTTTTGTACAATTCATCCGGCGGCCGGTTCGATGTCGCAACCACGATCACGCCTTGTGCGAACAGTTCCTTGAACAACCGCGTGAGCACCATGGCATCGGCGATGTCGGTGACTTGCAGTTCGTCGAAGCACAACAAGCGCGCTTCCAGAATGATTTTACGGGCGATGAATGGCATCGGATCGTCATCGTTGGCGCGCCCGCCCTGTTGTACTTTTTCGCGAGCGGAGAGCGCATGCCAGGTTTTGAGCCGGTCATGCACATCGAGCATGAATTCGTGAAAATGCACGCGCCGTTTTGCCGTGACCGGCGCTACTGTATAAAACAGATCCATCAGCATCGACTTGCCGCGCCCGACGCCACCGTAGAGATAAATGCCTTTCGGCGCCGTTTTGCCGCTGTTCAGCCAACCGAACAACACCGTCGACAAACGCGATTTGGAACGCTCGCCGCGCGTGCTGTCAGCGGGCAGATCGATCAATTCCCGGTGCAAGCGCTCAAGCGCGTCGACCGCATGGGCTTGATCGGCGTCCGGTTTCAGTTCGCCGGCCTGGATCAACGATTGGTATTCAGTTTTAGGACTTGTTGTGTGTGAAACTTCAGACATAGTAAATTGCAGCAATAGCTAATCAGTGGTGAAGGCCGCTTGCCCGGCAAGCCAGACCAGAATCAACACCGGCAAACCCAAAATGGCAGTGGCAATGAAGAAGTTTTCGTAGCCGTAGGCATCGACAAATTGTCCGCTGAAACCGGCGATAAACTTCGGCAGCAACAACATTACTGAGCTGAATAACGCATATTGGGTCGCCGAGTAGGCTGAATTGGTCAAGCCTGACAAGTAGGCGATGAACGCGCAGGAAGCGATTCCAGCGGATAGATTGTCGGCGGAAATAGTGAAAATCAAACCGCTGACATCGTGGCCCCGCCCTGCTAGCCAAACAAACAATAAATTGGTCGCGGCGGACAGTACCGCGCCGAGAAACAAGGTGCGCATGACGCCGATTTTTGCGGTCAGCACGCCGCCGATGGCCGCCCCGGCGATGGTCATGATCACGCCGTAGACTTTGGAAATGGCGGCGACTTCGTCTTTGCTGTAACCCATGTCGACGTAAAAAGGGTTACTCATGACACCCATGACGACGTCGGAGATACGGTAAATCGCGATCAAACCGAGAATCAGCAGCGCCTTCCGGCCATGCCGCACGATAAAGTCGCGGAACGGCGCGATCAATGCACCGTACAACCAAACCAGTAATGCTTTAACACGCTCGGGTAAGTCCCAATGCGCCAGCGCGCGCTGCGCGATCTGTTCATTTTCGCTGACGGTGCGGCTGTAAGGCACATCCGGTTCGCGGATGATGAGCGTGGTGATCATGCCGACCGCCATGCTTGCCGCCATGATCAGATAGGCGAAGCGCCACGGCGCGTGATCGTATACCTCGGCGCTGACATCGACCGCCGCCGCGATCCACAATACACCGGCGGAAGCCAGAATCATCGCGACGCGGTAACCGGCTTGATAGGTCGCCGCCATCGCGCCTTGCAGTTCCACCGCGACCGCTTCGATGCGGTAGGCATCCAGCGCAATGTCCTGTGTCGCTGACGCAAACGCCACGGCTAGCGCGAAAAACACCAAATGCTGAAGGTTCATAACTGGATCGGTCATGGCCATCCCTACCAAAGCGCCAGCAATGACGATTTGCGATAACAATAGCCACGCGCGCCGGCGTCCCAACAGCGATGTCAGCAATGGCAGCGATAACCGGTCGACCAGCGGCGACCACAGCCATTTGACGCTGTAAGCCAGCCCGATCCAGCTCAAATGGCCGATAGTGGTGCGATCGATGCCCGCTTCGCGCAGCCAGAACGACAGCGTGCCCATGATCAGCAGCAGCGGCAATCCGGCGGAGAAACCGAGCGACAGCATGCCGAGCACGCGCGGATGCGTGTAAACCCGTAACGCTTGCAACCAACTGGCAGATGTCGAGGCGGTCATAGGGTATGGTCGTAATCGACGATCAGCGGCGCGTGATCGGAGAAGCGCTCATCTTTGAAGATTGATACGCTCCGCGCAGTTTGCGCGATCGCCGGCGTGGCGATTTGGTAATCGATGCGCCACCCGACGTTTTTCGCCCAGGCCTGACCGCGGTTCGACCACCAAGTGTATTGCTCGGGTTCGGTGTTCAAACGGCGGAACACATCGACAAAGCCGATTTGATCGAACACATTCGTCAGCCAGGCGCGTTCTTCCGGCAGAAAACCGGAATTTTTCTGATTCGAGCGCCAGTTCTTCAAGTCGATTGCCTGGTGCGCGATGTTCCAGTCGCCGCACAAGATGATTTGCCGCTTGCTGGCCATCAGGCTTTGCAACACCGGAAAAAAATGCTCCATGAAATAAAACTTCGCCGCCTGCCGGTGCTCGCCGCTCGAACCGGACGGCAGGTAAATCGATACAATGCTCAAATCACCAAAATCCGCTTGCAGATAACGCCCTTCGGCATCGATATCCGCAACGCCGACACCCTCAACGACGCGATCCGGTTTTTTGCGCGTATAAATGCCGACACCGCTGTAGCCTTTCTGCTCGGCGCAATGGAAATAGCCATGATAGTCATCCGGCGACAACATTTCGCCAGAGAGATCGGGCAATTGCGCTTTTAATTCCTGCACGCACACGACATCCGCAGTTTGCTTCGTCAACCAAGGGAAAAAGCCCTTTTTCGCCGCCGCGCGGATGCCGTTGAGGTTAAGCGTTATGATCTGCATCGTTTAACAGGCCGTTGAAAAACTATTTGCGTTGCCGCTACGGTGTTAAAAACAAGCTCAAAATGCTTATTTATACCGCATAAACTGCGCTTTTTCGCCTGCTTTTGCCTTGTATCGGCTGCCTCGAAAACTTTTTTCAACGGCCTGTTAGTAGGGTGGATAAGCGAAGCGCCATCCACCGGCAATCCGGTTGAAATAAAAGTCATGGTGGATAGTGTTGCACTTATCCACCCTACAATGCCGTTTAAGTTCAGCGTTATAATTTGCATATTTTTATTATTCAGAGTGATTCCAATTATGTCTGATTTCCGGCAAGCGTTTATCCAATTCGCTATCGAACGCAACGTGCTGTGCTTCGGTGAGTTCAAAACCAAAGCAGGGCGGCTGTCGCCGTATTTTTTCAATGCCGGATTGTTCAACGACGGCGATGCGCTGCGTAAATTGGGGCAATTTTACGCCAAAGCGATCGTCGATGCCGAGCTTCCGTTCGATACCTTATTCGGCCCGGCTTACAAAGGCATTCCTTTGGTTAGCACCATTGCCATCGCGCTGGCCGAAATGCACAAGAACTATCCGTTCTGTTTCAACCGCAAGGAAGTCAAAGACCACGGCGAAGGCGGCGTGCTGGTCGGCGCGCCGATGCAAGGCAGGGTATTGATCGTTGACGACGTGATTTCCGCTGGTACCTCGGTGCGCGAATCGGTCGAATTGATCAAAGCTGCGGGCGCAACGCCCGGCGGTGTCGTGATCGCCCTCGACCGCATGGAGCGCGGCACCGGCGAACTTTCGGCGGTGCAGGAAGTGCAGCAAACGCACGGTTTTCCGGTTACTTCGATCATTGATCTGGATGATTTGGTGGCGTATTTGCATCATCACCCGGAATTGTCGCAGCATCTTCACGCGGTGCAACAGTACCGGGACCGGTATGGCGTCAGCTACTAGGGGAGCGCTGATTAATCTGGCGAACGAAATGAAGCGCGAGGCGCATGGAACGAGCAACTAAGACATATCAACAAGATAGACGAGAGAGCGAGTGCCGCGCAGCGAAGTGATTCGCTCGTGCAGTCAATTAATCGGCGCTTCCTTAGCAATTTGATCAAACGGAATGCATGAGCGGCTTGGAGTCACCGGAAATGACGCAAGCCGCTTACATGGGTATTGCTGGTTACATCGATACTTCACATGCGATCACATTTGCGATTGCAAATAATTTTGCAGCCCAACCCTGTTGATCAATCCCAATTGTTGTTCCAGCCAATGCGCGTGATCTTCCTCGGTTTCCGCGAGCATGCCTTCGAGAATCTCGCGCGATTGATAATCCCGCTCTTGTTCGCAAATCGCGATTGCGTCGCGTAACGCGTCAATCACCGAGCGTTCCAGCGCCAGATCGTTTTGCAGCATTTCCGGCACATCCCGGCCGATCCGCAATGGGCTGCGATTGCCGATCACCGGCACGCCTTCGAGCAACAAAATCCGCTTAATCAATTGATCGGCGTGCTGCTTTTCATCGTCCATTTCGTGATTGATGCGTTCGTACAGTTTGCTGAATCCCCAATCTTCGTACATCCGCGAGTGGGCGAAATATTGATCCATCGCCGTCAGCTCCTCCGCCAGTAGTTTGTTCAGCAAGTCGATAATTTTTGGATTGCCTTTCATAATCGTATCCCTCTCATTCTATTGAGTAACTGCCAACACCCGCGGATTGTTCAAACGGGCAGGCACCAGCGACGTTTCATGCAAACACCCGGCATTATACGAGTCAAAAATTAAAAAAACAACAATAAATTATTGATTACAAACGATAATAATTCTTGATACCGTTTTCATTATTACTTTGATCCGAATTAACGATTAAAACCTCCCAGCACCTCCAGCAAATATTCCAAATCTTTTTCCGTATGCTCGGCGGAAACTTGCAAACGGATTTCCTGATCGCCTTGCGGCACGACTGGATAGTTCAAACCGGTTGCGAGAATATTATGATCGAGCAGATGCGCAACCAACGCCGCGGTTTGCGCGGTATCGCGAATGAAGATAGGCACGATCGGATGTTCGCCGTCGAGTGTTTCAAAACCGAGCTGTTGCAGACCGGTTCGCAATTTGCGGCTGAAATGGCGCAGTTGTTCGAGCAAACGCAAACCTTCTGGGCTTTCCAATACATCCAATGCCGCTAATGCCGCAGCAGCTTCGGCGGGCGTGATCGGATTCGAGTAAATATACAACGGCGCGGTTTCGCGTAAATAGGCGATTGTGGTTGCGCTGGTTGCGACGTAACCGCCGTTGACGCCGAATGCCTTGCCGAGCGTGCCGATCAGCACATCCGCCCGCGTGCCGGTCACTTCTTCGGTGCCGCGCCCGGTGGCGCCGAATGCGCTGATGCCGTGCGAATCGTCGACGATGGTGACGATTCCTTCGGGATAATCGCCTTGGTGCTGTTCGCAGCAAGCATCGAGCTCGGCCAGCGGCGCATGATCGCCGCGCATGCTGAAAATGCCGTCGGTGACAACACACACCCGCTGAAAGCGATCGCGGTTGGTGCTCAGAATCGTTTCCAGTTCGCCGATCGTGCTGTGTTTATAAATTGCCTTGCCGGCTGAATGCGCCAGCCGGATCGCGTTGATGATGCAATTATGGTTAAGCGCATCGCTGACCACTAAAGTCTGTTCGGAAATCAATTGCGGCAGCACGCCGACCATCGTGGCGTAGGCGGCGCTGAACAGCATCGCCGCTTCACGGCCATGAAACGCCGCCAGCCGCCGCTCCAGCTCGATGTGCGGCGCATACGTGCCGCTGATAAAGCGCACCGCGCCGGGACCGGCGCCAAATTCCTCGGCTGCCCGCGTTTCCGCTTCGATCACCGCCGGATGCCGCGCCAGTCCCAGATAAGAATTCGAATTCATGCGCAGAAAAGCGCGATCCTCATAACCGTGCAACCGGTAACGCGGCCCGAAGCCATCGGACGGCGGCAGCACGCCGGTGACGATTTTTTCGTCGCCCTTGCGCACGCCTTGCTGTTGCAATTGATTGAGTTTTGCCTGGAACAACGGTTCGATTTTTGCAAGCGTCATGACACCCTCCGGTTATTCGTTGCGTAGTTTCGCCGTGATATGCCGCAGCATATCACCCACCATCGCTGATAAATCGTAGCGCGGCTGCCAACCCCATTCAGCACGGGCGGCACTATCGTCCATATGGCGCGGCCAGGAATCGGCAATTGCTTGGCGTAGCGGATCGATGGCGTAAGCGATGGTGAAATCCGGTAAATGCTGCTGAATCGCTGCCGCCAATTGCACCGGGGTAAAGCTCATCGCGGTGACATTGAAACCGTTGCGGTGTGTCAACCGGCTGGCATCGGCCTGCATCAACTGCATCGCCGCGGCAATCGCATCCGGCATGTACATCATATCGAGCTGCGTATCCGCGCGCAAAAAGCAATCGTAATGCCGTTGCCGCACCGCTGCGTAAAAAATATCGACGGCGTAATCGGTAGTGCCGCCGCCCGGCAACACCTGGTTTGAAATCAATCCGGGATAACGCACGCCGCGTGCATCGACGCCATAGCGGCGGTAATAGTAGTCGCACAGCAACTCACCCGTGACTTTGGTAATGCCATAGATCGTCGACGGACGTTGCACGGTATCTTGCGGCGTATTGAACGGCGGCGTACCAGGGCCGAATGCGGCAATCGAACTCGGAAAAAACACTTGGCAGCCATGCTGGCGCGCGCTTTCCAATACATTGAGCAAACCGTTCATGTTGATATCCCAGGCTTGCAGCGGCTGTTCCTCCGCCACGGCGGAAAGCAGCGCAGCCAAGTGATAAATCACCGTGATACCGTGCGCTGTCACCACCGCATCAAGCGCCGCCGCATCGCGTACATCGAGGCTGCAATACGGTCCGGTTTGCGCCAAACTGCCGGGCGGCTCGCGGCGATGCCCTGCAGCGATCACATTATCCGCTCCGTAATGCTCGCGCAGCGCCAGCGTCAACTCGGCGCCAATCTGACCGGTCGCGCCGGCCACCAGAATTTTAGCCATCGTCACCTCCTTAACCTAGCATCATACCGGCTTATGCCATGAATCGAGCGGTAGATTGACGGTACGGCGATACTGGAAATTCGAACAACGGGCTTGAGTTATGGAGTAATAACGAATACCAGACCGGATTCTAATACCAACAACCACCGGCCTTAGCCGATGATTGTCGAATCTGGTTGAATGGAATCGCGTGCGATTCCGATGGGAAATTAGCGGCGAGCGTTAACCCGGCTGAGCTTTCTGCGGAATCCAAACAACGCGATCAAACCTGCGCCAAGCAAAAACACCATATTAGGCTCAGGAATCGGTGCTGCTACAAATTCCAGATTGTCGATGGAATAAAAGCCGAAATTGGAATCGGTATAGTTAAATGCGACATAGCGGATGCCGTCCATCGCGATGGAAGCAGGTGTCTGATCATAAATGCCCGGTAAATTCGTGGTGCTGTAAACCTGACCGATTTGATTTCCCGATGCATCGTAAGCCGTCAACGTCACCGATTCGTCATCCGCACCGCCACTGGTGCCGTTATCGACCCCAACCAGCGACACGCTATTCACGTCAAACGCAAAGCTGATCAAGATGCCGCCATCTCCATACTCGGTGACTCCGGGATACGGCATGCTGACTGCGACCTGAGGCGGTGAAACTGCCGAGGCAAACCCTTCGGTCCAGGTCGACACGCCGCCACGGATAGCCGGTAATGTCGCTGGCGCCGGGAAAGCGCCGGATAGCGGGAAAGGATTGTCAATGGCGTTCAAGGTCACACCCAATGCCGCGTAGCGGTTGGTGATCTCAACCCTGGAACCGGACACATCGTCAAAATCGATTAAAACGGGCGCCGCTTGGGTAACAGACGAAAACGCCAAGAGCGATAAACACAATGTGGTTGTTAAAAGCGTTTTTTTCATTTGATACTCCTTCAAGTCTGAAGTAAAGAAAGCTTTCGTAGGCTTCTCGTAACGGCTGATCAGTTTCTATATCCTCAGCCATCATAGTCTTTTGAAAAATGCAATATCCATAAGGATATTGAAAAGAATCTTAATCGACGCCACTGGCCAACCCAATAGAACAACGCTCCTAGTTTACTAGGACATTTGTCCTAATTTTACGGGTTCTGGCGCATCCAACCTGCCTATCACCGAGAAATTCAGCGGCAATACTCGGCCGTTGTCACGGGGCGCTTGATTTCATAAGGAGCGCCTGGGCGCAAGATATATTCGCTAGCGCCAACTCGGTTATGCGGATTGCCCCAATCGTAGGTATACCCCAGCCCCGTCCACGGCACGCCGGGGCGGGAGCGGAAATCGTCAAAATAAAGATTTTTGTAAAACGCCGGATAATTGACAATATTCCGCACCTGCGGCACTTCATTCTCGGCAAATTTCAATTCACAACGATTGTCATGAATCTCCGGATCGACGCAAGGGCGGAACAGATCCGCCGGATCGACCCATAGCTCGATAAATACATCATAGTTCCAATCGGGTTTAAGCCCCAGATACTGCTTCAAGCGCAAATCGAGATCGCCTTGCGGATTTTGCCGGACGTAATCCCGGCAAAATTCCTGCACCTGCGGCGCTGCCGTTACCCAAGTAACAAACTTTTCTTCCAGCGAAGTCTGGGCCTGTTCTTTGTAATTGTCATCAAACGACGACTGGCTTTTCCACGTCACCACCAGCACCTTGCCATCCTGCCATCGCAATGATTGATTCGCTGAATTGATGGCGAATAACCGGTCATTGATTTCACTTTCCTCCGCCACCGCCGCGTCTGTGACTGCGTGGGTGTAAGTGGTGGTGGCGTCATGCTGGAGCGTTGCGCAGCCGGATAGGATAACGATCGAAGCTATCAACAGAAAAGGTTTTAACATCTCAAGCGGCTTAAACATCATTTAATATGATCCTTACTACAATATTCAAAACATTTTTAAAAGCATGAATCATCAATTCGATCAATCTGAAATTTGCTTATAATCGTTAAATCAAGACAATGCAAACATCCGCGATGCTGCGTGAAAAGTAAATGACCATGAATAACCTCGATATCCGCTGGCAACAGCGTTTCAACAGCTACCAAAAAGCCTTGCTGCAGTTACAAGGCGCCGTTGAGCTCAGCCAACAACGCCCGCTTAGCGGATTGGAAAAACAAGGTGTCATCCAGGCATTCGAATTCACGCATGAATTGGCTTGGAATCTTCTGAAAGATTTCTTGCAAGCGCAAGGCAATCAAAATATCAAAGGCTCCAGGGATGCCACCCGGGAAGCTTTCAAGGTTGAATTGATTCAAGACGGTGAGCAGTGGATGGCGATGATACAAAGCCGCAATGTTTCATCGCACACTTACGATGAACGTACCGCCGAGCGATTGACCGATGCGATCATCCATCAGTATTACCCCTTGTTCGTCGCGTTAAAAGACGAAATGGGAAAATACCTATCATGACCGATGAGCGTCCGTTCGGCTTACCGCCTGCCACATTGGAAAAGCTCAACAGCGTATTCGCGCAACACGCCGCCATCGACTCGGTGCTGCTGTACGGCTCACGCGCCAAGGGAAATTACCGTGCAGGCTCCGATATCGACCTGACCATCAAAGGTAACGAAATTCCGTTCGATGAACTAATGCAAATCGAAAACGAAATCGACGATCTGATGCTGCCGTATACCGTCGATTTGTCGCAATACCGCCAGCTTGAAAACACCGGCTTGATCGCGCATATCGATAGGGTTGGGGTTGCTATTTATGAAAGAAAAAAATGAAAGACTCTGAATAATCAGAAACAGAACATATTCCATGACATTTAAAATCCCTCAAAATTCTTCGATATCCATCAAAGACCCTGAATCGTTGTTCCGTGACCTACGAGATCGTACCGTTGAAGGGCTTCTTGCGCAGCAGGCAGACATGCTTCGCAAATACATGAGTCATATTGACAAGCGAGATATAGCGCTTGAATTACCCACCGGCAGCGGTAAAACCCTGGTTGGTCTTCTGATAGCAGAGTGGCGCAGAAGAACAAAACGGGAGAGATGTCTTGTGCTTTGTCCCACCAAACAACTTGTCCATCAGGTCGTCGAACAGGCCAAAGAAAAATATGGGATCAACGCGCTTGACTTTTCGGGCTCTAAACACCAATACCCGGAGACCGATAAGACTGCTTTCATTAATTGCGAATCAATAGGTGTTGCCACCTACAGCACTCTGTTTAATACGAACCCGTTTTTCAGCGACGTTCATACACTCATTTTTGACGATGCCCACGCCGCCGAGAATTATGTGTCGAGTTTCTGGTCATTAGAAGTTCGACGTTATCAAGATGCAACCACCTTCGATGCAATCTGGCAGATCATCACACCTTATACCACAGAAAATGACCGGCTCCGTTACGACCAGAGCAATGTCAATCAGAATAATGATGGATCGCTTGATACGTCATTCGTGAACAAGATTCCAACGCCTTATTTACTCAAGTGCAGGACCGCTCTGACGGCAGCGATTGACAATGCCTCCAGAGACGATGAGAACCCGGAGGAATACGGTTATCGATGGCGCATGATCAGAGATCACCTTCACGCTTGCCATCTCTATTACACCAGCAATTCCATTCTCATTCGTCCTCTTATCGCGCCCACCAAGAGCTTCGCACCGTTTCAGAATGCGCGGCAGCGCATTTATATGTCCGCGACTCTCGGAGAAGGTGGTGATCTGGAAAGAATTTTCGGGCGTAAGAAAATCGAACGGATACCTGCTCCAGAGGGCTGGGATAAACAGGGAATCGGTAGACGTTTCTTCGTGTTTCCCATGCGGATGTGGGATGAAGCGGCTTCATTGAGCCTCGCGATTTCCTGGACTACGAAATTTGACAGAGCACTCGTCCTCACCCCAAGTAACCGCGACGCCGATAAAGTCAGAGAAGCCATTGAGGCACTTCCGGCGACGCAGGGTCATACCCTCTTTGACGCCGCACAATTGGAGGCGTCGAAGAAATCATTTACCCAAGCAAGTTCCGCCATTGCAGTTCTGGCGAACAGGTATGACGGAATCGATCTGATCGGAGACGAATGCAGATACCTAATCATCTATGGTCTTCCGGAATCCACAAATCTGCAGGAGCGCTTCATCATCAGCCGCCTTGGGGCCTCTATCCTCTTCCAGGTTCGCATCCGCACCAGGATCACTCAGGCGTTAGGAAGATGCACACGTTCATCAACCGACTACGCGCTCGTGGTTATCATCGGCGACAAGGTGCATCAGTATTTCCACATGCCGGAAAAGAGAGAAACACTGCATCCGGAACTTCAGGCCGAAGTCAATTTCGGTGTCGAACAATCAAAAGTCGATAATCCGTCTGAACTGGGGGATAACATCGACATATTCGTTGTCCACGGGCCAGAGTGGAAATCAGCTGATAACCATATATTGGAAACAAGAGACGAACTGACTCAATCACCCATACCATCGGCAAGTCCGCTCGGGAACTCTGTTGTTCATGAAGTGAAATTTCACGATGCCCTTTGGTCCGGCGATTTTGACAGCGCGCTCTCTTCCGCAAAAGACGTGTTGGCCAGCCTTGCCGGTGGACATAATCTGAAGGGATATTCTGCGCTTTGGAATTACCTTGCTGGCTCAGCAGCCTACCAGGCAAAGCAAGCACCGATAGCTCAAGAACATTTCTCGGCGGCATTTTTATGCGCTAGTACGCTGCCATGGCTTAAACAGATTCAAGAACAGATCTCCAGTCAGGCAAAAGAAGTGCCTATCGATATCATTTACGGAGAGCGCATCGAACGTATAGAAGGAGTCCTCGAACGGTTTGGTAAGTCAGGCAGCGCAAAAATCGAAAAATATTTCCAGGCTATCAGGGAAGGACTTTCAAACCAGGAATCAAAACCGTTTGAAGAAGCACAGGTTAAGCTCGGTCACTTACTAGGTTTTGAATCGGGCAACACTGAACGATCCGGCGATCCAGATCCTTGGTGGATCTTTGGACGACACGGCATTGTCTTTGAAGATTACACGGCGACTGGGGAGAAACCAATTATTTCCAAGGAGAAAACACTACAAGCTAAGGCGCATCCAGATACCCTCGCAGCCGAACATCCAGGAGTAAATTTCTCGGTCGTATTTTGTTCAACTTCAGATAAATTACATTCTGCTGCTAAACCTCACACGGGAGATATTTTTTATATCAGCGTTGAAGACTTCAAAAAATTTTCAGAAGAGTGCATGACAACAATGCGTACTCTTTGGGATTCATTCCAGTCACCCGGAATTATTGGGTGGCGGGAATTTGCTGCAAGCAAGATTACAGAAGCGAGGCTGAGCAACGATGACATCCTATCAAGATTGACGAGTAAAAAGCTTTCCTCATTGGCAAGAGTCAAACAGCAATGACCTTCTTCAACAAGGAAAAACCGGGATCATGCTTTGCATTTCTACAGCTTCACAATCCGCGCGATTGAGCGTCTAAGAAAATCTTAAAAAAACCTAATTCCAATTTTGGTGACCACACAACTCGTACTCAAATCTTGGCACAGCTCTTTCAGCATGCCTGCGTATTCGATGCAAACCGTCTGAATTCTTTGCAAATATAACAGAGATACTCTCAATTAATTTTTGAGAAACCATGCTGTATCTATGGAATAACCAAGATAGATCGGAGTTCGAGATTCCTAAAACGTTAAGTTGTTGTCATCTAATATAAGGAAATAAACCACCACCGACGCTGCTACGGATTATCCAGGAACCGGAGCACTCTTACATTACTTTGGATGAGAATTTGCGCTTGGCGGAAGAGCCGGTGCGATCTCGCTGGGGTATTTGTGCTTCAGCGTTATAAAAACAAAACACCGTACGGGAAACGCCTGACCAGGCAACGCCGGATATCGCCTTCCAAAACCGGCCATGCATTCGGATAAATAAGCGAGCGTTGAATCGTTGTATATACCTCGATGGCAAAATCATAACCAAGTCCGGTTTCAATCTCCTCGTAATAATCGATCGCTTGGTTAAATTCACTTTCCGCATCAGGGTGAAACCAGTAGCTCATTTTTTAAATCGCTGCCAGACCCTGTCAAAGACTTCGCGGATTCAACTTCGAAGTGCAACACCTAGCGGTGGCTTGGTATAGCGCACCGTCTTTCCGAAGAACACCTCAAACGGGGTTCTGAATCCAAGCACCTTGCGCGGTCGATGGTTGAGTCTATCC
>WBZO01003473.1_pt1 | contig 18351 bp, 13 predicted proteins | sample 5204261 | NCBI WGS metagenome assembly WBZO01 (sample SAMN12412400, study PRJNA552823) | activated sludge metagenome | isolation source: activated sludge from anammox sidestream of wastewater treatment plant... | place: USA: North Carolina | collected 2017-09
ACTGACCTCTTGACATAAGAAAAATTGATTTTGGCGGACCAAAGCAAACAAATCAATATAATAGCCGCCAGATTTATTGTCTGATGACTAGGCGCCTTCCGATTGGATCCCGGATTGTTCAACCCCGCCTTGCATATTTCCTAATTCAGCCAATATTTCCTCGTTGCTGAAGCTGGTGATCCGCGGCGCCACATATTCTTTCTTGTCCATCGATTTGCCTCCTCACTGGATGATGGATAGTCGTGACTGGACCTAGAGCCCAATGACCGATCCCAATGACACTAAACAATTATATAGGACATTTTCACTAACACGCAAGCGATTTCCCGGATTTCACAATTTTTTGATATTTGGCAATGAATTATAGGCTCCCTGCAAGGCAACCGCATACTCCGATGATGCAGGTTGAAACGCCGCGTTTGCCAAACAAAACCCGTTGGAAACGGGTTACAGAGGGGACGCGGAACATGTTATCAGCATTCCGACCATACCGTTAACGGCTCTTCAAACCGGTCTTCAGCCGGTTTTACTTGTCAGATGTGGGTTTGAATCCGCACTGATGGGTCGTCTACCTCACTGCCGAATGTTTTCCCTTCAATCACGCTATTCAGGAATTGGCCGGATCGATTTCTTCGATCAACCGGCTGAGTTCTCCTCTCCGTTCGGCCAGGTGGCGCAAAGGAGGCGGGAGGTGGGCGAACACGTAGTCGATATAATCGTCGGGATCACCTATCCGAGGCTCATACAGCGAGAATGTTGCCAATTCCTTGAACAGAAAATGTGCTCTTTTACCGGCCAGCTCCGGGTCTCGTATGAGCGCCTGTAGTAGAAAATGTTGGGCTGAGACCGGAGCTTCATAGTAATAGGCAAGCCAGGCATATAATAAATCGTGATGGATTAACACTTCTCGTTGCTGAGCTTCAATACCTGGCTGTAGGGTTCCTGATTGAAAGAATCCCCCCAGGAGTTGCCGGCCCGCGCGATATACCTCCAGGAGAATGGACCAGGATCGATCATGAATTGCGCGATAGTCGCTCAGCACCTCTCTGAGCCATATGAAACGGGCGCCGGCGAGAAAGAGACGTATGAAGAAATCGGCATCTTCGCGCAGATCTAGGGACGGATCAAACCAGCGCCCCATCCGTTCGATAGCCTGGCGGCGAACCAGTACGGAGCAAGTAATTAACGGAACGCCGAATAAACAATTATCTTCGCTTATTTCCGGTTTTTTTAACCAGGGCCTATAGGTACTGATTACTTTGCCTGTCTTGCCGGTTATTCGATAGCCCGAACCGACGATATCGGCGTAGGGGTTTGATTGGAAACAGGCTATTTCAAGTTCCAGCTTATTCGGATGGTACAAGTCGTCATCATCGAGGAATGCGATGTACTCCCCGCGAGCCAGTTCCAGGCCCTGGTTGCGAGCCGCGCTGCGCCCGACGTGAGATAGCTGTACATAGCGCAAGCGAGGATCGCCGAACATGTCAACCGTAGATTGGGCGCTCGGCTCTGAACCGTCATCGATGATCAGCATCTCCCAATCGTTGAAAGTCTGGGCCTGGACGGACTGGATCGCCTCGCTGAGCAGGTCCGGGCGATTATAGGTTGGCGTGATGATGCTAACTGCAGGCATGGTTCTCTCGCGTGGCAAGTTGTCCGAGCCGCTGTCCCTGTTCCGATAAGTGCTCCAGCGGAGAGGGGAGATGCGCCAGGACGCGTTCGATGAACGAATGTGGGTCGTTGACAAAGGTCTTGTTTCGGGAAAAAGCGGCCAGGCTTTCAAGTATCAGATCGGCCTGGTCGCCGGCCAGACGTGGTTCCCGGATCAGGGCTTGCAATAAAAAGCGCCGGCCGGTTTGTATCGCACCCGCCGCGTAGGCCATCCAGGCGTAGTGTAATTCAACTTTGTTGAGTACGTCCTGCTTTTGGGCGGCGATCTCCGGCGGCAGGCCCGGCGTTCGAAATACCTTGTCAAAGATCTGGTGGTAGGCGCGCCAGGAATTCATCAAGACGGTTCTATCACGCTTGTCGAGACGGCGGTAGTCGCTTAGGATTTCCTTGACCCAGCCAAAACGCGCTCCGGCCAGAAAAAGCCGGGTGAAAAAATCGGTATCGTCGCCCACCCCGCAGTCGAAGATAGGATCGAACCAATACTCGAGCCGGGTGATAGCCCGGCGCGCGACGAGCACGGAGCAGGGCAGCAGCGGGACACCAAAAAGAATATTACGCTCATTTAAATCCGGCTTTGTCAGCCATGGTTCGCGCACCTGGATGATCTGGCCATCCTTGCCCGTGATGCGGTATCCCGATCCAACGATGTCGATATCCGGATTGGCTTTCAGGAACGCGACTTCCGAAGCTAATTTGTCGGGATGATACAGATCGTCATCATCGAGGAAGCCGATGTGGGTTCCACGGGCAAGTTCCAGCCCCTTGTTACGGGCTGTGGGGAGGCCGCCGTGTTCCAGTGAAATGTAGCGTAAACGCGGATCGGCGAAAGAATCGACGATCGGTTCCGCGCTCGGCTCAGAGCCGTCATCAAGTACCAACATCTCCCAATCGTCGTAAGTTTGCGCCCGCAACGAGGCGATGGCCTCAGGCAGCAACGCATGACGGTTGTAGGTAGCTGTGAGGATGCTTACTGTTGGCATGTGTTAGCCCGGGCCGCCATCGCTGATTCCAACAGCTATGGCGCTTCAAGAAGGCGCTTCACTCGTAGTTCTTCGACCGTTTGCGTGATATCGGCCCGTAGATCGTTCTCCTCAGGGACGGAATATTCCTGGCGCAGCGCCGCTTCGATGTCGGCCAGCGAATGCTGCCCGTCACACAGGTGCCAAATAAAGGCTGCTGTTTCGTTTAGCACGTGGATATCATCGCCGTCGATCAACAGCGTCTCGCCGCCGATCTCTTTCGCTTCGATGCCGGCCCTGGCCATAGGTATGGAATCAAACATAGTTGTCCTCACCGATATATGCTTACTCTTCTGAATTGATAACGCTCGGTACGATAGCGTTATCGATTGTATGTGTAATCAATCATGCTGGCATGATCGAGATAATAATGCTATGACGCCCTGGAAAACGTCGCGTGTGCGCTGGATATGCTATCAAGCCCATGATACTGTGTCGACGTCTCCCTTGTCAACAGAAAGCGCGGCGTTCCGGTTCAGCTCTGCGTGGTGCAGAAAATGCGACAGCATTATTCTCTCTCGCCCTCCCGCCAGGTCGATCGGGCCTTGATGAGTCCGTACTTTGGGATGCTGGCGGATTCATCGTAGCCCAACTCGCTGATCTCGAACTGCAATAGCTGGTGGATGATGTCGGCGGCGTATTGGCCGGTTTCAACGAAGGGTGTGATGGAATAATTACCTGGCAGCAGTTCCAGTTGGTCGACGTCGATGGAGACCTTTAATGGTCGGTCCGGCCCGATTGAGAACGAACAGTGTTGATCCTTGTTCCAGACTAGAGCGACCATCACGCCCGTATGGGTATAGATATAGAACCCCAGGCCGATCATGTCGAACTGTCGGGTCGACGTCGCCTCCATATAAACCGTGAACGGCTCGCCGAACTTGAAGCGGGCAGAGGGCCGGCCCTCAGAGTTGTACAAGGCGCATCGTTGCAGGCGCAATTCGCCGCGTGTGGTGCGCTGCCAGTGGGGGAACTCCGCGGTGGACAGGTCGGCGGCGGCGGTTGGGCCGCCGTCCTTGGCCGACAGGTAGGTGTCCACCACCTGGCGCACGTCGCCGTCGGCAACCAGATGACCGCGGTCGATGAGGATGCCGCGCGAGCACAGCTCCATGATGGCGTGCAGGTTGTGGCTGACGAACAGGATGGTGCGGCCGCTGTGGGAGATCTCGCCCATCTTGCCCAGGCACTTCTGCTGGAAGACGGTGTCGCCGACGGCCAGCACCTCATCCACCAACAGGATCTCCGGCTCCAGGTGGGCGGCGACGGAGAACGCCAGCCGCAGATACATGCCGGAGGAATAGCGTTTGAGCGGCGTATCGAGGAACCGCTCGGTCTCGGCGAAGTCGACGATCTCATCGAATCTGGCGGCGATCTCATTCCGGCTCATGCCCAGGATGGCGCCGTTGAGGAAGATGTTCTCGCGGCCGGTGAGCTCGGGGTGGAAACCAGTGCCGACCTCCAGCAGAGAGCTGAGACGCCCGTAGATGGCCGCCTGGCCACGGGTAGGTTTGGTGATGCGCGAGAGGATCTTCAGCAGGGTGCTCTTGCCTGCCCCGTTGCGGCCGATGATGCCCACGGCCTCGCCCGGCCGGACGTCGAACGAGACATCCTCCAGCGCCCAGAACGGTTCGTTCCGCGCCGGCTCCGAGCGTCGGGCGATCCGGCGGAACGGTGCGCCGGCCGCCCGAACAAGCGACTCGCGCAGGGAGCCGTATGCCTTACGCTCCCCCAGGCGGTATTGCTTGGAAAGACCCTCGACACGAATGGCGATATTGCTCATCGGGGGCGTGCTCCTATAGCCGGTCGGCGAAGACATCTTCCATCTTGCGGAAGTAGGCCAGTCCGCCGGCGAACAGCCCCGCCATGACGACAGGGGATATGATGAAATAGGGCGCCGAGAAGTAGCTCGTACCCAGCAACGCCCAGCGGAACCCCTCGACGACGCCGGCCATCGGGTTGAGGCTGTAGAGCCATAGCCATTCCCTGGGGATGATCGCCGACGAATAGGCGATGGGCGTGGCCAGCATCCAGAATTGCGTCAGAAACGGCAGCGTGTAACGCACGTCGCGATACTCGACATTGATGGCCGAGAGCCAGATGCCCACCGCCAAAGCGGTGAGGATCGCCAGGAAGATGAACGCCGGCAGAAACAGCGCGTTCCAGGTTAGAGGTACTCGATAGAAGAGCATCAGGATCCCCAGGACGAACAGAGCGATGGCAAAGTCGATTAGTCCGGAGAGAATCGTCCCGATGGGGATGATGAGCCTGGGGAAGTAGACCTTGGTGACAAGCTGCTGGTTGTAGATCAGGCTGTTGCTCGATTCGTTGAGGGCGCGGGCGAAAAGTTGCCACGGCAACAGGGCGGTGAAAGTGAAGATTGGATAGGGGATGCCCTCGCTGGGCAACTTGGCGACCGTGCCAAAGATGAAGCTGAAGACGACCATCGTCATGACGGGCTGCAGGACGGCCCAGGCCGCGCCCAGCACCGTCTGCTTGTAGCGCACCTTGATGTCGCGCCAGGCCAGGATCATGAGCAGTTCGCGGTAGCGCCACAACTCCGCCAATTCCAGCGAGGGCCAGGCGCGCGGCGGCGCGATCAAAATCAGAGGATCGCCCGGCAGTTCGTTATTTAGTGCGTGATCAGTGGCGATCTGCGCGCCAGGTTTTACAGATTTAATAAACACGATGAACTCGACATAACATGGCAATAATGAATCGACTGACACCCTCCCGGCTTCAGACCTCGCCGATTTCTCGGGCGAGGCAAGCTATTGTACCTTTGCCTTGTTTGGGCGGCGACCGCCGCTTCGCTGGGCGCTCATCTTGCCGTCTTTATTTTTGGCGTAGGCCATTATTCGCCGGATTAGTCATGGCCGGTTGATTCCCCGAGCAACATCTGATAATAGAACTCCAGGAGCGTTCGAGGGGACGCCCCCTCGGTCAGCGCCCGGCGTTGGACGGCGGCCGCCTGGTCAACTGCTCCTAGCCGGCGCTCGTATACCAGCGACACCAGCGCGTGCAGGTCGGCTCGCTCCGGGAATCGGGCTTGCCATTGCTGGTAGATCTTCAGCAGGAGCTGTCCATTGTCCGGCTCTTCTTGCCCTAAGGATTCGCGCTGCCAGGCGAGGAACGGCGCATAGCGCAAGGGTTCCCGGCTATCCAGGTCCACGCGCTGGGCGAGCGCCTGTATCGCCGCCGCCGGCTGTTCGTTCCAGGCCAACAGCGTGCCGTAGATGCCGTAAAGTTCAGGGTTATCAGGCTCTTGCTGGATGGCCCCGGGAAGCAATTCGAGGGCTTGTGTGGAAGAGGCTTCAGGCAACCGGCCGGTTTGCCGGGCCGCATAGATGGCCTGATGGGCGGGAATGAGCGCCCAATTGGTATTCACCTTGGCGGGCCAGACGGCGACGCTGAGCACGAAGATCAGGATCAGGACCGCCGGCATCGCCAGCCCGACGAACCGGGATGCCTGGCGATTGCGCGGGCTGCCTTCTTCGGCGGGCTGGTCGGCTTCCGCCGTCAACCAGCGCAGGGCGCCGACAAGCCCGATGAATAGTGAAAGCGCGGCCACCGGCTTGGCTCCCAGGGTCATGACGTCCAGCGCGCCTCCGGCGATATAGGCTGTGACGCCGGCCACAGCGCCGATCACCAGGGCGGTCAGCGCACGGTCTTCCAGTCTGGCCGCCACGCGCCAGGCCGTCATGTAGAAGGCGGCGGACAACCAGAACAGGGCGATTAGCCCAGGGAAGCCCAGATCGACGGCCGTCTGTAATAGCAAGTTATGGGCGTGGGGTTCGGCGCCGAGAAGATGGCCGATATAGAAATGGGTCTGGATCAGAGGAAAGGTGTTAAGCCCAATGCCGGTATAAGGCATATCGGCGATCATCGCCAGTGCGCGACTCCACATGTCCAGTCGCAAGACGACGGCGATACCGTAGGGGTTGTCGACTGATAACATTAATGACAGCCAGTTATCGGGTGCTATGGCCCAGGCCAGCCCCAGGACGGCGAGACCCGCCAGGATAACAGGTACGATCATCCATCGCCGCCACCAAACGGCGATGATCGCCCAACCCACCAGCAGGCCGAAGAGTCCCATCAGCGCTTGCGACAGGATAAGCACGAAGCCACCCAATAATAAAGTCAGGCCGGAAGCCAGGCGGAGCCACCTGGAGCGTGCGAACAGGAGCAATGTCGTGATGAAGGGCAGTAGCATGCCCATCGCCGCGCCGACTTCGCGCGGGTGAAATAGATCTTGAGCCGGTGAAAGGCCGCTGTCAGGCAGTCCTCGGATCAGTTGGGGAAGACGGTCGTATATTCCTGGAAACGAAGCCAGCCGGACGATGTCCCACTGGGTGCCGACCAGGCTGGCCAACGCCGTGCCGGCCGTCAGGGCGACGATTCCCCAGGTCAGCCAGTCGATGTCGCGGCGATTATGCAACCCGTTGAGCACGGAGAAGAACAGGACGGCTTGCAGGAATATCCCCCATAGCTTCGGTTCGCTCAGTTGCCGATCGATCGAGATGAAATAGCCGATGAGAGCCATAGCTATGAGGAGGAGTTCCGGCGCGTTCATCGCGCTGGGACGCGTCAGACGCTTGTAGGCGACCCAACGAGCCAGCCATACCAGGGCGACAACGACGAGGCCGGCGATCGACGCGCGATTGGGAAACAACATGAGCGGCGCGATGGCCAGAACGATGATCAACTCGTAGCGAACGACGTGGGCGATTATCCCTTCAGGTTCTTCTTCCGCTCGCATCATGCCCCTCCAAAACCGCCATAGGCAACCGCAAACTCAAACGATAGTTAATAATTGAGAGCCGGATGGATTGCCAGCTATTGTAGATAGGTTCAGACTAGTGGTCAATTGGCCCGCGTTGCCGCAAATCACTCCGGCCGGCCCCAGCCAACTCGATCCATTTTGCCCTGATTTTGCCCTCGTATCTCTAGCTCATCTGTGCTACACTGTTGCCCCATGACCCTGGAACTCGACAAGCTGACGACCGATCTCGAACAGATGGCCACCGCCGCGGCGGCTAACTACCAGGCCCAGTCGCGGCGGGCAGACCAGCTGCGTCACCTGCTGGCCGAGCACGCCACCGATTGGGCCGGCATCCGCGCCGGGCTGCAAAAGGCGACGGAGAAAGCCGATGAGAAGTACTTCCGCGCCGCAGCACCGCTATCGGAAGATGAGCCGCTGGACGCGCCCGTCCCGCCTCCCGCGCCGCCGGGCCGGGCGACGATCATCGCCACCGACGGCTCGCAGATCATGCCCGACCGTCACGCGGCCTATCTTTATTATCTGATCAACATCGGCGTCATCGTCTATCATCACGGGGAAGGCCGCGCTCCCGACACTTATACCGCTCCGCGCCTCTTCTACCCGCAAATCGAGGGCGATGTGACCGAGGATGATCCCGGCTTCGACAAAAGCCAGGTGACTATTGAGCGCGACAAGGGCGAGATCGAGACGCTGGCGAACTTTGCCGCTGCCTATCGCGGCGCGTCCGGCCATGTGCTGGCCTTGCTCGACCAGCGGCTGCTCTACTGGCCGATGGTTGGCGAGCGAGGAGCATCGGAGCCGGCGGTCACGAACTGGGCGCGGGCCATGCGTCGTATTCACGATACCGGCGCGCTACTGGCTGGCTACATCGACCGGCCGGGCAAGCGCTCGGTGGTCACGATGTTGCAGACGCTGCTGGATGAACCTGATTTTGATTGGCAAACCCTGGGCAAGCGACCCGTGGGCAACGAACTAACCGACATCGGCCTCTATGCCACACTGCTCGGCCCCGGAGAGCGCAGCCCGATCTTTGTTGACATCTCGCCCGCCAACCGGCGTTTCGCCGAGGAAGATCCGAATATCGAAGTGTGCTTCTTCTATCTCAATGCCGGGGCGTCCAACAGACCGCTGGAAACCGATTCGGGTTCGCGCGGCGAGGCGCGCGCCATCGCCCGGGTCGATATCCCGCGCTGGGTGGCTGAGGACAAGGCGGTGGTGGGGGTTGTGCATAGTCTGATATATGACCAATGTTGCATCCTGAGGAATTATCCCTACGCCCTGACGCGAGCCGACGAGCTGGCTGTGGTCGGCCGCGACGACGAGGACAACCTCGGCGTCATGATCGACCTGGCCATGCAGCGGGCCGGCGTCCCGGGCGCTGAATCGGCCAAGCAGATCGGCAAAGATGCCGCTCGCGGCAGCCGGACCCGACATACGATGAGATGAGCGGCCGTTCCCGGCCATGCCATAGGGAGGAGATTTTATGACCGACATAGACGACCATTGGAGGGACGGGGAGAAACCGATCGGCCGCGTTCTGCGCGCCGCCACGCCCGGCTTTGTCATCGGATGCCAGGTGGGGCAATTGTCGGAGCCGTCGTTCGGTTGCCTCGTCAAGGCGCAGCCGGTGGGCGGGCGCGAGGCGATTTTCGGTCTCATCTATAACATGGATGTGGCCGACGATCCATTGGTGCGGCGGCTCATCCTGGCCGAAAGCCCGCGCGAGGAGGTGATCAACGACCAGCGCCAGAATCGCCTGCTGCCGATCGAGATGAGCGTCCTGGCGGTGGGTTATTGCGCCAACGATCGCTTCTATCACGGCCTGCCGCCGCGGCCGCCGTTGAACCTCGACCCGGTTTACCTGTGTCACGACACGACTGAACTCGCCCGCTTCACCGGTCGGCTGGGCTACTTGCGGCTCATCCTGCGCGCGGCCGACATGGGGGTGCCGGTCGACCAGTTGCTTGTGGCCCATGTGCAGGATGTCTACCGTCTGCGCGGCTATGATGTCGATTGGGCGATGGCCGTCATCAACGAGGTCATCGAACTCTTGCGCAGCGATTACGAGGCGCTGGTGCCGGTGCTGGAGGCGCTGGGCGAGGCGTTGCCCGGTCTGGACAGCATGCCCGATGCCATGGGGGGCTTTTAAATGTTCGACTTGCCACAGGAAACTCAGGAAACAGCCGGCCCATTGGGCTATATCGTCGGCGGCGGTCTGAAGAGCGGCCTGCGCGTGCGCCTCACTGTCCCGGCCGATACGGTGCAGGAAGGCAGCTTTGTCGTCTGCGAGGGCGGCCGCTATCGGTACTACGGTCTCGTGACGGACTTGCAGTTGGGTTCCACTGACCCGCGTTTTGCTGACGAAAAATCCGACCGGCTGCCGGCGGCTATTCAGGGCGCACTCTACGGCAGGACGCTCTACACGACACTGGAGATGTATTCCACGCTGCTGCTTGACCGCGGCCCCGATCTGATGGATCCGGCGCGGGCCGAGTGGGAAGCGCGAGTAACCGCAGGCGAGGAGAACCCCGGCCCCAAGCCGGTGAAGACGGTGCCCGCCCATCACGCGCTTGTGCGCCCGGCCGACGCGGCCGACGTGGCCGCCATCTTCGGCGAGGAGGGCGGGGCCAACTTCGTCATCGGTCATACGATCGAGCAGGGCTACCCGGTTTGCCTCGACCTGGAGCGTTTCGTCAAGCGTAGCAGCGGCATCTTCGGCGCGACAGGCACGGGCAAGAGTTTCCTGACGCGCATGGTGCTGGCCGGGTTGATGAAGACCGACGTGGCCTCGGCGCTGGTGTTCGATATGCATAACGAGTACGGCTTTGATGATCGGGACAGCGACCGCAGCATAACCGTCTCCGGTCTGAAGTCGCTGTTTGGGCAGAAGGTGCAGATTGCGGCCTTGGGCAAGGGGGCGCTGGTACGCGGCAATACGCCCGACTTCACGCTGGAGCTGGCTCTGTCCGATTTCAGCGCGGCCGACATCCTGTTGTTGTCAGAGACGCTCGATCTCAACGAGACGGCCGCAGTGGTGCTCAGCGCGCTGGAACGAGCCTATCCGGGGAAATGGTTTAGCGAATTCATGAAGTTGCAGCCGGGCGCGACCGTTGAGGATGAGAAAGGCAAATCCGTGCCCGCCCCCGACTCCGTGGCCTACTGGGCGTATGGTCATAACGTTCATCCGGCGTCGGCCGAATCGCTTCACCGTAAACTGCAACGAATCTTTCACAAGCCTTACGTCGTCGAGCAACCGGCGGCCGATGCGGTGGCGGCCATCGCCGACCAGCTGGAGCATGGCCGGCATATTGTCTTGAGCTTCGGCGAACACGATGCGGAACTGGACTACATCGTCGTCTCCAACATCCTCACTCGCCGCATCCGCCAGGAATGGGTGAAGAAGACTGAGCGCAGCAAATCGTTTGGCGAGCCGGCCCCACGGCCGCTGGTCATCGCTATCGAGGAGGCCCACAAGCTGCTCAATCCACAGGTGGCCGGCCAGACAGCCTTCGGCACGATCGCCCGCGAATTGCGTAAGTACAATGTGACGCTGCTTATCGTGGATCAGCGGCCATCGGGCATCGACGACGAAGTGATGTCGCAGCTCGGCACGCGTGTCACCGGCTGGCTGGGCGACGAGGACGACATCCGCGCTGTGCTCAGCGGTCTGGCCGGGCGCGACCAGTTACGCGGGATGTTGGCTCGCCTGCAGGAAAAGGAAGAAGTGCTGCTGTTGGGTTGGGGCGTCAAGATGCCCATCCCCGTCCGCTCGCGGCGATACGACAAACGGTTCTACGACGAGATGCGCGGGCGAGCGACGCCAGCCGGTGGAGAAGCGAGACCATATACAGTAGATGACGCCAACCGCGACCTGTTTTGAGACTGGATCCGGCTATTGCTCAATCCCCGGCGCTATGCTACTATCTCAGCATTATCCTTCATTCATCGATCATTTTTTCGCAGGTCTACAGGTCTTATTTTGTTGGTACGAATGATAACTCTCGTTGAGCCGGATTATTTGCCACCGCCGCTCCTGGTGGCGCGCTTCTGATATGCGCTGACGACAGAGATTGATCGCCTCAACCCAGGCCTGTAAACGAGCCGGTTCCCTGCGCACCGGTGGCGACTGATGATGAACGGTGGATGCTATGGTTGCATTCACCTTTTTGTTTTATTGGATCGGTCGCTTGGCGCTCTACGATTAACAATGGATTTATTCTCATTCAAGGGATTTATTATTCATCATGAGATCTCGCACTGAACTTATCTCACGTATCATTGGGGCGATCGTCCTGGGCACGGCGCTGGCTATCGTGGGCGTTCGGCTGGCGAACACGCTCAGTCTTGAGCCGCTGCCTTATAGCGTCACGTTTGGTGTTGGCGGTGGGGTGCTGGGCGTGGTGTTCGGCTTTCTCTTCACCCCCCATCTGACCATCCGGCCCATCAACTACATCCGCCAATCTCTGTCAGCCATGCCGCTGGAGCGTCTGGTGGCATTGTTCATCGGCATCCTATTGGGCCTTATCATCGCGGCCTTGTTCTCCATCCCCTTGTCGCAATTGCCGTCGCCACTAAAAGAGATATTACCGCTGGCTTCGGCGTTGGGGCTTTGCTACCTGGGCGCGGTGCTGATGATGAATCGCTACCGCGATCTACGGGAGTTTGCCAAAGGCATCCGGCTGCCGCGCGACGGCGATAAGACGGTGGCGGCCGGCGAGGAAAATGAGGATACCAACGTCATCCTGCTGGATACGAGCGTCATCATCGACGGCCGTATCCTGGATATCGGCCGCACCGGTTTTATTTCCCAGACGCTGTTGGTGCCCAACTTCGTCCTCAAGGAACTGCAGCATATCGCCGACAGCGCCGATAGCCTGCGCCGCAATCGCGGCCGGCGCGGCCTGGATATTCTGGGGATGTTGCAGAACGAATCTCCCGTGCCGGTGCGTATCACCGATATGGACGCGCCGCATATCCACGACGCCGACAGCAAGCTCGTCGCGCTGGCGCGCCGCTTGAGTTGTCCGATCATGACCAATGACTACAACCTGAATAAGGTCGCCGAATTGCAGGGCATCACTGTGCTCAACATCAACGACCTGGCCAACGCGGTCAAGGCGTCGTTTCTGCCGGGCGAGGAGTTCCGGGTGACGATCATTCAGGAAGGCAAGGAGTATGGTCAGGGCGTCGGTTATCTGGATGATGGGACGATGGTCGTGGTGGAAGACGGCTACCGGGTATTGAATCGCACAGAGATGGTAGTCGTGACTAAAGTCCTGCAGACAACGGCCGGGCGAATGGTTTTCGCCAAGTTACAATAACAATTCAAAACCGGGCCTTTCGGATCGGTCCGGTTTTCCAAATACGCATTCGATGGAGTGAAATATGTCGCTCAGGATCTATAACGTATTATCGCGACAAAAAGAAGAGTTTGTGCCGCTGACGCCTGGTAAAGTCAATATCTATGTCTGCGGCCCCACCGTTTACGATTATTCCCACATCGGCCACGCCAAGACTTATATTAATTATGACGTCATCGTGCGCTATCTCCGCTTTTCGGGCTACGATGTTCTCTATGTTCAGAACATCACCGACGTCGGCCATATGCTCGACACGGGCGAGGATCGCATTCTGAAGAAGGCCCGCCAGACCTCGGCCCTGCCGATGCAGGTTGTCGAGACCTACACGCGCGCCTATTTCGCCGATATGGATGCGTTGGGCGTTCGCCGGCCGGATATCAGCCCGCGAGCCAGCGGCCATATCCCTGAGCAGATCGCCATGATCGAGCAACTGATCGAGAAGGGGCATGCCTACGTCCAGGATGGATCGGTCTACTTCGACGTCGCGTCGTTCCCCGAATACGGCAAGCTAAGCGGTCGTGTTGTGGAGGAGATGGAGGAAGGCAAGCGCGTGGCCGTGCGCGAGGACAAGCGCCACCCGGCCGACTTCGCCCTCTGGAAGAAAGCCGACCCCGAACATATTTTGCGCTGGTCCAGTCCCTGGGGCGAAGGTTTTCCCGGCTGGCACATCGAATGCTCGGCTATGTCCGCCAAGTATCTGGGCGACACATTCGACATTCATGGCGGCGGCATCGAGAATATCTTCCCGCACAACGAGTGCGAGATTGCCCAGAGCGAGGCGGCGCACGGCGAACCGTTCGCCCGCTACTGGATGCTGACCGGCTCGTTGACGCTTGACGGCGTCAAGATGAGCAAGAGCCTGGGTAACACCTTGATGATCCGCGACGCGCTGAAACGCTGGCGGGGCGAGGCGATCCGCTACTTCGTGTTGTCCAGTCATTACAGTAACCCGATCGACTTCTCCGACGAGGCGCTTGAGGCGGCTTTCAAGGGGTGGCAGCGCATTTGGGGCGCGGTGAGCCTGACGCGCGAGCAGTTGCGCCGTGCCGAGCCGGGCGACATCAGCCCCGAGGCTGAGACTATGCTGGCGGCCGCCCGCGAGCAGTTTATCGAGCGGATGGACGACGACTTCAACGCCCCGGGTGCGCTGGCGGTGCTGCAAGATCTGACGCGACAGGTCAATACGTTGATCAACGAAGGCGGCCCGCAAACGCAAGGCACGCTGGCGGCCATCGATACGCTCTATCGTGAGTTGGGCGGCGAAGTGCTGGGCCTCGTGCCTGAGCGCGAAGAGGTCGGCGCAGACGCCGAACGCGAGGATGGGCTGGTGCGCTTGCTGGTCGACCTGCGCAATCAAGCGCGCGCCAACAAGGATTGGGCGACGGCCGACGTCATCCGCAACCGCCTGAAAGAACTGAACGTCACGTTGGAAGATCGGGCCGATGGCACCATCTGGAAGCTCGGCTGAGGCGCTGACTCGCCGGCATCCCGTTCTGGAAGCGCTGCGAGCCGGCCGCCGGACGATTTATCGATTGCACGTCGAACAGTCGAAAGGCCGGCATGCGGACGGGCGCGAACTTCAGTCGATCCTGGAGGCGGCCCGGGTAGCCGGCGTGCCGGTGTCGACCGAGGACAAGAGCGCTCTCGACCGGCTGGCCCAACGGTTCGGAGCCGACGTGAAGCATCAAGGGGTATTGCTCGAAGTCGGGCCGTACCCCTATGCCGAGCCGGACGAGATGTTGGGGCTGGCCGAACGGCGCGGCGAGAAACCGCTGCTGCTGTTGCTCGATTTGCTCCACGGCCCGCAGAATATCGGCACGCTGCTGCGCACGGCCGAGGCGTGCGGCGTCCATGGCGTGATCCTGCAGGACCGGCGCGCGCCAGAGATCACCCCGGCGGTCGTGCAATACGCCGCGGGGGCGACCGAACATCTGCTCATTGCCAAGGTGACCAATATGGTGCAGACGATGCGCGCGTTGAAGGACGCGGGCGTCTGGTTGGCGGGCATGGATATGGATGAGGAGGCGCATGCGTTGGGCAGCATCGATCTCGATATGCCCCTGGGCATCGTCGTCGGCCATGAGGGGGAGGGGCTGCGGCGGCTGGTGCGCGAGCGATGCGACTTTATCATTCGCTTGCCCATGAGGGGACAGGTGGAGTCGCTCAACGCGGCCGTTGCCGGGTCGATCCTGCTCTATGCCGCGTGGCAGGCGCGAGGATTTAATTTAGCCCATGATCAGCAGGGCTGATGCTTTTAGATATGATTGCGCTGAGCGCTCCCCGGCTTTATTTTCGGCCCGCTCGGGTTCGGAGTGGCTGGGAGTGCGGGGTTCGATGTGGTAGAATCTGGACATGCAGTTCGAATGGGACGCCAGAAAAGCGAGAGCAAATCTTCGTAAACACGGTGTCTCGTTTGATGAAGCCGCCACAGTGTTTCTGGACAAGTTTTCTCTGACAGGTTACGATCCAGATCATTCAGTAAACGAAGACAGATTCGTGACGTTTGGGGTTTCCAATTTGGGAAGACTGCTCGTTGTAGCTCACACGGATCGAGACGATAGCATCCGAATTATAAGTGCAAGGTTGACAACTAGATCAGAAAGAACGCTCTATGAAGAAGGCTGAGAAAGATTCCGACGAACTACGATCTGAATATGCCCGTGAAGATTTTGGGTCGATGACGCGCGGCAAATACGCGGAACGGATGAGGGAAGCTTCTAACGTTGTCGTGCTCGATCCTGATATAGCTGAAGCGTTTCCAAATGCTGAGGTTGTCAATCAGACGCTACGTCGCCTGCTTGAACTCGCCCGGTCGAGTACACAAGCTTGATATGGGGTGTGTGACACCCGCTATTGACGCATCAATAAGGCTCATGCGCTCCTAACTTATCTACGTCATCAAAGGCGAAGGAGTAACCCCGTGACCGCGTTAGGTTTGAATGTAAACTACTTATTGATCCAATGTGCGCTTCCGGCTCTCTGACTGCTGCTTTCATTCTTTACCCTGTTACGTTTGCGCCAACGTCCTTTGCCGGCAACAGCCGGCGCGATCTGGGCCGTTTTCATCGTTGTCGTGCCGTTTCTCGGCGCGTTGGCTTTCCTGATCGTACAACCCGGTCGGCAGACACAATAATCTCCCCGATTCCTCCCCGCTAATGTTCCTCGGTCTATTGAAAATAGACCATTTGTGCTATCATTAGGTAATCGCGCCATCGGTATATCGGCGCGGTTCCAACTTAACGCTAATGGTATGTGGTCTGCCGCCATGCTAGAATAACAGATCGGCAAGAACGGTTAGATCACGCGGAGTCTCATCATGCCTGCTCTTCGCGTGTCAAAAAGAAATAAAATGTCACTTGATAAGATCATCGTGCATGGTGCACGCGAACACAATCTAAAGAATATCGATGTTGAGATACCCCGCGACAAGCTGGTGGTCATTACGGGGCTATCGGGTTCGGGCAAATCGTCGCTGGCTTTCGACACCATTTTCGCTGAGGGACAACGACGTTACGTCGAGTCCCTGTCGGCTTACGCCCGGCAGTTCCTGGGCCAAATGGAGAAGCCGGATGTCGACAACATCGAGGGCCTCAGCCCGGCGGTCTCTATTGACCAGAAAGGTATCAGCCATAACCCGCGCTCGACCGTGGGCACAGTGACGGAGATCTACGACTATCTACGTCTGTTGTACGCGCGCGCGGGCACGCCCCATTGCCCCGAGTGCGGCCGTCCCGTCATGCCTCAATCGGCCGAGCAGATCGTCAATAGTGTCATGGCGATGCCGTCCGGGTCCCGCATCCAGGTATTGGCTCCTCTGGTGCAGGATCGCAAGGGCCATCATCAAGGTGTCTTCGACGACGTCCGCAAGGCCGGCTTCGTTCGCGTGCGTGTTAACGGCGAGATTTATCAGGTTGACGACAAGATCGAGCTGGATCGCTACAAGAATCATACCATCGAAGCTGTCGTCGATCGGCTGGTCATCCGTTATACGGCCAGCGACACAAGTGAAGAAGCGATCTCCGACCGTAGTCGCCTGACCGACTCCGTCGAGACGGCGCTGGCGCTGGGCGGCGGCATCGTCATTATCAACGATGTTACCAACCCCGAGAAGCCGGTCGACACGCTCTACTCGGAGCATCTTTACTGCCCCTATGACGGTACGAGCATACCGCCCATCGAACCGCGCACGTTCAGCTTCAATACACCCTACGGCGCGTGCCCCGATTGCCAGGGGCTGGGAATACAGAAAGAGATCGACCCCGACCTGGTCGTGCCGAACAAGGATCTGACGCTGGCCGAAGGCGCTATCACCGGCTGGCCGACCGAAGACAAGGCCGGCTATTACTGGCAATTGCTGAAGGCTACAAGCGAGCATTTCGCCATTCCGCTCGACGAGCCGGTGCGGATGCTCTCGCCGATGCAGATGCGCGTTTTGCTGTATGGTAGCGGCGATGAGACGGTCACGGTCACCTATCGCAACCGTGAAGGCCACACGCGCCATTACCAGACGAAATATGAAGGCGTCATCCCCAACCTGTGGCGGCGCTATAACGAATCCACGTCCGACTACGTGCGCGAAAAACTGGAAGAGTACATGGTCGATCGGCCGTGTCGTTCTTGCGGCGGCTCGCGACTTCAGCCCGTGGCCCGCGCCGTCGATATCGGCGGGCGAACGATCGTCGATGCGGTGCGCTGGCCCGTCGTCAAGACGCTTGATTGGGCGCAATGTCTGGGCGATCTGGAGCGCACGCCTCTGACGCCACGCCAGCAACTGATCGCCGGACCTATTCTGAAAGAGATCCGCGAGCGACTGAACTTCATGATCAACGTCGGTCTCGACTATCTGACGCTGGATCGCTCGGCGGGAACATTGAGCGGTGGGGAGGCGCAGCGTATCCGTCTGGCCACGCAAATCGGCAGCCGGCTGATGGGCGTGCTCTATGTGCTCGATGAGCCAAGCATCGGCCTTCACCAACGCGATAACGATCGCCTCATCCAGACGTTACAAGGCATGCGCGACCTGGGCAACACCGTCCTGGTTGTCGAGCACGACGAAGAGACGATGCGCGCCGCCGACTGGCTGATCGACCTCGGCCCCGGCGCGGGCAAGCATGGCGGCGAGTTGGTGGCCGAAGGCACGCCGGCTCAGGTGGCCAGGAACAAGAAGAGCCTGACTGGAGCGTACTTGAGCGGCCGTAAGTCCATCCCCGTGCCCAAGAAGCGTCGCCCGGGCAATGGGCAATCGCTGGAGGTTATCGGCGCGGCCGAGAATAACCTCAAGGATATCGACATTCGCATCCCGCTGGGCAAATTTGTGTGTATCACTGGCGTCAGCGGCAGCGGCAAAAGCTCTTTCCTGGTGGAGATTCTCAGCAAGCGTCTTAACCAGTATTTCTACGGCTCGAAGGACGCACCTGGCAAATATCAGGAGATCCGCGGCCTGGAACACCTGGACAAGGTCATCGAGATCGACCAAAGCCCTATCGGCCGCACGCCGCGCAGTAACCCGGCGACCTAT
>WBZO01003474.1_pt1 | contig 18349 bp, 10 predicted proteins | sample 5204261 | NCBI WGS metagenome assembly WBZO01 (sample SAMN12412400, study PRJNA552823) | activated sludge metagenome | isolation source: activated sludge from anammox sidestream of wastewater treatment plant... | place: USA: North Carolina | collected 2017-09
TATTTCGGCGAGTGTATTTTGGGGGCTGGCAAGGCAGTGAAATAGGCGCATAGCCATAGCTACGTAACTATTTCACTAACACAGCCAGCGCCCAAAAGACGCCGCCCAAATGCGTAAGTTATTTCCGGCACGTTCCTAAGCTCCATCCCAACAGCATCGCTGCTCAAGCACCAAAACGCAAACAAGCTCTTAGCTTCCCGATGGTATTCTGGAAAATTATCGCTACGGGTTTTGGGAGCGGCTATTCGCCTTTTGCACCCGGTACTGCTGGCACGCTGGTTGCCTGCCTGCTGCTCTGGCTATTGCGGTTGGTTTTTCCAGTACAATTCTCAGGAGGATGGCCGCAGGCGCATTGGCTGTTGCTGTTGATCACCCTGTTTTTTTTCCTGGGAGTAAAGGCTGCAAACAAACTCGAAGCAATATGGGGGAGCGACCCCTCGAAGGTGGTAGTAGATGAAATGGCCGGCGTTTGGATTGCCATGCTGGGTGTGCCACTTTCCCTTCTTAACTTAGCAGCAGCTTTTGTCCTATTCCGGGTTTTTGATATTTGGAAACCCCTTGGAATTCGGAAAATGGAAAATCTGAAAGCGGGTTGGGGTGTCATGATGGATGATGTGTTAGCAGGTATTTACTCCGCATTGGTGCTGCATGGCTGCCTGTACTTTCTGCGCTAAGCAATAGCACAGCAATCCTGCTCCCTCTCAATCCGGCGAAGTTTGACACGGCAGAAATGTTGCTCTGCGGTGCGGCGTTTTAAAGAAGGAAACTACTTAGAAGCTGTTGGGATTTAGCCCAGTGAGCTAAATCCCAACAGCTTCTCTGCCCAAGCACCAAAACGCAAACAAGCGCTAACAGGGGGGATTTTAGGGGTAAGATGGAGAGCTTTTCCTCCAAATACCCCAAATTGTGGGAGGACGAAGCAAAAACCCTATTTCTTCCTCCTCCCGCACCTTCCTGAGTAGTCAGGGAAAAACATCCCAACCCGGTGGACGGAAAGAAAGGTAAAATACTTTTCCGCCCCATGCCTTTTTCAAGCTATTGCGAAAAAGCAAAATGATGCAAAAAGCAAAGATACTGGAAGAAGGCCTGCTTCCTCAGGCCCATGTGGAAGTCAGGCCTGCCAGGCAGAAGACGCCACTGGTACTCTCGTGGTTTCGCTCACACGTGGCTTCCATCCTGGCGACTTTGGTGGACTTTGCAGTCACTATCCTTTTTACCGAACTGCTCTCACTTTGGTACGTATTTTCCAATATGTTGGGCGCAACCGCAGGTGGGGTAGTCAGTTTTACGCTGTGCCGTCTGTGGGTGTTCAACCGGCGTGCAAGCCGGATACACCACCAGGCTTTTCGCTATGTCTTGGCTATAGGCCTAAGTATGGTGTTAAATACACTCGGCGTTTGGTTTTTGACCGAAACTTTTCACCTTCCCTATACTGTTTCAAAAATAATTGTGGCTGCAGCAGTAGGGGTGTCGGTTAATTTCCTGGTTTTCAGGTACTTTGTCTTCAAATAGTCCAAAGTTATATCCGGCTGTGCAACTGTTTAGCCGGGAGGAGGAACTGCTTCAAAAGTTGGGAGGCCTGTGCCGGCGCCTCCCAACTTTTGAAATAAATGCTCCTCCCGCCTCATTACCCGGTTTTAAAATTGCCGGACGGTGAGTCCGGGTTGTGAAATGAAAAAAATACGCTTCATTGCCAATCCTCACTCGGGGATACATCGCAAACGGAATCTGGCGAAGTTGATAGAGGCAAACCTCGACCACGGAAAGTTTGCATATGAACTGTGCTTTACAGAGTACGCAGGCCATGCCGTCAAGTTAGCGGCTCAGGGGGTGGAGGCAGGTTATTACATGATCGTAGCCTGCGGGGGTGATGGCTCCGTGAATGAAATTGCTGGTCAGCTAATCGGGACAAAAACAGTACTCGGTATCCTTCCCTGTGGCTCGGGCAACGGATTTGCCACCCACCTCGGCATCGGGCGGGACATAGCAAGGGCTATTCGGTTGTTGAACGAGGGCCGGGTGGCTCGCATGGATACGGGCATGATGAACGAACATCCTTTTGTCAACCTGGCAGGTGTTGGCTTCGACGCAGTAGTAGCTCGGCGGCTTCACCGCAAAAAGATCAGGGGCATAGCTGGGTATTTCCTGAGTATCCTGCTGGAAGTGTACCGGTACGAGATGCAACCACTTGAAATTCAAATCAATGAAAAAAAGCTGAGACGCACCTGCCTGCTGGTGGAAGTAGCTAACGCTCCGATTTACGGCTACGGGTTTTCCATCGTTCCACAAGCCAACCCCAACGACGGCCAGCTCGATGTACTCATCGCCAACAAAGCTTCAAAACTTCGCTACCTGCTGGAAAGCTGGCGTTTTCTGAATCACTCTTTTCACAAAAGCCCGCTGGTAGAATGTTACAGCGGCACCGAAATCACCATTACACCCGATTTGCCAACGGCAGTACACGTTGACGGAGAAGGTTACAAACTAACGAGCAGAGTGCAGTTTGCCATCCGCCCTCAATCCCTCCACGTTTTATGCCCCAAAGTTTATGCGGAAAATCTCCAGCTTCAGAATCCTCATTTTGTCTTAGTTTAGCCCCCCCCAAAGCCACACCTTTTAAGTTAAGGAACGTGCCGGAAATAAGCCGGCTATTTCGGTGAGGGTGTTTTGAGGCGCTGGCAAGGCAGTGAATCAGGAGCATAGCTTGGGGCTACGCAAGCATTTTTACCAACACAGCCAACGCTCAAAAGGTGCCGCCTAAATATCTAAGAAGCTGTTTGGATTTGGCCACTTGGCAAAAACGCAAACAAGCTCTTAGTAGTTGTAAAGAAAAACGAAGTACGATGAATTTTTTTCTTCCCACCTGGAAAGCGGGGTTGGCAACCATTGCTTTTCTTTTTCTGTTAGGCTCCTGCAAATCAAAAGATAAGCAGCCAGCCTCAACCAATACCGGACCTCGCAGGGACGTCCCCCTGCAGGTGGAAGCTTTCGTAGCAAAAACCAAAGACCTCGCAGAAGTACTCGAAGTACCCGGCACCCTGCAGGCATTTGAAGAAACGGAAATACGTCCTGAGATTTCAGGGCGCATCGTTCGGCTGAACATCACAGAAGGTGGTAGTGTCGCTAAGGGAGCGTTGCTGGCCAAGCTGTTCGACGAAGATTTGCAGGCTCAGCTAAACAAGTTGCAGGTGCAACTGGAAATCGCCCAAAAGACCCTGGAGCGGCAGCGGGAGTTATTGAAGATCCAGGGAGTCAGCCAACAGGAAGTGGACCTGAGCGAGCTACAGGTGAACAACATCAAAGCAGACATAGAACTGGTACGGGTGAGCATTTCAAAAACCGAGATTAGAGCGCCTTATGCCGGCAGGCTCGGCCTGCGCAACGTGAGCCTGGGAGCCTACGTTTCGCCCTCCATCGTGCTCACCACGCTTCGGCAAACCAACCAGTTAAAACTCGACTTCACGGTGCCGGAAAAATACAGCGAGCTGTTTCAAAAAGGCCACGTAGTTAACTTTTTAATCGCTGGCTCAAAGCAGGTTTTCACCGCTTCCATCCTGGCTACGGAGGCCGCCGTGGAAGCTGAAACCCGGACGCTGAAAGTGCGTGCCACCGTCTCGGCCAACAATTCTGCCCTGCTGCCCGGAATATTTGCCAAGGTGCAACTCAACATCAGCAGCAAAGGAAAGTCGCTCGTTGTCCCCACCCGCTCCGTTATTCCCCAAGCTCGCAATAAGCAGGTTATCGTTTACAAAAATGGCAGTCCCGATTTCAGGGTAGTCGAAACGGGTATCCGGGACGCCACCTACATTCAGATCTCGGATGGATTGCAGGCAGGAGACACCGTTCTTACCACCGGTCTTTTAGCCATCCGCCCCGGCAGTAAGCTGGTGTTGACCAGGGTAGAGTGAGCCTCCTCTCCATTTCCGTGCCTCCGGGCGCCGGAAGAAGTGATTTGGCTAATGAGACAGTCCAGGTACCTGATTCTGCCGGAACCTTTGTGAATTAGCGTAGCTTTACACAGAAAAAATAGTAAGCATGACCATTTCTGAACTTTCCCTTCGCAGACCCGTCCTCGCCGTTGTAATGAACATCCTCATCGTGTTGTTCGGCGCAATTGGCTTCCAGTTTTTGGGGGTTCGGGATTATCCGGTCATTGACGCACCCATCGTTAACGTGCGCACTAACTACCCGGGTGCAAACGCAGACATCATTGAGACACAAATAACTGAACCGCTCGAAAAAAGCATTAACAGCATAGCAGGGGTGAAAAACATCACCTCGACCAGCAGCCAGGGCATCAGCTCTATTTCTGTGGAATTCGAGCTGAGTATTGACCTGGACAACGCCGCCAACGACGTCCGGGATAAGGTATCGCAAACTGTCCGCTCCTTGCCCAACGACCTTGACGCCCCGCCGGTGGTGTCAAAAAGCGATCAAAGCAGCGGGCCGATCCTTTCCATGGTGGTGGAGAGCAACACCCGAAACCAGTTAGAGCTTACAGAGCTGGCTACTAACACACTCGTAGAAAAGCTGGAAACCATCCCGGGGGTAAGCGGCGTGCAGATCTGGGGCGAGAAACGCTATGCCATGCGCATTTGGCTCGACCCGGGCAAAATGAGTGCTTACGGTCTTACACCCGTGGATATCCGCAATGCCCTCACCCGGGAAAGCGTAGAGCTGCCAGCCGGAAAAATTGCAGGCAATGCTACTGAGCTGACCATCCGCACCTTCGGCAGGCTGAATACCGAGGAGGACTTTGAAAACCTGAGCATCAAAAATACCGCTGGAGCTGACATCAAACTCAGGGACATTGGATATGCCGTACTCGGCCCTGAGAATGAAGAAACCGTTTTTAAAAAAAATGGAGTACCCTGCATTGCCCTGGCTATCATCCCGCAACCCGGGAGCAACTACGTGTCAATTTCTGACGAGTTTTACAAAAGACTGGAGCATCTCAAGGACGAAGTGCCCGAAGACATTTCACTCGGCGTCATCTACGACAACCCAAAGTTTATAAAACAATCCATCATGGAAGTGGAAGAAACGCTGATGATTGCCATTGGCCTTGTCGTCTTGATCATCTTCTTGTTCTTCCGGGATTGGATCATCGCAATCCGCCCGCTCATTGACATCCCCGTGTCGCTCATCGGTGCATTCTTTATCATGTACCTCAGTGGCTTCAGCATCAACGTGTTGACCTTGCTGGGCATCGTGCTGGCGACAGGCCTGGTGGTGGACGACGGCATCGTCGTCACGGAAAACATTTTTAAAAAAATGGAAGGGGGCATGAACAGGTGGAAGGCGGCGCTGGAAGGCTCCAAGGAGATTTACTTTGCCGTCATCGCCACGAGCATTACCCTGGCGGTAATCTTCCTGCCCATTATCTTCCTGCAGGGTTTTGTGGGACGGCTGTTCCGGGAGTTCGGTGTCGTCGTTGCCGGGGCGGTATTGATCTCTGCATTTGTTTCGTTGACGTTGACCCCCGTGCTCAACGTCTTTATGAGCCGGAAAGACATCCACGCACACGGTTGGTTTTACCGGGTAACGGAGCCGCTTTTCAAAGGCATGGAAGAGGGCTATTCCTGGCTGTTACAAGGTTTTATGCGGGTGCGGGGAGCTGCATTTCTCATCGTTTTAGCGTGTTTTGCCATCATCTGGTTTGTCGGCGGCGGGTTGAAGTCGGAGTTGGCTCCGCTGGAGGACCGCAGCCAGTTTCGCTTGCAGGTGCTTGCTCCTGAAGGCACCTCTTACGATGCAATGGATCAGAGCATTGACAGGTTGATAGGTTTCATCCTCGACAGCATCCCCGAGACGGAAGCTGCCGGGTCGGTGACGGCTCCCAGTTTTGGCGGCTCAGGCTCTGTGAACTCGGGGTTTGTCAGAGTGACGCTCAGCCCTCCCGAAACACGGGAGCGCTCCCAAAGCGAGATTGTGGCTATGGTCACCCGCAACCTGCCAAAGTTTACCGACGTCCGGGCTTTTGCCATTGAAGAACAGACCATTGCTACCAACCGGCGAGGAGGGTTGCCCGTGCAGTTTGTCATTCAAAACAACAATTTTGAAAAAATTCGGGAGGTGCTGCCGCAGTTTCTGGAAGCCTGCAACAAAAGCGAGGTTTTTCAGGTCGTTGACAGCGACGTAAAATTTAACAAGCCCGAACTGCGCATCAACATTGACCGGCTGAAAGCCAACCAGATGGGGGTAAGCGTAGGCGATATTTCCGAGACGCTGCAACTGGCACTATCAAACCGAAGGCTGGGCTATTTTATCAAAGGAGGCAGGCAGTATCAGGTTATCGGGCAGGTGCAGCGCAGAGACCGGGACGACCCTTCTGACCTTCGAAACATTTACGTGCGCAACAACCAGGGCCAGTCCATCTCCCTGGACAACCTGGTAAATGTAGAAGAGGAAACTTCCTCTCCGGTTATTTACCACTTTAACCGGTACAAAAGCGCTACCATTTCCGCCGGCCTTGCTCCGGGAAAAACCCTCGGCGACGGCATCGCCGAAATGGAGCGGATTGCCGATTCCCTGCTGGATGAAACCTGGACAACAGCGCTGACCGGCACCAGCCGGGACTTTGCAGAGAGCAGTGGCAATACGATGTTCGCCTTCATTTTTGCCCTGGTGCTAATCTTCCTGGTGCTGGCTGCGCAGTTCGAGAGTTTTGTGGATCCGTTTGTCATCATGATCACCGTGCCGCTGGCAATTGCCGGAGCAGTGCTGTCATTGCAGTTGTTTGGCCACACGCTGAACATTTTTTCTCAAATCGGCATGATCATGCTCGTCGGTCTGGTGACAAAAAACGGCATCCTCATCGTGGAATTTGCCAACCAAAAGCGACGAGCTGGCATTCCAAAGATGCAGGCTGTCCTGGAGGCATCCCGTGCGCGGATGCGCCCCATCATCATGACGAGCCTGGCCATGTCGCTTGGCGCTTTGCCCATTGCACTCAGCTTCGGAGCAGCAGCTACAAGCCGCATCCCCCTGGGCGTTGTCATCGTCGGTGGCATCCTATTTTCATTGGTGTTGTCTTTATTTGTCATTCCGGCAATGTATTCTTTCTTGTCGAGTAAAAAGGAAAAAGTAGAGTTTGACGAATTGGTCAAGGAGTTGAAAGTTGACGAAGAGGTAGCGTCGTCCGAGGCTGTATCATAAGAGCTTGTTTGCGTTTTGGTGTTTGAGCAGAGATGTTCAAACGCAGCCAGGCCCGGCACTGGGGACATTGATTCGCATCTTTCACGCTGAAAGCCGGGAGGGGGGCATCTTTTAACGAACTTTTGGGTCTATTGAGGCAACCTCTTTTTTTGTAAAATTCTGACACACTGCCTTCCCAGTCTTTAATTCAGAGGATATTGGATTGAATTGCCATTTTAACCAATTCCACAACATTAGACACGCCGAGTTTGCTCTGGATATTTTTCCGGTGTGTGTCCACGGTTAGTTTGCTGAGGTTTAGCGCTATGGCTATTTCTTTGGAAGTCAGGCCCTTTACAATGAATTTCAAGATTTCTTTTTCCCTTTCGGTGAGGCGGAAGATTTTAATCTGGCTTTTTAACCGCTCATTTTCTTCCATGATTTGTTGAACAGCATCATCGTCTTTGAAGGTATCGCTCAATTGGTTGGTGACACCTAAGGCCATGTTAACCTCTCTGAAAACTTTGCGATGGAAGGCCAATTGTGCGATAAGTTCTTCGTTTTCCCTGCGCAGGTTCATGATTTCATTGCGAAGTTGCTCGGTGGATTTGGCTTGTTCTGTCATGGTGATGTGTTTTAGTTAAGTCAAAATAGAATCCATACCCCTTCCTTTGCACTGTCAGAAAATGGTGTTTTTACAACAGTGCTTCCGAAATTACAACAAAAAATGCAAAGTTTTCTCGTGTTACTCCTGGGGAGATGCCTGGTTGGGTGAGATGTAATTTGCTAAAATTGAAGCAAATACGTAAATTGCCGCGTTTTTAACAGAAACCGGTTTAACTGACATCTTGCCACCAATAAAAGGGGCCTGATTTTCGGCACCTCCCCCTAAGCTAACCTCCATCAATTTTAAAATTCCGGAGGTTAAACCGCATCCACGCATCAACCAGTTTCTGAATCATTTTAATTTTTAAACCACACTTCGGTTAAAGAATCTGAATGTATTAATTAAATAAGTTTTCCCATGAACAAACATTGTCAAATCAAGGTCTTCATTGCCGATGACCATCCGGTTGTCTTGTATGGAATCCAATGCATGCTATCAAAGCATGAAGAAATCAAACTCGTTGGCACCGCTATTTCCGGTGATGAAATCCAGCAAAAGTTACCGGAAGCTCTTCCCAATGTCCTTTTACTCGATCTGAACATGCCTGGCAAGGACTTTTACGAGAACATTGCCTGGGTAAAGCGCAATGCCCCCTGGGTAAAGATTCTCGCACACTCGGGCTATTACTCGCCGGAGCTTGTCAGGTCGCTGCTGCACGAAGGAGCAAAGGGGTATTTGTACAAAAGTGCCACGCCAGAAGAGGTTTTTCAGGCTATTTCTACGGTAGCCAAAGGGGAAGTTTTTATCTCTTCGATGGCCCATGCTCACTCGGATAACAGTCCAAACCCCGACTCACATCCCATGCTGCAGGATGATTTTCGCAAGCGGCTGGGGCTTTCACGCCGGGAGCAGGAGGTTCTCATGCTAATCAGCAAAGGGCTGAGCAGCCAGCGCATCGGCCAAAAGCTTTACATCAGCAAGTACACCGTGGAAACTCACCGGAAGAACATTCTGCGAAAACTCGATTTCAATTCCAGCACTGAACTCGTCAAGTTCGCTGTACAACACGGATTGGTTTAAGGAGCCTAGCCACTACTTAGAATTAGAGAAAAAAATAAAATGTACGCTTTATTTTTATAATCCGCTTCCACTACGGGCTTTTGAATGAGGGGTACGATTTATTACTGTCTCGTTTCTAACCAATCAGGAGGGTGCGGGAGACGCAAGGAAAAATGAATTTTTTTTCCTCCTTCTCCAATTCAGGGTGTTTTTGGGGAAAATTGAAAAATTCCCCCAAAGGCACCCCTTGCTAAGCCGTTATAGAGCGTGTTTGAAATAGTTCAGGTATTTGGACGGCGTCTCGTGAGCGCTGGCTGTGTTAGTGAAATAGTTACGCAGCGAAGGCTATGTGCCTGGTTCACTGCTTTGCCAGCGCTCCCAAAACCCCCTCGCCGAAATATCCAATTTATTTCCGGTACGTTCCTAAGAGCTTGTTTATGGTTTGGCCACTTGGCTAAAAAACGGCCCTTTTACGCCACTTTTCCCCCTTTTTTTCAGTTCCGTGGCGCTGCTGCGCAACGGAAAAAAGGAGAAAAGCAGTTGTGCGCTCAACGCTTCAGGACGTAGGCGTGCAATTGTTGTTGTGCCAATTCTTTTACGCTGTCCAGAGCACTGCTTTTGTCGTCGTGCGTATTAGCCCAAACGGCATAGAGGTTTTTTTGTGCATACCTGATTATGTTAGCATTCTGGTAGCCAAGGGTTTCCAGCAATTTTAGCCGGCGGGTTGCATTATCGTAGTTGGCAAAAGTACCCACAACGACGGCAAAAGCCCCTTTCATAGTTTTCTGGTTCACCCCTGCCAAAGAAGGCATTGTCTCAGGTTGTTTTACAGGGGCTACAACCAGGTCCTGGCCACCTTTTTCTGCGGCAGGCCCACCATTTTCCCCGGTGAAATCTCCATTTTTATCATCCACAGCAGCAACAGAAATGGTGACTCCTCCTGGCTCGCCTAATTCGAGGATCTTGATCTCCGTGCGCCTGTTGTATTGGTGTTCGGCTTCTGTACAGACGACTCCATCGGTGCAGCGGTTGCGGATCTGGCTTTCGCCGTAGCCCCTGGGTTGCAGCCTCGAACTCTCCACGCCTTTTGACACCAGGTAGCGGAAAACGCTGTCCGAACGGCGCCTTGACAGATCCAGGTTGTAGGCTGCCCTGCCTCTCGAATCGGTGTGGGAGGCTAATTCAAGCTTCATCTTGGGGTAATTGTTCAACATAGCCCATACTTCATCGAGGTCCTGATAAGCATCGGGGCGCAAAGCTGCATCGTCAAAGTTGAAATAAATATTGGGCAACCGGATAGTCATACCAGCATAGAGGGGAGAGCCCCCCAGGTACAGCATCTGGTCTATGCGGGCATTAGGCACACAGGGAACTTCGCTGGCCTTGGCAATAGCCGGCTGCGAGTTTATGCCGTTGCGCATGGCATAAACCGTGTAGTTTTTTCCACAAGGGATACAGTATTCGTAGTATCCGGTGCGGTCGCTGAAGATGGTGATGGACTCTTCACTGTCAATATCCACGATGTGGATTTCCGCACCCGAAACAGGTCCATGCGTGCCTTGAACCACCACCCTGCCTTTGAGTGCAATGCAATCAGCTGCCTTGCGCAAGGTGACGTTGAGCTTGCTCAGGTCTGTATCAGGAGTGACTACGACGTATTCGGGCAAGTAGCCATCTTTTGTAACCTTCACGACGTAATTGCCTTTTTTCAGGCTGATATCTGCAGTTCCTTTTGCATCAGTGTCACCCGATTCGCCCATGTTTTTTGAATGGACGTCCAGAATAAAGTTATCCTTGTCATCGCCTCCAGGGATGAGTTTTACAATTTGTCCATCGTCAGCAGAGAGAGAGATCTCATCGAAATTAATGGCGCTAACTGTAGCCCCGGCTATCGGGTTGCCATTTTCATCTTTGACCACCAGGCCATCCAGTTTGCGGCTACCTGCAATTTGCTGTGCTTCACCTTCGATGTGGAAGCTGTAGATGTCATCGTCTCCGTAGCCTCCTTTTCTGTCCGAGGAAAAATAGCCGTTTTTATTGTCTCTATCCACGATGAAACCAAAATCATCGGAAGGAGAGTTAAAAGGCACGCCTAAGTTGACGGGCCGAGTCCAGACATTTGTATTTTTCTTTCTAACGGTGTAATAGATATCCAGTCCTCCGAATCCGCTGTGGCTGTCCGAAGAGAAATACAAAGTTCCGTCTGCTGCAATGTAGGGGAAGGCTTCATTGCCTGCCGTGTTGACCTCGGAGCCCAGGTTTACCAATTGCATCCAAAGACTGTCAATCTTATACACGGCATAAATATCCATACCGCCGTAGCCTCCGGGAATGTCCGATGCAATGAACATTACGTCATCATCGGGCGAAACCGAGGGATGCATGTAATTGTAGGCCGGGTTGTTGAAAGGCAGCTTGTGTATGTCTTGCCACACATTATTTTCACTTTTGGCCATATAAACCTGCAGCTTTTTCAATCCATCCTCCGATTTTACATTCATTTCATTCCGGGTAAAATAGATAGTTTCCGCCGTTCTGTCAAAGGATACAGGGCCTTCGTGAACCCGTGTAATCAATTCGTTAGCCAGAGGTGCTGGCTCCATTAAAAAGCCTTCTTCGTTGCGCAAGGCATGATAAATGGACATGATGTTTTTGCCTTCTGCATTTTTATCCTTTACATCGTAAATCAGGCTTTCGTGTCGGGTTGAAATAAAGACGATGCCATCTTTGTAAAAAACCGGGCTGTACTCCAGTTCATCAGAATTGACAAAACGCTCATTAGTGACGGCCACCCCTTCATCAGAAACCGGAATTTGTCCAGGGACTTTTGCAAACCACAGCAAAAGAAGCAGTGCAGTAAAATAGTATTTTCTGTTTTTCATCGAAAACTGAATTAATCCTCCCTAACCCAGGGGGGGTATTGAGATTTTAGCATAATTAGCCAACAGACACTCGCCATGGTAAGAGCTTGTTTGCGTTTTGGTGCTTGAGCAGAGATGCCGTTGGAATTGAGCTTAGGAACGTGTCGGAAATAACTTACGCATTTGGGCGGCGTCTTTTGGGCGCTGGCTGTGTTAGTGAAGTAGTTACGTAGCTAAGGCTATGCGCCTATTTCACTGCCTTGCCAGCCCCTAAAATACACTCGCCGAAATACCCAACTTATTTCCGGCACGTTCCTTACTGGGTTAAAAAGGTGTCTTTTCTACCCAGAGCCAAGCAAATTTTTCAGCAACAGCTAAGAGCTTGTTTTTGACCAAGCGACCAAATCACAAACAAGCTCTAAAGGCCCGTCTATTTATTTTTGAAATAGCGAGGATTTTCAAGATCGCCTTTTTCATCTCTTAAATCAAAGCGCAGTACCACTTCCGCCGTGCCAGTCTGATAACTCTTTATATCAGATAAAGTCAAGTCATAAGCAAGACCTGCTCCAATTTTTTGGCTGAATTGGAAAAAGATCAAGCCGTCAACGCTATCGCCAATGCCTTTGCCACCGGTTCTGTAAGTTAGCCCAGCAGTCACTTTTTTGAGGTAGCGGATGCTGAAATTGACGTCAAAGCTAATAGGTGCATGATCTACCATTTTAACCATAGCATTGGGCATTAGTTCTAATTGCTCAGTTACGGGAATGGCTGCACCCGCCGTCACATAGCGGTGAGGAGCCATTTGGGCTGTAATAGTTGTAAATTTATTAAAGCCAATTTCATTGGGGTATATCTGAGGAGCAGAGACGCCAAAATACAAAACATCTTTGTACGTCAAATACAACCCCATGCCGACATTACCGGTGTATTTCGACTGAAATTCTCCATGCTGCAGGGAAGGGTCGTTTTGAGAAACCGTAATCACCCTGGGGTCGTCAAACTTAATACCTGTGTATTCTATGGTTGCTTGGAGGCCCAGCCGAAGGTCGAGTTCCTGGGTGAGGCGGAGCCGGTAAGCATAAGCCACCGAACCGAACCAGCTATCAGTAATCCCGATTTCATATCTGGAGACGGTGCCTCCAATTCCAGCCCGCTGCCGCATGACGGGCGTTTGAAAGCTCAGCACTTGAGAAGAAGGTGCACCTTCAAAGCCAAGCCACTGGCTGCGGTGGATGCCAGTTATCGAGGCGGTGTTCCGGCTGCCTACAAATGCGGGATTGTACAATTGCTGGTTGTACATAAAGTTGGTGTATTGTGCTTCCTGTTGAGCCGCCAGGTTGATAGCAAACAAGGCGAATATGATGATAGAAATTTGTTTCATTGCAATAGTTGTTAAATTTTCTGTAACTACTCAGGAGGGTGTGGGAGGAGGAAGAAAAAACATAATTTTCTCTTTCTCCTTCCACAATTCGGGGTGTTTTGGAGGGAATTGAAATTTTTCCCTAAACACCGCCTGCTAAGCAGGTACAATTTTCTGACAACAGAATTGGCCGCACTCAGCACGTCCAGCTAATTCAGTTCTCAATACCTGATGTCAACGATAAATCATTACAAACCCCTTCTGTACTGGCACGTTCGGGTCTCGCTGGAAGATGTAGAAGTAGGTGCCATCGGGCAGATTCTTATTTTCATAAGTTCCCTTCCAGTCGTTTTTATAGGGAGAAGCTTCGTAAACCCTGTCACCCCATTGATTGAAAACCATTAACTTATTCAATGGATAATCGCCAGCTTCGAGGCAGGAGACAACAAATTCATCATTTATCCCGTCTTCGTTTGGCGTAATGACACTTGTAACGACACACTCTCCAACGTCATAGCGCACCAGAATGGTGACCAGCGCAATGTCGCACATGTTGGGGCAGTCTTCATAACAAATTTCATAGATCATGCGATCCGTCTCCCGGAAGCCTTCCTCAGGCGTATAAGTAAAGACTCCTTGTCCATCATAGACCACGCTGCCGTGTTCAGGCTGCTGAATGACGCTGATGGTATAGCCGTTGCCGTACAACGTGTCATTCACCACGACATTGAAACTCTGTGGCTTGTTCACCTTGCCAACGACTACTTCATCCACAGCAAAGGGAGGCTTGGGCAGTGTAACCAGAATAGTGTCTGAAGAAGAGCACCCGTCTTTCGAAGCTTTGACGGTGTACACTCCGTTTACGTTCTGATTCACGTTGGCGATAGTCGGGCATTGGATACTGGCGAACACACTTCCGTTAGGTCTTATCCATTCATAAGCAGCACCGGGTATCAGGTCTGTGCAGAGCTTAAGGTCTCCGTCTTCGCAAACAGAGCCTTCTATGTATGCTGTGATGGCAGGCAAGGCATCCGTTACGACGGAAATCGTTGTCGTCGCTACATTGGTCATACACTCTCCGATTTGTGCTGCCACGGTGTATTCGAAAGTTCCGGTTTGACCCGGCTGTACCACGATTGTAGAGTTGAATTGCGACAGCGGCGGCAGGTTGGGGCCTGTCCACACATAAGTCACCCCTTGCAGAGGCGTTGCAGTAAGGGTAACTGAAGCATCCTTGCAGACCGTCTGGGTACTGGCAAAAAGCTCAACCGTTATATCGGGTTGTTCTGTAATCGTAAGCGGGTATTGCAGCGTATTGACGCAGCCATTGTCTGACATTGCTATAACCACGTAGTTCCCCGATGAAGCTGCTGTAACATTTGTCAGCACCAGTGTCTGGGAATTAGACAGGATGTCATTGCCTAATTTCCACTGCCAGGAAGTCGCTTGTCCTCCTGTTTCTGTCAGTGTTACAGAGGAAGTTCCATCTACGCAACTCGTTTCGCCTTCGACGGCAAACTCAATCACCGGCAAGCCTTCAACATGCAGATACCATTCTGCTGTATCGGAAGAACAGCCATCTACGACGACGTAGAAGTAATAGTAATATTCTCCCGGTGCTGAAGGCTTGACGCTGAGGACATTGTTGTTAACCGACACCAGTCCGCTTCCCTGCGAGGGTTCAGCGTACCAGTGATAGCTCACGTTGTTTCCGGTAAATGCCTGGCCATTTAGGGTGACTTCCTGGTTGATGCACTTTGCACTGGAGGTTCCAAAGAGCGTCGGCATCACTAAGACATCATCCGAAATATTCACCTGAATTGTATCGAAGCCAGCGCAGCCGTTGGCATTGGTTCCTCGGAGTACGTAGGTTCCTGAATTGCCCGAAGTTGCATTGGGGATGTTCACATTTTGCCCCACGTATATGCTGCCGCTTTGCAGGTGTTTCCATTCCCAGTCCGTAATCCCCGAATTGGAGGTATCCGCTCCCATCAGCACCAGAGGAGCGCTTCCGTCCGTGCAAAGCAGGTCATTGGCACTAGCCACTAGCTGAGGATATTCGGCGACACTGAGTGTTACTTCAACGGGCAGGTCGCAGGCAGGGAAGCCTACGAAGGCCGTGTAAGTGCCGGCATCCTCCTGCGTTACATTGTTCAGCGTAAAAGAGGACTCGAAAGAGAGGATGTTCGCTTCTTCATCTACCCACACATAGACAGCTCCCAGCATCTCTTCCACTGAGAAAGTCACATCCTCTCCTATGCAGGCAGCAGGGTCAGAAACGGTCGCAACAGGGGCAGCCAGCCCCGTCACCTCTATTGTAAAGCTACAGGTAGAAATGTTTCCAACTTCATCTTCTGTCTGGAACACCTGCAGCGTTTGGCCAATGGGGAAAGCTGTTCCCGTCAACGTGCCGCTTGTCTGGACAACAGAGGCCGTTCCGCAGTCGTCAGAAATTGGCGGATTAGGGAAATTCAGAATGATATTGCTGCAATCCACTGCCTGGCTGCTTGTAAGAAAACCAGAGGGGTCATTCACTTCCAAACCGTTTACTGAAATGGTGATGTTGTCAGGACAGGAAATTGCCGGAGCAATGGTGTCCAGTACTGTCACCTGGAAGTAGTTTACCACTACGTTGCCATTGACATCTGCGGCAACCACCTCCACCTGGTAAGGTGACCCAGCCGCTTCAAAAAATGACCCTGAAGGAATGGACGTATTGATGAAGGACAACCCGCAATTATCGCTAAACACAGGAGTATTCCAAGTGACAACAGCCCCACAAGATGCTTCTGTGGTATATGTGGTAATATCGGCAGGTATGCTGATGAGGGTAGGTGGCTCGTTGTCTATGACTGTCACGGTAAAGGTACAGTTGCTGATATTTCCTGCATGGTCAACAGCGGTGTAGGTAACCGCACTCGTGCCTGTCTGAAAGGCAGAACCCGAAGTATTTGTCGAGCTAAGTGAAGTCACAGCACAATTGTCTGTTGCCGTTATCTGAGGCCAGCTAACTATGGCAGAACACATGCCCTCTGTCGTGTTAGCACTGATCACATCGGGGCAATTCTGAAATACCGGTGCTTCTCCATCTGTCACCGTCACATTGAACACGCATTTAGACACATTCCCCGCTGCGTCCACAGCCACGTACTCAATGGGGAAAACGTTTACCACCGTCACCGGGATAAAGGATCCCGGCTCCAGGCTCGGCGTAAAGGCAATGAGCTGGCAGTTGTCCGTAACAGTCGGCTCCTGCCATGACACATTCGCCCCGCAAAGCCCTGGGTCACTCTGCACCGTAAAATCAGCAGGGCAGTTCGTTATAACAGGTGCTTCTCCATCAATGACTGTCAGTTTATAAGAGCAGGTCGCTGTGTTTCCGGCGGCATCAGTGGCTTGGGCAACAATGAGGTAAGGCCCCCCTACGGGAATCGAAGCACCCTGCGCAAAATTGTAAAGCACATTCACCCCCGAGCAATTATCCGACACCTGAGGTACAGCCGGGCCTTCAAACCGCAGGCCGCACTCGTTAGGCCAGGCGCTGGCTATGGTATCATTCCAGCAAGACACAAAGACAGGCGCCTCGGTATCTGACACGTTTACATTGAATGAGCAGGACAAGGTGTCATCGTTAGTGCTCACGGCAAAATAGGTAACCTCAGAATTACCAACCTCAAAGGTCAACCCGCTGACGTCACCTGTTCCGCTGCCTGTCGTAGCTCCCGTCACGATGTAAAACAAATCTGCCAGGTTGGCAACAGGATTGATTATCGGAAAGATATCCTCTACAACGGCGCTGCACTGGCCGCTCTCATTTTGCTCGGTCACACTCGTCGGGCAGGTGAGCGCTAAAATGACATCTTCTTCCACTGAAACATCAAAAGAGCAATTGCCTATGTTGCCTGCATCATCCACTGCAAAGTAGGTAACCGTGGTGACTCCTGCTTCAAACAGGCTGCCGCTGGCGTCCACTCCGGTTCCTTCTCCTGTTGTAGCTCCTGTCAAATGGTAATAGGTCGTGTCAGTCGTACAGTTTTCAAAAATGCTAAATAGGTAAATATCGTTAACCGCTACTGGTGCTGATCCCGCAGGTATTCCAATGGAAACATCTCCTATGCATACTAAGGTCGGGGGCACATCGTCTTCCACAATGACGGTCTGCTCCTGTGTGGTCACGTTTCCATTGCCGTCATCATAAGTCCAGGTAATGGTGTAGGTGCCCTGTTGGTAGTAATTTAATGGATCAGTCGTCGTACCGGTAATCGTGCCTGCACAGTTATCCGTAGCTGTCGGCATAACATTCACATTCACCGCACATTCAGCCGTTAAAACTGGCAACGCAGCTTCCACAGGCACCGGTGCCTGGTTGTCTTCCAGAATTATGTTCTGAGTTTGGGTGGTAATGTTGCCGTTGCCATCGTCGTAAACCCAGGTGATGACATACGACCCCTGTTCGGTATAGATTAATGGATCTGTAGTTGTACCTGCAATGCTTCCGGCGCAATTGTCTGTGGCCGTCGGAAATTCCGTGATCTCTATCAGACAAAAACCTGTTATATCCGGCAGCGACGACACTGTAGGCACTGGAGCCTCATCGTCCTGGACAATCACATTCTGTGTCTGTACTGTCACATTGCCATCACCATCGTCATAAACCCACTCAATGGTGTATTCTCCTGCCACATCATAAGTTAGTGGGTCATCCGTCGTACCCGTAATCACTCCAGCACAGTTGTCCGTAGCTGTAGGGAATCCGGTGATCTCCACCGAACAAGTGCCGGTAACATCTCCTAACGCTGGCTCGTCAGGTATGGGCGCTTCATTATCCTGCACAATCACGTTTTGTGCCTGCACGGTAATGTTGCCTCCGCCATCTTCGAAAGTCCAGTTTATAGTATATTCCCCAGCCACATCATAAATCAGAGGGTCATCTGTTGTGCCCATAATCACTCCAGCACAGTTGTCCGTGGCAGTGGGGACTGTTGTAACCTCCACTGAGCATGCCCCCGTTATATCCGGCAATTCAGCCAGGTCAGGTACCGGTGCAACCGCGTCTTCTACGATCACTGTCTGCATCTGCGTGCTGGTATTGTGATTGCCATCGTCATAAATCCAGGTAATGGTGTAGGTACCTGTTGTGTCAAAAACCAAGGGGTTCGTTGTCGTACCGATGACAGCACCGGCACAATTGTCAGTAGCTGTAGGTGTTGGAATTGTCGCTGAGCAATCTATCACCAATTCGGAAAGCGTATCCACATTGGGAACCGGCGCCGTCATATCTTCCACGATCACCGTCTGCTCCTGCGTGCTGATGTTGCCATGGCC
>WBZO01003477.1_pt1 | contig 18347 bp, 13 predicted proteins | sample 5204261 | NCBI WGS metagenome assembly WBZO01 (sample SAMN12412400, study PRJNA552823) | activated sludge metagenome | isolation source: activated sludge from anammox sidestream of wastewater treatment plant... | place: USA: North Carolina | collected 2017-09
ATGGAAGCGGGCCAGGCCATGCCCATGGAGGGTGGTGGGGAACAGGGCGGCCAGGGTGGCCAGATGACGATGGGCGGCGTCGAAGCCGGCGAAGGCGATGAGGATTACGAAAGCCCGCAGGAGATCGACTTCCGCGGCGATTTCAAGCCCGAGCTGGTCGACCTCCTGATGAAGCTCAAGGAAAACGCCCAGGGCGGAGACGCGGGCGAACAATCACCCGTGCCGCTCACCCCCGAGCAACTCGCCGAACTCCTGGCCAAGAGCGTCGAGATCGACCTGGATGCCATGTACGAAGGCGACCTCGACGCGTCCACGGGCCAGTTCATGTCGAACCTGATGAAGGAAGCCGGTACGCCCTCATCAGAAAAGGGCGACTCGGGCGAGCCCACGAGCGACAACTCGACCGGTTCTGGCGAGGGTGAAGAGCCCCTCATCCCGATCGTCACGATCTACTACTACGACGAGTGGGACTTCCGCGCCCAGGACTACAAGCCGCGCTGGTGCGCCGTGAAGGAGTCCAAGCTCGAAGAGGGTGACGACAACTTCTACGAGAACGCGCTGCGCGAACACGCCGGGCTCGTGACCCAGACCCGCAAGCAGTTCGAGCTCATGAAGCCGGAGATGTTCCGGAAGCTCAAGCGCCTCCCTGACGGCGAGGACTTCGATTTGGATGCAGCCATCGAGTGGATGATCGAGAAGCGCATCGGCGCGAACCCCAACGAGAAGATCTACTGGCGGCGCAACAAGATCGAGCGCGACGTCGCCGTCGCGTTCCTTATCGACATGTCGGCCAGCACCGACGAGGAGATCAACAAGCGCGAGAAGCGCTACGACGATGACGACTACGACGATGACCCGCGGAAGTACCTGAGCTGGTGGGTCTCGAAGCGCCGGCAGGAGCTGACCGCCCCGCCCAAGCGGATCATCGACCTGGAAAAAGAGTCGACGGTCCTGCTCATGACTGCCCTCGAGACCATCGGCGACCAGTACGGTATCTACGGCTTCAGCGGCTACGGTCGGGACAACGTCGAGTTCTTCGTCATCAAGGACTTCGACGAGACGCTGAACCAGAAGATCAAGAACCGGCTCGACAAGATCACCCCGATCCGGTCGACACGCATGGGCCCGGCGATCCGCCATGCCACGCACAAGCTCAACCTGACGGATGCGAAGGTGAAGATCCTGTTCCTCTTGAGCGACGGCCGGCCGCAGGACCACGGCTATGGGCGCGACCGCACGGAGAAGGAATACGCCATCCACGACACCAAGCAGGCGCTGAACGAGGCGAAGCGGGACGGTATCACGCCGTTCGCCCTCACCGTCGACCGTGCCGGGCACGACTACCTGAAGACGATGTGCGAGGACATGGGTTACGAGGTGGTCGGGGACATCGAGGCGCTGCCGAGCCGCCTGCCGACGCTCTACCGGCGGCTGACGGAGTAGCTGCCTTGCGCCTCATCCTCATCCGCCACGGGGAATCCGAAGGGAATGCCAGCGGCGTCATCCAGGGGAGGATGGACTTCGGCCTGAGCCCGACCGGCGTGCTCCAGGCGCACGCGACTGCCCGCTACCTCGCGGCCCTCGAAATTGACCGCGTGGTGACGAGCCCGCTGCGGCGGGCGGCGGACACGGCGGAAACCATCGCCGGCCCGCTCGGGCGTGTCGTCGTCCCCATGCCGGAGCTCATGGAGTACGACATCGGCGAAGCAAGCGGGCTGAGCAGTGCGGAACTCCGGCAACGGTTTCCCGGCGTCTTCGCGGCCTATACCAGTGGCCGGCGGCCGGAGTTCCCCGGCGAGGAAGGCCGCGGCACGTTCCAGGCGCGCCTGGAGAAGGCGCTCGATGCATTCCGCGACATGGGTGGCACGACCGTGGCCGTGGCACACGGCGGCGTCATCAGTTCGCTCTGCCACATGGTGGTCGGGCTCGATATCCATCGGCCCGGCGCCTTCCACGTGGGGAACTGCAGCGTCACGGAAGTCATCCGGGACGCCGCAGGCCGCCTGGTGCTCGCCCGCCACAACGACACCTGCCACCTGGCCGGCATGGAGACCTTCGCCGACCGCGGCTGAGGGCTCCTACTTCTTCGCTTCGCGGGCCTGGAGTTCGAGGATGGTGTTCGCGATGAGCCGCGCGTGCGGGTACGGCTTCCAGCCTTCGGGCGTGTTGTAGTACCGGGTCCCGGCCTGGTACTCGTCCGGTTCGCGGTCGCCGTACTCGACGTCGATGCCATTCACGCGGATTGAGGGCGAACCGAGGAACTTTTTGTCGCGGGCGTCCTCTGAGCCATCGACTTCGGTGTAGATGACTTCGATGGAGGGGTCGGTGGCCTCGAGGGCGAGGCGCAGGGCTTCTTCGGCCGCCGCGGCGCGGCCGGTGGCCTTCGAATACAGGAACTCGATCTTCATGTGCTAATCCGAATCAGAAGGATGGTTGGCGTCGGCGGCTCGAAGCTTGCGCAGCCGGATGGCGGCTTCAGCCTCGTACCCGAGTTCGCCCGGTACGTAATACTGTGGCTCTCCCAGTTCTTCCGGCAAGTAACGCATCCCCCGCGCGAGGTGTCCGGGCTCGTCGTGCGCGGAGCGGTAGCCGGCGCCGTAGCCGAACTCCTTCATCAGGCCGGTCACGGCGTTCCGGAGGTGCAGCGGGACGGGGAGATGGCCCGTCCGCCGCGCGTCCTCGACCGCGCGGCCGTAGGCAGTCCCGGTACTGTTGCTCTTCGGCGCGAGCGCCAGGTACAGGCAGCATTCCGCCATCGCGAAGAACCCCTCGGGCATGCCGATGAAATGGACCGCCTGCTGGCAGGCCACGGCAACCTGCAGGGCGTGCGGGTCGGCCAGGCCGACATCCTCCGATGCCAGGATGACCATCCGCCTGACGATGAACAGAGGGTCTTCGCCAGACTCGATCATGCGGGCGAGCCAGTAGAGCGCTCCGTCCGGGTCGCTCCCGCGGAGCGACTTGATAAACGCCGAAATCGTGTCGTAGTGATAGTCCGATTGGCGGTCGTAGTACGGGCGGCGGTCCTGGAGCGCCTGCTTGACATCGCCGACCACGATTTCCCTCCGGCCGGCGGCGTAGGCGACATCAGCGGCGATCTCCAGCGCGGTCAGGGCCGCCCGGGCATCGCCGTTCGCGCCATCGAGCAGCGCCTGGCGGGCCGTCTCCTCCAGGCTGAGGCCCATGGCGCCCAGCCCGCGATCTTCATCCCGGAGCGCCCCCTCGACGATGCCCGCCAGCGCCTGTGGTCCGAGTTGCTTGAGCCGCACGACGCGCGCGCGGCTCAGGAGGGGCGCGATGACTTCGAAGGATGGGTTTTCGGTGGTCGCCCCGATGAGCGTGACGGTCCCATCCTCGACATAAGGCAGGATGACGTCTTGCTGTGCCTTGTTGAAGCGGTGGATCTCATCGACGAAGAGGACCGTGCGCTTGCCGGCGACGCGCCGGGCCTGGGCTTCCGCCATCACCTTGCGCAGGTCGGCGACGCCGGAGGAGACAGCCGAGAGCGCGACGAACTCGGCGGCCACGCTTCGCGCCAGGATGCGCGCGAGGGTGGTCTTTCCGCAGCCGGGTGGCCCCCAGAGGATGAACGACGGCAGCCGGCCGCGCTCTACGGACCCGCGAAGCATGGAGCCCGGACCGACTGCCTCATCCTGGCCGGCGAACTCATCGAGCGTGCGGGGGCGCATCCGGGCCGCCAGCGGCGCATCTGAGGGAGTATCGGGCTCGCCCAGGTCGAAGGCGCCCTGCCCGGCAGGGTTTCTCGCCACCTCAGCCTGCCAGGAGCGCGATGGTCACGCCCTCGCCGCCCTCATTCGCCGCCGCCGATTCGTACTGGCGGACCAGGGGGTGGTGCGCCAGCGCCTCGCGGATCGCCGCCCGGAGCGCGCCGGTGCCCTTGCCGTGGATGATCCGTACGAAAGGCAGTCCGGCGCGGAAGGCGTTGTCCAGGTAGGTCTCGAACTGTTCGAGCGCGGCCTCCGCGCGCTGTCCGCGCAGGTCGAGCTCGACCGAAACCGGCGGCCCCATGGGTACTTTGATGCGCTCACCGGTCGGCGTGGGCGTCTCGATGCGGTCGATGCGGTCGACATACACCTTCATCCGCAGCGAGCCGAACTGGACCTCGACGCGTCCGTCCTCGCCGACGGTGCCAAGCGCTTCGCCCAGCTGGGGGATGTCGCGCACGTGGACGAGGTCCCCGGGTTCGACTTCGCGCCGCACGGCCACGGGGACTTCGGCCTCGGGACGGCGAGGCTTCGCACGGGCCGCCAGTCGTTCGATATCCTTGTCCATGGCCCGCAGCGTTTCGGTGGCGGCAGCCGGGTCGAACTCGCGGATGGTGGTCCGGCGTTTCGCGGCTTCGACCTCGCGGCGCAGCCGGGCGAGCGTGTCTTCGGCCTCGCGCCGGGCGTCGTCGAGGATGGCCGCGCGCTCTTGCTCGATCCGGTCGCGCCGTTCGGCGAGGGCAACGCGGAGTTCCTCGGCCTCGCGGCGCGCCAGTTCCTCCCGGTGGCGAGCCTCGGCCGCGGCCGCCCGCTCCGAGCGGATCTCGCCAAGCAAGGTGTCCAGCTCGAAGTGCTCTGGCGCGAGCTGTTCGCTCGCCCGTTCGAGCACCTCCTCCGAGAGCCCGAGCCGCCGCGCGATGGCGATGGCGTTCGATTGTCCCGGGAGCCCGACGGTGAGGTGGTAGGTCGGGCTGAGCGTTTCCAAATCGAACTCCACGGAGGCGTTACGCAGCCTCGGGTCGTTGTGGGCGAAGACCTTGAGCTCGCCATGGTGGGTGGTCGCGATGAGCGTGCAGCCGCGATCGAGCAGGGTTTCGAGGACGGCGCGGGCGATGGCGGCGCCTTCGGCGGGGTCGGTGCCCGCGCCGAGCTCATCGAGGAGCACGAGAGTGTCGCGCCCGGCCTGGGCCAGGATCCCGATGATGTTGCGCATGTGGGACGAGAACGTCGACAGCGACTGTTCGATGGACTGCTCGTCGCCGATGTCGGCGAAGATGTTCGGGAAGCAGCGAATGTGGCTGCCTTCGTCGCAGGGGACGCCCATCCCGGCCTGTGCCATGAGCGTCAGCAGGCCGATGGTCTTGAGGGCCACGGTCTTGCCACCGGTGTTCGGCCCGGTGATGACAATTCCAGCATAGTCGCCCCCGACTGCGACTTCGGTGGGCACAACCTCGCCCTTCAACAGCGGGTGGCGGCCACGCACCAGGATGGTGGCACCCGCCGGGTGAAACCACGATGAGACTTCGCCGGGGGGCGGGAGTTCGGCTCGCATCTTCCGCGCGAGGCGGACCTTGGCGCTGAGGATGTCCAGGCGCCCAAGGGCGAGCAGGGAGCCGGTGGCCACTTCCGCCGAATCTCCAAGGAGCGCGGTGAGGCGTTGCAGCACCCGGCGCACTTCGCGGTCTTCCGCCAGCTGCAGTTCGCGCACCTGGTTGCCAGCGTCGACGACGCCCATGGGTTCGATAAACAGCGTCGCGCCGCTGGAGGAGACATCGTGGACGATGCCCGAGACCTGCCCCCGGTAGTCCGCCTTGACGGGGATGACCTTGCGGCCGTTACGCTCCGTGAGCAGACCCTCCTGGGCTACGCCGCGGCGGATGGCGTCGGCCAGGGCGGCCTGGGCGCGCTGCTCGAGCCGCGACTCGGCGATGCGTAACTCGCGGCGCGTGGCAGCCAGCTGCTCGCTCGCCGCGTCGGCCACCTCCCCGCGTGACGAGATGGACCGGTCCACCTCGTCGCTGAAGGTGCGAAAGTCGCCGATGGCGTCCGCGATGGCGGCAAGCCGAGGCACCCGGTCGCGCACCTTTTCGAGCACGAGCCGCGCGCGTCGCGCCGTCTTCAGCGTTTGCGCCGCTTCGGCGAAGTCGCCGGGTTCGAGTACCTGTCCGATGGCGGCGGAGTGGATCAGCGGGCGGATGTCCCGCGCTCCGGCAAAGGGGATATCGATGCCAAGGTGGTCGAGGAGGCGCATCTCAGCCGTTTCCGATTGAAGGTCGAAGGCTTCCCCGTAGTCGGTGCTGGGCCGTACGGCGAGCGCCATTTCGCGCCCGACGCTGAACGCGGCCTCAGCGGCCAGCAGCTGGAGGACCTTCTCGAACTCCAGGACACGAATTGTGTGCTCGTCCATCGTCCTCCAGCGTAATGCCGTTGGGAGGGGCGAACCAGCGGTTTGCGGCGTTCGCATGTCGCTGCGCTCGCCCGTATGCTGGAGAGCCATCGACTCTCCCTAGAGAAGTACAGGCAGCGAGTATGTTTTCCAAGGTCCTCGTAGCCAACCGTGGCGAAATCGCACTCCGGATCGTCCGGGGCCTCCGCGACCTCGACATCCGTTCGGTCGCCGTCTACTCGGAGGTCGACCGTTCATCGCAGCACGTCCGCTATGCGGACGAGGCGCACTTCATCGGTCCGGCCGACGCCCGCCAGAGCTACCTCAATATGGACCGGATCATCCAGGTGGCACGGGACTGCGGCGCGGTCGCCGTGCACCCGGGATACGGTTTTCTCGCGGAGAACGCGGACTTCGCCGAGGCGTGCACGGCTGCCGGCCTCACGTTCATTGGTCCCGATGCCGCTTCGATCCGGCTGCTTGGTGACAAAATCGCGGCCCGCAAGATCGCTGAGGATGCGGGAGTACCGGTCTTGCCCGGCAGCGGCGAAGTCACCTCCATTGAAGAGGCAACGGCGTTCGCCGACCAGATCGGCTATCCGGTGATGATCAAGGCGGCGGCCGGCGGCGGTGGGCGTGGCATCCGCCTGGTCCAGTCCCGGGAGGAGCTTGCGGATGCGGCCGCCCGGGCCATGCAGGAGGCCCAGGTAGCCTTCGGCAACCCCGCAATCTACGTCGAAAAGAACCTCCAGCGCGTCCGCCATATCGAGGTGCAGGTGATCGGCGACCAGTTCGGCAACATCGTGCCGGTCGGCGAACGCGAGTGCTCCATCCAGCGGCGGCATCAGAAACTCATCGAGGAGTGCCCCAGCATCGCCGTTTCGCCCCAGCTCCGGCGGAGCCTGACGCGCGCGGCGGTGCGCATCGCCCGGGCCGCGAATTACCACAACGTCGGGACCGTCGAATTCCTGCTGAACGAGGACGGCAGCTGGTACTTCCTCGAGATGAACACGCGCCTCCAGGTCGAACATCCGGTGACCGAGATCGTGACCGGGACCGACCTGGTGAAGGACCAGATCCTCGTTGCAGCGGGCGAGGAATTGCCCTACGACGAAGCAGACCTCCTGACGCGCGGTTGGGCCATCGAATGCCGCATCGTCGCGGAGGACCCGTTCAACAACTTCCTCCCCTCGGTGGGGCGGGTGGTGCTTGCTCGCGAGCCCGCCGGTCCCGGTATCCGCGTCGAAAGTGCCCTCTACGATGGCGTCGAGGTGACCCCGTACTACGACTCGCTCCTGGCAAAGGTGACCGCCTGGGGCAGGAACCGGGAAGGCGCCCGGACCCGCATGCGCCGCGCGCTGGCCGAGTTCAAGGTTGTGGGCGTCGCGACCAACATCCCCTATCTCGAACAGATCCTCGACCAGCCCGACTTCATCAGCGGGCACTTCGACACAGAGTTCCTGGACCGCCACGAGGTGGTCGTGGAAGAGCACCTCGCGGAACAGCGCTCCTTTGCCGAAATCGCATCCCTGCTCATGGTGACTGGAGGCGAAGCCGACTACTCGGAGTACGCCGCGGCGAACGGTGGCGCGGCGGCTCCCGCAAACGGGCGGCGCCCGGCCAGTTCGCACTGGCGCGCGCAGATGGCAGGCCTCTCCGGCGGAAAGGGTATGGGGCGATGGCCGAAAAGTATCTGATCCGTGACGGCGACAGCGAGGTCGCCTACGAGATGGACCGGGACGAGCACGGTTTCCGGGTCCGGCGAGACGGCTCGCCCGACTGGCAGCGCGCGGAACTGCAGCGGATCGGGGACTCCCAGCTCTACCTGCTGATGATCGACAACCGGCCCGTGGAGCTTTATCTCGAGCGCCGCCGGGGCGGGGCGGTCGCAACGATCGGCCGCCATGCGTTCGACTTCGATGTCGAGCGATGGCGGCCGCAGACCGGGGCACGCGCCGTCCGGCCCGATGAGTCCGGCCTGAAGCGGATCGTCGCGCCGATGACCGGCAGCATCGTCGAGGTCCGCTGTGAGCCCGGCACCACGGTGCAGGCCGGAGACGTCCTCCTGGTAATCGAGTCAATGAAGATGAATAACGAACTCAAGTCGCCTGCGGCGGGAGTCGTCGAGCAGGTCCCCGTGAAGCCGGGAGAACGGGTGAACGCGGGTGCGCTGTTGGTGGCCCTCCAGGTGCTCTGACCCTAAGCCAACCACCAAGGCTGGGCCTAGGTTGCTATTGACCCCGGCACTCCCGCGCCGGTACGTTAACCGTTGGCCGTGCTAGGCGGGGAGCTAGCGGTGCCCTGAACCCGCAATCCGCTATAGCGGGGTCGAATTCCTGCTCGAGGGCTGGGTCTCTGGGGACTGTCCTTGTTAAGTGGCGTTGACGATCTGGTCCTGCGCGGCGAGGCGCCTCGAACCTGGTCAGGTCCGGAAGGAAGCAGCCATAAGGGGAATGCTTCGGGTGCCGCAGGTCAACCGGGTCCGAGCCGGCTGACGTAGGACAAGCCCGGTGTTCAGTTCGACAGCAGGTGCACGGCCTGTACTCTATCGCTCCCGGGCGCGACGTTGAGGTCGCGCCCGGTTCGTCTACGAGGGTGAGTTTGGCTCAAGCGATTCGGACGCGCCCCGTTCGGGGGCACCCCCTGGCAGATCGTTGGCACCAGAGGCAGGAGCTGCTCGCTCACGCCCGGCGGTTCCGCGGGCGGCATCACGCCGCCGCCATCGCGGTGGTGGTCCTGCTCGCGGTCGTGGCCTTCCGCGTCTTCCCGGAAAAGGAAGTCACGATCCTCAGCAATGGGCAGGCGTTCCGCGTGAGCGCGACCTTCGATACCGAGCACGAGGCGCTCGGTGCAGCCGCTATCACGGTGCTTCCAGGCGATCGCCTGCTCATCGCCGGAGATGACCGCCACGCCTCGATTGCCGTCCAGCGGGCGCGCCCTGTCACCGCCGTCGTCGATGGTGAGACGTTCGCGTTCAGCACCATGGCCACGACCGCCGGTGGCGCGCTTGCCGAAGCCGGCATCGAACTGCGCCCGGGCGATCAGGTACTGATGGATGGGATCCCGGCCACGGAGCGAGCCCCGCTCGCAGGCGTGCGGTACGCATCGCAGTCGGTCCCGGCCGTCACCGCGGCGGCCCAGGGGCGGCCGGTCGAACTCTCCGTCGTGCGGGCTCGCCCGTACGTCGTCTTCATCGACACGGCCAGGGTGGACATTGTTTCCCCCGCTGCCACGGTGGGGAGCCTGCTGGCAGACCTCGGCATGACTGTCCGCGAGGGCGACCTTGTCAGGCCATCCCTGGAGACGCCCCTTGCCGCCGGTATGACGGTGCACCTCGCAAAGGCGCGGACCGTCCACATCACGCTGAACGGGCAGCAGACATCGCTCTACACACAGGCAGAGACCGTGCGGGATGTACTTGCGGTGCTGGGCGTGAGCCCGGGCCCCGAGGACATCCTTTCGCCCGCCCGCGAAGCAGAGGTGTTCAACGGCATGGAGCTCGTGATCGGCACGACCGAGGTGGTCCAGGAGCAGATGGCCGAACAACTTCCTCCGCCAACGCTGTTCGAAGAGGACCCGTCCCTTCCTCGTGGCGAGGTGCGCATCGTCAACGGCAGCCCGGGCGAGCGACTGAGCACGTTCTCGGTTACCTACCGGAACGGCGAAGAGGTCTCTCGCGCTTTCGTCTCGTCCGTTGTCACGACCGCACCAGTCCCAGCACGCCACGTCTCCGGGACGCGGGCCGTGAGCGCCGCCAGGCCGACCGTCAACCTGCCCGGCTTCACGGGCTCCTACCGGGAGAAGGTCAATGTCTGGGCCACCTGGTACAACGCCAGCCACGGCGCATGGAGCCGGGACGACCCGAACTACGGCAAGACGGCCACGGGGGTCATCGTCGACCACGGCATCTGCGCGGTCGACCCATCCGTTATCCCGCTGGGCACGCGCTTCGTGGTCCCCGGCTACGGGATGTGCATCGCGGCCGATACTGGAGGAGGCATCAAGGGGGCGAAGATCGACCTTGGCTTCCCCGAAGACGCCGGCTCCAATCCATGGCACACCGGCTACGTCGACATCTATATCCTCGACTGAGTTCCGGGCCCGCCTCTACCATCAGATCATGCCCCAAGCCCGTCTTCCCGGCCCGCGGCCCCGCAAGGCACTCGGCCAGCACTTCCTGCGCGACTCCGGCGTGCTCCAAGACATCGCCGCGGCCGTCGATTGCCCCGGTGGCGGCTTTGTGCTCGAACTGGGAGCCGGGACCGGCCAGCTCACGGAAGCGCTCCTCGAACGCGGACTCCCCGTCGTCGCACTGGAGATCGAACCGCGCCTGGTCGAACACCTGCGCCGCCGGTTTCGCGCGGCGCAGGACCTGCGAGTGGTCGAGGCGGATGCCCGCACGGTCGACATCTCCACGGTGGTGCCGCCCGGCACTCCCTACGCGGTCGTGGGGAACCTCCCCTACTTCGCGGCCAACCCCATCATCCGGCACTTCCTGGAGGGCTCGCCGAAGCCCGCCAGCATGGTGGTGATGATCCAGCGCGAGGTTGCCCGCGAGATCACCGCCCCTGCCGGTGACTGGTCGTTGCTGACGATTTCGGTCCAGGTCTATGCCGAAGCAACGCGTCTGTTCGACGTTCCGCCGGAAGCTTTCGACCCACCCCCGGCGGTCCACTCAACCGTGATCCGGATGGACCTGCGCGCCGCGCCGCTCGTCCCCCGGGAGCGCAACGCGAGCTTCTTCGAGCTCGTTTCGAAGACCTTTCGCAACCCGCGGAAGCAGATCCATAACTCCCTCGCCAGGGGCGTGTGGCTGCCGCCGGATGGCGCCGGACTGGCACTCAAGACCGCCGGGATCGACCCGATGCGGAGGGCCGAGACGCTCGACATCGGTGACTGGCTCCGCCTCCTGGACGCCTGCGAAGAGGTTCGCGCCAGTGCCTGATGTGCTGCGCGGCCGGGCGCCGGCGAAGGTCAATCTCGTCCTCGAAGTTCTCGGGACGCGGGACGACGGGTTTCATGAGATCGACACGATCTTCCAGGAGCTCGCCCTCGCGGACGAGGTTACAGCGTCCTTCGGCGGCCACACGGGAGTCGTCATCGATGGCCCGTTCGCTGCGGGCACGCCCGCCGACGCGACGAACCTCGCCTGGTGCGCGGCAGAGCTGTTGGCCCGCCGCACCGGCGCATCGACCGACGGTCTCGGAATCAGCATCACCAAGCACATCCCGCCAGCGGGCGGGCTCGGCGGCGGAGCATCGGATGCGGCCACCACGTTGCGCCTCCTTGCAACGGTGTGGCCCGAGGCGACACCACCAGTCCTCACCGAGGTCGCGGCGGCAATCGGGAGCGATGAGGCCTTCTTCCTCGGGGGCGGTACAGCGCGCGGGACTGGCCGCGGCGAGCACGTGGCTCCATGCCGCCCCCTGCCCCCTCACGATGTCGTGCTGTTTGTCCCGCCCTTCAGCATCGAGCGGAAGACGGCGCGCATGTTCGCTGCCCTCGACCGGCACCGGTTCGACCGCGGCGGCATGGCCGCCAGGTTCTTCGCCGAGCCGCCACATCGGTTCGCCTCGGAGGATGTGTGCAACGCCTTTGAACGGGTCGCGTTCGAACTCTTTCCCGCGCTGGCGGCCCTCTGGCAGGACCTGGAGACGCGGACCGGGAGCGCGGTCCGTCTAGCGGGGGCCGGTCCGACGCTCTTCTGGATTGGGCCGGCCGGGTTGGGCGGAGACATCGCGCGGGCCGCCGCGGGAGCCGTGTGCACGGTCATCCCCACGCAAACGGCGCCCGCCCGGTGAACGCGGTCGTCGGCGGCTGGGCCGCGGGCTACGCAATGGCGATCCTGTCTACCTTCGCGTTGACCTATCTGGCCGTGCAACCCGGCCCGCAGAAGTTCGTCCAGACATGGATCGACCCGGGAGTGCCTGGATTCCTGCTGGCGGTCCCGATTTCGATCGGCACGACGGTCATGTGGACGATGGCCGGGCTCGTGCTCGCCTCGGCGTACGTGCTCGGCGGCTTCGAGGACAAGCCGGGCGCACTGGGTGCGCCAAGCTGGCAATTCCTGTTCATCATGGGCGCGCTGGCCTTCCTCCCCGTCCCGGTGCTGGTCGCGCTTTCGCGGCGGTTGTGGTGGCTGTGGCTGTCGATGTCGGTCTCTTTCGTGGGGCTCTTCGGGTGGCTGATGCCTCTGCTCGCAGAGCGGTGATATACTGCCGGAACTCGTGAAAATCTTTGCAAAACACTCGGAGGCGCCGCGTGCCGGGCACCATCATTGATATGCACCTGCACACCACGCGTGGCGCATCCGACTCGATGCTTGACCCAGACGACCTCATCACGGAAGCCACGCGCGTGGGGCTCACCGGGGTGAATATCACCGAACATGACCGCATGTGGGAGTCGTGGGACCTGAGCCCCTTTCGCAAGAAACACCCCCACATCTTCGTCTCGAACGGCATGGAAGTGTCGACCGACATGGGGCACATCCTGGCCGTTGGCCTGAAGGGCTACTCGCCGGGCATCCGGCGGCTCCAGAAACTGCGCGAGGTGGCTGACGAGCAGGGCGCATTCCTGATCGTTGCCCACCCCTTTCGCCATTTCTTCGATCCCGTGCACTTCAAGCGCGAAGGCAAGGAGCCCTTCAACCTGACCCCCGAACAGGCGGCGAAACTGCCGGTGTTCCAGCTGGTCGATGGCATCGAAGTGCTCAATGGCTGCAACACGCCGCGGGAGAACTACTTCGCGCTCCAGGTGGCCAAGACCATGGGCAAGCCCGGTACCGGCGGCTCCGATGCCCACAGCACGCAGGGCATCGGATACTTCGCCGCGGTCTTCGAAGAGGAAATCCTCGGGCCCGAGCACATGGTGGAGCAGATGCACAAGGGCCGCTTTTTCCCTGGACGTGGACTGCCCGAAGGGAAGCTGAATAACTACTGGGAAACGGCCGAGCCGATTCCCTTTTACGAATGACCCCGGCGTGAACGCAGCTACTTTCGGGAAGAGCTGGACGATCATCGGCTTCATGGCAGTGGTGTGCCTGCCAGGGATTGTGTTGCGCCTTGCGGGAATCCACCCGGACCCGATCCCCGGTGCGATCGTCTTCGGGCTCGCCATCCTCGCCGCGGCATTTCTGCTCAGCTGGGGCGCCGAGACCGCCGAACTTGATATCTCCCAGGGCCTTGCCCTCGCCATCATCGCCATCATCGCCGTGCTCCCCGAGTACGCCGTCGACTTCGTCCTCGCCTGGAACGCAGGCGCCGACCCCGCAGAGGCCGAACGAGGCCTCGCCATCGCCAACATGACCGGCGGAAACCGGCTGCTCATCGGCGTCGGCTGGCCCATCGTCTTCTTCCTGTTCTTCTACCGAACGAGGCTGAAGGACCTGATCGTCGATCGCCACCGCAGCCTCGAGCTCACGTTCCTGACGATTGCCACGCTCTACGTCATCTTCATCCCGTTGCGCCACCACGTCAGCATCATCGACACCATCGTCCTGGTGTCGCTGTTCGTTATCTACCTCTACTTCACATCAAAGGTGGAGTCGGAGCACGTCGAACTCGTCGGGCCGGCCCAGGCGATGGGCTCCCTCACCGACGCTCCCCGGCGAACACTGGTGATCACCGTGCTCGTCTATAGCGCGGTGACGATTTTCTGTTCCGCCGAGCCGTTCGCCGAATCGCTCGTCCACATTGGCGAGGAGTTCGGCGTCTCGGAGTTCCTGCTCATTCAATGGCTGGCCCCGCTTGCTTCCGAATCGCCGGAGGTGCTCGTTGCGTGTCTCCTCGCGTGGCGAGGGCGCGCCGCCGCGGGCATGGGCGTGCTCATTTCGTCGAAGGTGAACCAGTGGACGCTGCTCATCGGCACGCTGCCGATTGCGTTCCTCGTCTCGGCGGGCGAGTTCGGGTTCACCAACGGTCTGCCGCTCGACGACCGCCAGCGTGAGGAGATTTTCCTGACAGCGGCGCAGTCGGCTTTCGCGATCGCCGTCTTCATGAACTTGCGCATGGGCCGCAAGGAGGCGATCGCGCTCTTCGTGCTGTTCGCCACGCAGCTATTCATCACGAATGAGCAGGCCCGGCTGGTCTATGCCGGGATGTACACCGTGCTCTGCATCGCGCTGCTCATTGCGAGCCGGAAGCAGATCCCCCAGACCATCGGCGACGCCTGGACCATCATCCGGGGCCGGGAGCTCGTCCCCGGGCCGGACGACCCGCCACCCGCGCAATCGCCGGCCGCGCACTGACAAAAAGCCCCGCCAGATGGCGGGGCTTTTCGTTCAGCGGATGTGGTACGCCCGGGAGGATTCGAACCTCCGACCTTTGGGTCCGCAACCCAACACTCTATCCCCTGAGCTACGGGCGCAAAAAGAGAAATGGTGCCGAAGGTGAGATTTGAACTCACACGCCCGTGAAGGACACTACGCCCTGAACGTAGCGCGTCTGCCATTCCGCCACTTCGGCACTCCAGCCATTATCAGCCCGCGGGGGGGAGCGTTCAACCGGAGGCCGTTTCGCGGTGACTGGTGGGCGGTACTGGACTCGAACCAGTGACCTCGTCGGTGTGAACGACGCGCTCTAACCATCTGAGCTAACCGCCCGCGAAACCTCAGTCTATGCCCCGCCTACCCCTCCGTTCAACAGCCGTGCCTTTGCTACAGTTGCCGCATGACCACCGACTTCAGGACCGAACGTGACGCGCTCGGCGACTTCCCCGTCCCCGCCACCGCCTACTATGGGATCGACACCGCGCGTGCTGCCGCGAACTTCCCGATTTCCGGCGAGCGGATGCCCAGCGCACTCATCCGCGCCCTGGGCCGGCTGAAGGCGGGGGCGGCCCGCGCGAACCGGGACCTCGGGCTCCTCGCCGAGGACATCGCCGGCGCAATCCAGGCGGCTGCCGAGGAGGTCGCCAACGGCCAGTGGGACGAAGCGTTCATCGTCGACGTGTTCCAGACGGGCTCCGGTACGTCGACGAACATGAACGCCAACGAAGTCATCGCTAACCGCGCCAACGAACTCCTGAGCGGCGGACCGCCTGGCGTGTACCGGCCGGTGCACCCGAACGACCACGTGAACCGGGGCCAATCCTCGAACGATGTGATCCCGACGGCAATCCACCTGGCGGCCATCACGGAAATTCGCCAGCGGCTGTTGCCGGGTCTCTACCGGCTCGAAGCCTCTCTGCAGCGGAAGTCCGCTGAGTTCGATGGCGTCATCAAGACGGGGCGGACACACCTGATGGACGCCACCCCCATCCGTCTGGGCCAGGAGTTCCGGGGCTACGCGGGCCAGATCGAGAGGGCTCGCCGGCGGGTCACCCTGGCGGGAGAGACGCTTCGCGAAGTGGCGCTGGGCGGCACGGCTGTTGGCACCGGGGTCAACACCCATCCGGAGTTTGCCGGCCGCGTGCTCTCCTACGTGTCCGAACGCGAAAAGGTCCAGCTCAGCCAGACGACGAACCACTTCCAGGCGCAATCGGCGATCGACGCGATGGTCGAAGCGAGCGGCCAGTTGCGGTCCGCCGCGATTTCGCTCGTGAAAATCGCGAACGACATCCGGCTGATGGGCAGCGGGCCGCGGGCGGGCCTGGGTGAGCTCCAGATCCCGAGCCTCCAGCCGGGCAGTTCGATCATGCCGGGGAAGGTGAACCCCGTAATCCCCGAAGCAGTCATCCAGGTTGCCGCGCGGGTGGTGGGGAACGACGCCACCATCGCCATGGCGGGCCAGTGGGGATTCTTCGAGCTGAACACGATGTTCCCTGTGGCCGGGACCGCTCTGCTCCAATCCATCGCCCTCCTGGCTGCGGCCTCTTCGGTGTTCGCGGAGAAATGCATCGACGGGCTGGAGGCGACCGGGCGAGGACCCGAGGGTGTCGAACGAGGGCTCAGCATTGCCACGCCACTGGCCGAAGTTGTGGGATATGACCGGGTAGCCGCCATCGTGAATGAAGCGCTCGCCTCGGGCCGCACGGTGCGCCAGGTTGCACTGGAAAAGCTCGACCTGCCTCCCGGAGAGTTGGACCGCCTGCTCGATGTCCGGCGCATGACGGGGGACTGACACCTGGCATCACTCTGAGTGGCGCTGCCGGCGGCGACAACCCGGACGGAGCGGCGGAGGCAGGCCGCAAGGGGCGTTGCCGGACCAATCCCGAGCCACCTACCATCGTTGCGTGCAACGTGTGGCCCCACAGCCGGCAGTCCAGCGCGTCCAGGGCCTCCTGCGCTGGGTCTCCGCGCCCGAGGCGAGAGACCATAGGCGCGGCTATCTGATCGGCGTGGCCGCGGTCGTGGTGGCCGTGGCTATCAGGGCGGTGCTCCAGGTTGCCCTCGAAGACCTCGCGCCGACGTTCATCGTCTTCCTGGGCGCCGTCATTGTGGTAGCGCTGTTCGCCGGGACGGGCCCCGCTCTCATGGTCACAGTGGCGTGCCTGGTCATCGGCGAATGGCTATTCGTCCCGCCGGCGGTGGATGTATCCATCGGCGCCGGGGATGCGGTGGTCGGGGCAGCCTTTCTGTTTGAAGGCACCGCGATCGCCATTCTCGGCGGCCGCCTGCGCGTGGCCGTCACGCGGCTTGTCGACAGCGAGGGGGCGGCACAGCTGCGGGAGGCGGAAGCGCGGCGCGCGAATGAGGCGCTCCGCATACTCGCCGACGCCGGCGTCGAACTCAATGCCTCGCTGGACCTCGATACGACGCTCCGGTCCGTTGCCGGCCTGGTGGTCCCGCGGTTTGCCGATGCCTGCACGATCGACCTGGTGGAGGGACCGGACCTCAGGCGAGTCGCGACAGCCTATGCGCGCGACGAGATCGGCAAGGCCCTCGATGTGGTTGGGGATGTCACGACCGGGAACCCGGAGCTGCGGCGAGCAGCCCGAAACGCCCTGCTCGGGAGCGGCGGAGTACACATAACGGAGCTGAACGAGGCGGTATACCGGCGGTTCGGACTTGGAGCGCAACCCATCGAGGCGCTCGAAAGTGTTGCTCCGCGCTCCCTGGTGCTGGCACCGATGGTCGCACGCGGCCAGATCCTGGGGGTGATGTCCTTTCTCCGGGTGGGTGCCTCAGCGGCGTTCGACGGGGACGACTACGAACTGGCGCAGCAACTGGCGCGGCGCACCGCGATCTCGGCCGACAACGCCCGGCTGTATGCAGAAGCGCGCCGCGCGAACGATGCAAAGGACGAGTTCCTGGGGCTCATGTCTCATGAGTTGCGCACGCCGATCACGGTCATCCATGGCGGCGCTCGCGTGCTGCGGTCGCGCGGCGAGGCGATCGACCGGGACACGGCGGCGGGACTGCTGCGCGACATCGAACGCGAGTCCGAGCGTCTCTCGCGCATGCTCGAGAATCTGCTGGCCCTTTCCCGAGTCGAACTGGACCATGAGGTGGTCATCGAACCCGTGCTGCTCCAGCGGCTGTTGCCCGGGCTTTTGCCGGCGCTGGCTCCCGGCCAGGGATGGGAGTTCACGTACGCCACCGAGGGCGAGCCCGAGGCGGTCGCTGCCGAACCCGGGTACATCGAGCACATCCTCCGGAACCTCGTCGGAAACGCAGTGAAGTACAGCCCCCCGGGGACGCCTATCCAGATCGTCCTGCGTGCGCGCGACGGAGGCGCGGAGGTCGCGGTGCTGGACCGCGGCTTCGGTGTCTCGGACGAAGAAGCCGAGCGCATCTTCGAGCGTTTCTACCGCTCGGACCGGACATCGCGGCTGGCGAGCGGTGCGGGGCTGGGCCTCGCCGTCTGCAAGCGGCTGGTGGAAGCGATGTCGGGCGAAGTGTGGGCACGGGCGCGCGAAGGCGGCGGGTTGGAAGTAGGCTTCAGCCTCCCCGCCTACCGCGAGGAAGGAGTAGAAGCATGAGTATCGACCCCTTGCTGCTTGTGGTTGACGACGAAGCGGGCATCCTGCGGTTGATGAAGCTCGAACTCTCGGCCCAGGGGTTCCGCGTTATCACCGCCAGCGATGGCGAATCCGCCATCACCATGGCCGAAGAGCACAGGCCCGATGCGATCCTGCTCGATGTGATGATGCCAGGTATCTCCGGCCTGGAGGTCATGCGGCGGTTGCGCGAACGCTCCAACGTCCCGGTCCTGCTCGTCACGGCCAAGGACAAGGATACCGACAAGGTGCGGGGCTTGGAGCTCGGGGCGGACGACTACATCGTGAAACCGTTCAACCCGGACGAGCTCGGGGCCCGCATCCGGGCCGTGTTGCGGCGAGTGCTTTCCCAGGAT
>WBZO01001711.1_pt1 | contig 18343 bp, 14 predicted proteins | sample 5204261 | NCBI WGS metagenome assembly WBZO01 (sample SAMN12412400, study PRJNA552823) | activated sludge metagenome | isolation source: activated sludge from anammox sidestream of wastewater treatment plant... | place: USA: North Carolina | collected 2017-09
GGTCACCGTCACCCGACTCTCCGGATTCAAACCCGCCCACGTCTTCGACATCACCCAAACCGACGGCGACAACCTGCCAGAATTCCCAACCGTCCAAGGCAACCCAGGAGAACACCTCGAACGGCTCAAAACAACCATCCACAAAAGAAACATCACCCTCGAATACAGTGACGATATGGGAGGAGCCATCGGACGATCCAGCGGCGGAACAATCACCATCCAAACAGGACTCCCACCCGCCGAAGAATTCAGCGCCCTCGTCCACGAACTCGCCCACGAAATCCTCCACCACAAACCCAACCAGAAAAAAACCACCAGGACCATACGAGAGACCCAAGCCGAAGCTGTCGCCTTTGTGGTGAATACAACAATCGGCCTCGAAACAAACACCGCCAGCAGTGACTACATCCAACTCTACCAAGGCGACAAAAAAGTCCTCGCGGAATCACTCCACGACATCCGACAAACCGCGAACACCATCCTCGCAGAACTCGACATCAAGAAAACCAACCGAGGTGAATAAAGAATGGGATACCACAGCCAAATGGACATCAATCTGCACATTAAGCCATCACTCATCAAGAAATTCATTGCCCTGGTAAAGCGGAAGCGAGAGGAAAAAAGCGAACTTGCCCGCTACTACCTTGAAGACCTCCTGATTGAAGAAGGACAAATCCGCTTTATCGAGTATTACAACAAATGGTATGGCGACGGAGAGTTTGCTCGATTCCTTGCCCCATACGTCCAAGAAGGCAGCCTAGTCTTTCGAGGAGAAGACGGGATCAACTGGGGTTATTGGTTCGACGGCAAAGGCAACGTTCAAATCATAGAATTCATTGAACGCCCAACCAACCAATACTTCCATCGAGCATGAGCGAGGTGAGAAAGCATGACACACACAGACCCCTTCGCACCCTACCTGGCCAGACGGGAAATCCGGCGCGCCATCAACCAAGCAGTCGGTGAACTCGAACCTACCCACTACGGCAGCGTCCTCTGGATCTGCCTCTCATGCGGACATTCAAAACCACCGCGTCCCCGAGAAAAAACACCGGCGCATTGCAGAACATGCGGCCAGCCCATGCTCTACACGCCCAAAACATTCATCCAGCGAATCGAACCATATAACATCGATTCGCGATGAAAAAAACATAAAACAGGTGATATAAATGCAAAACAACCAACAAAGAATTCCAGAAATAGACATCCCCAACGTGCCCCTCTGGCGCAACCAAATCGGACCCTTCAGAGCCAGCATCTGGGAAAACCAACGAACCACCAACGGCAAAACCTTCACCGTCCGAGAACTCAGCTTCTCCAAACGGTACCGAACCGAAAACGGCGAATACAAAGACACCACCAAATACCAAACCAACGACATCCCAAAAGCCATCCTCGCCCTCCAAAAAGCCTACGAACAACTCATAAGCCCCGACGGGACCGAAGACAATGAGTAAGGAATGAAGGCACGCGAAAGAAACAGACCAGAAAACGGGGACTCCAACGCGAGCCCCCCACTTTTTCTTTTATTCCAGCATCTGGTTACAGAAGGAAGAGGCAGCTGCATAACGCCGTCCGCTCTGTCCTGTTCACCCGGCGCACTGCGGAACGCTTGTCCGAAGTAGAGACCGCTCTGAAGATCCACCTCGTCCAGCAGCCCGACCCGTGCGTCACGGTCGGCGAGCACCAGATCGCGCTCATGGGGGAGACCAGCATGAGGTCAGCCTCGTCACCCTCGCGGACACACAGCAGACCAGGTTGCCGGGCGTGTTCGAGGAGGAGGGAGAGCCTATGCCCTGATCTGAATGGTCGGGGCTTTTCTTTCGCTGCTTGTCTTCAATACTCCATCCAATCCGTGATGGCAGATACCCAGACCGGGTTCTGAAACGCACGTACCACCGTATCACGTTGCATCTGAACCCCTTTACAGTTGAGGCCAGGACTGAAAGACTCAGAAAGCCAGGCTATCCAACCGAATTCATCCTTGAGGCTACACTTAATAGTGGTATCACCCGTGTTGACATCTGCATCCTCCTTGGTGCTCACCCAGAAAGTGGGTGTAATTGGGCTCAAATCCTGATCATAGAAACGTGCCACGGGACTCTGCGATGGGAAGTGCCTCCAGGTTACGAGAATCTCCTTACTTGGACCGACCGCTACATCCATGGCGCTACCATCAATGAAATCAGGTGGACTTTGCAGGTCGTCGTCAACCTGCAGTACGTGCCTCACAATTGGATTCGGAGTCCCGGGCGCAACCAAGTCTATCACGACGACACATGGATGATTCTTCCCCTGAGAGTCCACTCCTCGGACCGCAATCACAGTCCGGGCAGCTCCCCACGCACTGATCCCCCTCTCCGCACTTTCAGTTTCCAAGGCTACAATCCCCGGCGGCAATTCTACACCAAGTGTGTAGTATCCAAAATCAGTAATCACATTTCCATCTGGGAAAAACGCCATCGCAGTATTCTTGGCAGTCCTCACGACAAAGTATCCTACTCCCGAGATGCTCTGTCGCGCAGGGGCATCACCTCCTACTCCTGGGTACATGAAGCTTGGGGTTTTGATCCAATTTCCATAGTTCCCCCATACGGTGATCACAATTACGCTCTTATCGGAACTCGGTATCCCGAATACAGCACCCGGATCACCACCGGTCATGTCCTCTGTCACGGTAACCACACCACCCTCTCCAAGAGAGAGAACTCCGCATGTGCGGCTCCTTCCTGATCCTGGTATCCTGGCTAGGTGATTTGCAATGTTTCCCGGAGGAAGTGACTGACCTGGCCTCAATCCTTGGTTGATCCTTGTGACTTGCCAGAGGTGCATTTCCCCGCTTCCACCCACATACGACGTAGCGGAGATAATTCGGGGAGAAACAAGCGCACTCAACGTGTCCATCCCCGATGCCGTAAGACTGAACACAACCTCGCTCCCATCAGCAGCATCGCCTGCTACGTGCGAGCCGAAACCACCTGATCCCGGCGGCTGGGACTTTGCGGCATTCCCAATCAAATCCTCATCGCCGGGCCTGTCTCCGTCCACATAATAGCCGGGCGCTTCTCTTGAAACGGATTCGTAAACATAGACCGTCGAAAGCCTGGACCCACAAGGACTAGCTCCATCATGTCCAAAAAGGACAGCGCCGTAGCCCCGGCCGATAGCGGCAACCATGTCAAAGTTACTGAATCCGTTGCCATGAACGTCATAAGTCGGCCACGGTTTTACCTCGCCCGAACCGGGGACGACAATACCTGCCTGATCTAGGGAGACTTGGGCTTCAATCCCGGTTGCAAGGAGAAGTAGAAGCAGCATGGCGCTGATGGACCACTGATATGGGTGTCTCATATTCATCCCTCCTTTTCCATGAGATTACGGGACCGGGGTCGGCCGCTCAATAGAGAAAGTGATTCTCGTTGGCGTCGCCTGAGGAGGACTGTAATTCACCATCAACTTGGCTTCTATCGGGCCTACTGGGCGAACGATAGCTGTTTCCCGCCCTGGTCCAGCCCAATAAATCGGAATTGCAAGTGAATGATCGCCTCGTTTGTCAAGAATCGTGCCATCAGGAGCTGCAACACTGAACTGAAAAGGTCGAGCACCATATAAGCCTTTTCGGACATCAACTACTACTTGAGCTCCTGACGAATAATCACTGCGATGGAAGACGATCGGTGCCATCTGTGCGACAACGGCCCTCTCATCCCATGAACTCCGGTTACCGACGGAAACCTTCTCATTCACATCGTCCGAAATGGGACACGACACATAGTAGTTCACTTCAGCGAATCCCGGATAGATATCCAGAGCATTAAAGTCATAGGCTTTCACGAGAGAAGTGTGTCCATCATAATCCCCATCGATAAGCTTGATTGTTCCAGAACCATCTCGATACACAAAGTAAGAGAGGGTATCAAGATTCGAAGACAGACTCGCTGAATCGGCTTGATCGTTCACTGTGAAGTTGTCGATCAGACAACTCCAGCTCGCCCACGTTGATCGGTCATTCTCATTCTGAACGGGGGGAGGTGGCGGAGCTCCACCCAGCCGGATTATGCCTTTCTTATAATAGCGATCCGCATCATAGCTGGGCTGCGGAGTAGATGTCCATGAGACCCAAGTTTGGCTTTGACTCGCTTTCACCATTTTGCTGTCTGTTGGAGTTGACCGGTCAAATATGTTCAGCCGGTAATTGGTCCCAGTTTGGCACGATAATGCGGCAACAATCTTCTTCCATTCCCCAACCGCCCACGGATAGTTCTGGATCTTGACATAGTCGTTGCTTGAGATCCCTCTTCGCCGCAGAGTGATATCATAATTTGACCCGTTCTTGGAGATCTCGATTCTCATTGCATACCCACTATCTGGCTCTCGATAGTCAAAGATAGGAAACGGCGTCGGGGTCTCTGTCGGCCCGAAGTCCCAGTCTCTCTTCGCCCAGAACGAGATAGCGATCGATGTTCCCGGCTCGAAAAGCTGATCGGTATCCATTTGGACTGAGTTGTTAGGATTGCTGACCATCAGAGACCGGTTGAAGTAGACGTCGGTGGAATCGGAGATACCGCGACTGGCAACTGAACCAAAATCGTTTCTCCAAGCAAAAAGTGTCGATCCGATCTGATTTGAAGGATTGCTGACAAAAGATTCATCGTCGAAGTTGAAAAACGCTCGCAGAGCTCCACCTCCCGCCCTGGGGCGGAGTGTGCTACCTTGCTGAAACGTGATCCTCATCTCGGTACCGGGATGCGGTGTCTGGTTGGGAAAGATTGGATAGGTGGGGGTAGGAGTCTGAGCAGCCACAGTTGGATTTCTCCATGCCATCCCGATGCCAAATCGTGGGGAAGCTCCCCCTGGTCCATTCGTAGGAATTGCACTCTGGGCTCCCCGGTCCTGGTCGCGGATGATCGCAGAGAGCCAATAAGCGAGGTGTTGGAATGTATAATAGTATGTCCCGCTGTCCCGTGCCTGGATCGTGTCGTTAATATGGAGGTTATCATAGGTCGTGTATCTGAACGGAGCGTAGGTCGGATTCACTAGCGTTCCAGTTGGACTAGGTGTGGGGGTCGACTCCCATTCCTGGCGGTAGACGATCCAGTCGAATTGGCGTGCAACATGTTCCCATCCGGTTCTTGCATAGTCCCTAAATCGGAGTGTTGGAACCGGCGTAATCTGCCTCGTTGGAGTTGGTCCTGGAAGAGGTGTGTAAGTGGGAAGTGCCTTTATCTCATCCATCCAGTTGATGGCAGCCGCATCCCAGTCGAGCGCAGTAAAATTGAACTGTAATTGCCTCGGTCCAGAATCACTCCGCCTCTCGGCATGAAAATCAGACCATTTCTTTAGGATTCTCAGGAATTCGTCCCTCTTTATGGTGTCGTTCCGCACTGAATAATACAGCAGCAACCGCTGAAGCCAGGGAGTCCATTTCCGGTAGCCTTCGGCAGTTCCTTCATCTCCACCGGTATTGTAACGACCGCCGTCGGTGCTGATCCTCAACCGCTTGAATGCAAGATACTTGTCTTCGTTCCCAAGATCTGTAGGATCTGTAGGAGTAGGAAACACGTTCATCTGCTCATCGACAAACGCAAGCGCGGGTGTCCTTTCCGGTTCCGCTAGGGACTCCATACTGGAATAGTACGACTCGAGCAATGCACTGAGCTGACCGGCACCCGCACGCCCGTCAGTACTCCGTTTTCTCACCGTGCGGTGATCAGAGCTGTCGCTGTTTGGACGTGACCAATAGGAATACATATGCCGTGTATAGCGGAGAAAGTCGTTGGCAGTTTCCGTACCCCAATCATTTCCTGAGAAATATGAGTAATACTGAAGATAGTCTGTTTCCGCATTGTGGTGTACTTGTTGAACTCGACGACTTCCATTAATCAAATCAAGTCCAGAGCCATCTGATTTAATGAGACCCGACGACCATGGAACTAAGCCATTATACTTGTTCAAAGCTCCTTGAGCCTTGTCAAAAAGGTTGTAGCCGTAGCCGTTCCAATGGATCCAAAAAGTATCCGTCAGCTTGAGGCTGTTTCTTTCTGCTATCTCGAGGTACTGTGGATCTCCCGTCCTAAAGAACATCAACCAAAGTGCACGAGGTATACCATGGTGATTTCCAGCCCATGTGCGATAGGCTCCGTTCATTATGTTTAGCCAAATGTACCACCTGCTTGGATTGTCTCCCCAGTTGAACATACCTGTAGGTCTGAACCAGCTGTCCTGACCAAGCAATGAATCGAAGCTTTCCCGCTGTGCCGTATCAATTCTGGACGCAAACTGGAGGACAGAATTCTGACCTGAGTAGTCCCCAGAGAAGGGAGCAAGTTCATCTTCGCCCATGGCCTGACATAAACTTGTTGAGTCAGGGATTGCAAAGACACGGCTCTGAAGAAGGGTGTTGTAGGACCGGATTGCCGGGTAGTCCGTGTTGCCCTGTTTGTGGAATGGAAGGATGATCATTTCGTGGGTCCTGGCTAGGCCCAGCGCATCAGCAGACCGTGCGAGTAAGTGGGGCCAGTTTTCGTGGTCTCCGGAATCAATGTTTGAAACGTACGTCGGAACGTTAAAATCCAGGAAGTATTTTTGGGTCGTTCCACTTGGATTGTACTGGCCTTGGTGAACGAAGTAGAGGTTCCGCATACTCCCCCAATCTATCCGAACATATGAAATTCCTGGATCTGGATTGTCAGTGTCAATCTGCTGATACCCCCAGATATGAAAGATACCCTTATCCTTCGCCCCGGAATCGACTACCGAGAATTTTTTCGGATACATGGCAGGGAGGTCCTTTATGAATAGTGCCATTCCGCCGTAGCCATCTATCGTTGAGTATACGATCCATCCTTCCATCTCGTGGTTGTTTCGTGTCCCATTGTCCAATCCGAGTGGAAGGTCGCTGTCCATTACTCTTGGTTTATACCGCCCATAGGGGGTCTCGGAATTTGGGGCCGGCGTGATGGGCGGATTATAGACCTGATTGGTAGGTGGAGGAGTGGAAGTCAGGTCAGGCTGTATTACACCAACCACCTGCGAGTACTGATCGGTCGCTGGCATTGAGCCTTGACTGTCGTAATCGAACTGGTACACCCATTCCGTTCCAGTGGTGACAGGAATTCTCGTCGCGATTGGTGTTTGGCTTGGATTAAGGTATCCATAATCCATCGCATTGATATTGTTCATGTCCAGCTCGATGGCAAGGTCTCTGTACATCCGTGCGGTACTTGAATTTGCCTGGGTACTGCCGTCATTAGTCCAGAGGGGATCAGGGTTGGTCGGATCGGTCAGAACAAAGGTGAAGAAATTCCGAATAGCTGGGATACCTGGATGTAGATGATAGCGGGAAATCGCGTAGCAGCTCCTTTGTGGTGTTTCCGTGGGTACTGGCCTGTTTTGGCAGAGGGAGCGGACTTCAAGTGTGGTCCTGACAGGACCTCTCAGGATTCGGAAGTCGTTGATTTTTGCCCTCTCCTCAGTGTTGAAAGGACTGTAGACATCGACTGTCTTGCTGGTTGTCATATCATTCGCAGTGTCGAAGACGGTCAATGACACGGGCTGGTAGTAGGAAGCTTCGGCCGAAAATAGGTCTCTGCAAACGTTTGGATCTGGATTGTCAGGGTCGGTTACGAGCTGATCACCAACCACAAAGCCCGGAGGGCGAGTGCCGCTGAGGTCACGCGAATCAACGGAGACCTTCCCCCTCACCTGGCAGAAATCGATGAAGTTCATTTTATCCATGCGAATCTGGTAATAGGCATCGCTGCAAAAGGCCGACACCTTCTCCCATGGTCGTCGCGGTTGTGTCCATACTCGGAATTCATCAATTGAACCATTGAGTGGACAAACTGAAGTTCCTACCTGAGCTATCCCAATCTGTAATTGAATCAATGGATCTAGTGAAAAACCTGACCAGTTGTCGTTAATCGTTCCAAGAGATTCGCCATCCAGATACATTGCGAGGAATCCATCTGTGTCTCTAGATGTCTTGATCTCATTCAAAGGATCGAAGGGAAAAAAACCTGACTTCTGGTAGACAACCGCAAGGTGATGCCACTTGAATTGAGAGGGCTCATTCTTGAGAAAGAGGTCATTTTTGTCGATTTGTAAGTAACTCGATCCTTCTAATCTTGAAGACAGAACATGGGTAGTGGCATTATACCAGCACATAATGCCCTTACCGATTCCACTTCGAGCATGAAAGAGTCCTTGTTCACCAGAGGCGTTCTGGTCGATACTGAACCAGAAGTCGATACACCCGGCTGAGGAAGGTACGATCCCCTTTGCATCTACATCAATCTCTTCATCAGCCCCAGATGTCGAGATCCCCTTTCCCTGAACCCCTCGTGATTGGGAGGTAAACGAAGAAGGAACTGTTACCGCGCTACGGTTGAATTGGACTTGAGGATCTATCAACGAAGCGCTACTTTTGTACTCATCGAAATTCAACACAAGTGACTGATGGAAGAAGGAGACTTCCTCCGCAAAATCCTCGAAGATACGCACATCATCAATCTTCCCATCGGCTCCCCTATAGTAAACCAATTCGCCCGATGGACAATAACCAATTGTAATATTTGATGCATTTTCTTTGGTAAACGTCCGTCTATCAGCATCCACAAGTACATCATTTAAGAATAGACGAATTCCTTGATCTACATCCCAAGAGGCCGCAATACGATTCCATCCTTTGTTGTTCCAGTTGGAACTATTCAAGGTTACACTCGTTTCCAACAAAGTAGCAGGAAAGCCTCTGTAAGTGAAATTCAATATTGCCGTCGATGGATCATCAAGGGAAAGCCATAGACGTAATGGTGGGGCATCTTGACCGGCAGAAAAGAGATTTGGGTTTTTGTTATAAGGGATACTCGTTCTGTCCCAATCAGGACAATACCAAAGTTCAACCGTCCCATGGCTCATATCCAGATTTCCGGCTCTTGCGTAGGTGAGACCTCGCCGTTGTGTACTGGAATCAAAGGATCTCCCTTGGGAAAGGGTTGTGCATTCATACCCCTTCGTGAAAGATGGTGGATCAGAGAAGGTTGTAATCAAGGGGATCTCGGTGTCGGGAGCAGCGATCCTTGCCACCGATGGATCGGTCAGATCAAAGTCCAATTGGAAGGTTGGTCGGAGGTATTGATAAACCCTGAGAGGTTGTTGTGGTTGGGGGACTGCTTTTGGTTGATTTGCATGATCAAATATCAAGGTGTAAACAGATTGATTAAGAATCGCTTCCCTTGAGACAAGAAAATCAACTTGGAGCCAACGAACTTCATCCTGGAGTGGATCTGGATTCTGGGTGGTTCCACCGTATTTCCAGAGCTCCTTAACAGTAAATTGGGCTGGAGACGGATCAACATTTGTACCGGGAGGCATAATTCGCAACGAGGAAACCATCCGCCGGTATAGTTTACCAGGAGGGAATGGAATCGCTGTCGTCACCGGCCATGTGACGATCCCCGTGGTGATGGAGGTAATCGAGTCAACTGAAGTGATTTGGAGAGGTATATTGATATTATTATCCGATTGAGAACCAACACGGAGACCTCCTTTCCATTGAGGAGGTTCCTTACCCGAATCATTCCTACTCGATCCAAAAGGTAATGGGGTACCTTGTGCATTTTTCACCGACACATAGTAATTGCGCTGTTGTCCAGCGGTACTACTCTGGTCTGAAAACTGGAAAGATTGGCTTGAGCTATCATAGGTCAATGAAGGAGCAATCGGTGTTGGACTTCCGCCATTTACCGAGACCCCTATTGAGTAAGAGCTCGGTTTGTTGGGAACATTTCCCCCAAAGTAGACACCATAGGACTGCCCACTGGGGTGTGTGTCAAGGTCATCTGCAGGATTACGCCTCCATGTTCCCGCAAAAACTGGAGTGAGTGGGGCTTGCCAGACGGCGACAGGAGTGGGAACACGTGTGGGGGTTCTCGTTGCTAATGAGTTTGATAAAACAACTATTCTATTGTCACCTTCTAAAGCTGCAACAATATCTTGATCTCCATCACGATCAAAGTCACCTGAATGAATGGAGGATGCAAGATTGTCTGCGATTGTAAGGGATCGTTTATTCCAGGATGAGCCACCACTGAGGTTCTCAATCCAAAGTAAGTCAGGGACGGACCCATTCTGGTTATAGGATGCACAAAGGATGTCCTGATCACCGTCATTATCATAATCCGCGGCGTAAACATCAATCGGATCAATTCCCGAAAGTACAGTCGTCCGAGTAAAAACCCCTGATCCATTGTTCGAATAAAGGTAAACAGCTCCATCTCCAGCGGTTGCAATCTCACCTAAACGGCCTGCGAGGATGTCGATGTCGGCATCGTTGTCGATATCGACCGCATGGATATCCCAAATCCGACTAAGATTTGATTCGATTATGTTTGGGGTTGAAGAAATGACACCATTCTGGTTGGCATGCCAGTGGATTGCACTGATTCCCTCGAGACCGACAACAACATCAAGGTCACCATCCCCGTCAACGTCAGCAGCTTGTATTCCACGAGGTCCGCAGTTTGCTAGTGAATAGATCGTGTACCTTGTAAAGGTTCCTGCTAAACTGTTTGAATACCAGACAACTTGGTTTGTTCCGTAATCCGCCGAAAGCAGGTCCACTGTGCCATCCTCATTCAGGTCGGCGGCGTCAATGGACAGTGGCTTTGCAGAGGCACCCGATTCTGCGGTATTTTGCACCCATGGTGGTGTGTTCCCTAAGTTGTTCCGGAACCATTCCAGGTTGTGGCTGACCTCAGCTCCCACGGCGATATCTAGCTTATCATCTCCATTAAGCCAAGCGGCTAAGATCGCGTTGGGACCTTGAACAGGAGTTGGGGTTGCGATGGGTGTCGGATTGGAAAACTGACCTTGTCCGTTGTTAACCAACCATTGTACACGATTTCCCGCCTTCTCGACAAACAGAATATCCTTCCCTTGAGTTTGATCCATATCAGCAGCATATACAGACCTTGGACCATTCAAACCGGATGCAACTATTGTAGGGGTCGAGAACGCTGTCTTTGGTGTGGGCGTACGTGTCTTTGTCGGCTCCTGAATACAGGCATACGCCTCCTGAGGAGCAAGGAGGGAGTTCATGCCTCCCTCTGGCTGTGGACCGGCACCCGATCCAAGCCATACCAGGAAGCTCGCTAAGAACGCAAGTGCAAGGAGTCCAACCAGGCTGGTCAGCAAGTCGCGGAGTCTCATTGTTCCCCCTCCATTTGGTTGAAATAATTCAGCAGGTCCCGGTAGTTGGCCACAAACATCACGCGGTCCAATTTATCTATCCGTCCCTTGGGGTGATACGCCAGCGCCGGGTCAATCATCTCCCCCGGCACATCCAGCAGCGAGAGACCGATCTCATAAGCCTCCTTGGCTTCTTTCAGGCGTTCTCCTTGCATCAGCGCATAACCAAGATGGCAGTATATGGTGGTTGTAAATTTCTCGTGTTTGGTATCCCGCGCAAACGGAATCATCGCCTCGATGCCAGCCACACCCTCATCAACTCTCCCCATGCGTGACAGAAAGAGGTAATAACCCACATAAACCCGTTGAACCCAGAGTTGACGGACCTCATCCCATTGGTCGATCTCACGCAGGTCGTAACGGGATGGCCACTTCTCGATCCATCTCATCGCGGACTCCAAATCGACCCGGTTGGAATCCAACGCAGCACACTCATAATCCAGGATCATTTGAGCATCCGTGGAACCTTTAAGCGCCGCTTCCGCATACCCCAAGTGACGGGTGGTCCGATTCCAACGGCCTTTCTCCCAGCTCCATTGCCAGGTCGGAGAAGCGCCATAGACGGACATCTGCGCCAGGGCGAGGTTGGTGAAGGTCTCGAAGCCAAGCCGGTCCTTCTGGTACCAGGCATTCTGTGCCTCTTGTTGTAGTCCCCAGGCACACTCCAAGGGATAGGTTGAATTGCAGCATTCCTCAACGGCATTCTGCCACTCCGCCAACTTCCCTTGGTTATGCATGGTATCCGCGAAGAGACTGCGCATTTGGAACTGGATCACCTGCTCCTTAGAGGCAGCCTTGACCGCCGCTTGGAAGGCGCGTGTGGCCTCGGAGATGTTGCCCGTATAGGTGAGCGCTTGACCGAGCAACGCATAAGTCAACGGAGCCTGACAGCAAATAGAGTCTTGAGCGGCTTGCTTGAAAGCCGGGACCGCCTCCTCAGGCTTCATCATAGCCATGGCCAAGAGACCGCACTCCAACCAGCCCACACCCTGCGAATTGGTCTTCAGCTCACTTTTGAGAAAGGAGAGAAGCTGTTCCTCTTCGGCAAGAGGAATCCCACCATAACCTCGATACACGGATGTGACGATATCCTGAAATGCGGGGGTGTTCTTCCACTCGAAGAGATGGGAAGCCGAGAGCACATAACCGCTCCCTACATCGCCTGAGAGGATCGTGCTCTCAATATCATCCCGTTGCTGCTCGATCCGCTCCCAAGGTTTCCCCTTGAAGACTGAGGTATCGCGTTGTCCCGATACTGGGAGTGCCACACACAACAACGCCCACGCTATCCATCGCATGATTCGATTCATCAGACACCTCCTCCGACCGACCAATCCAGTCGTAAACCAAGATCAATTGAACCACTCTTGCCACCTACTCCATTCCAAGACACATCACGATACCTGTATCCGGATTACCACAACTCACCTAAATCAAAGGCCCCTTTGAAAAACCAAGGGCGTGCCAACCGGTCATAACCGGCTAACGCCCAAGAAAAACCCGTCACTCGTGAACCAAAGGATACCAGCGGGAAAAACCAGAAAAAAACTTGATGCCGAGATACACCGAAGGAGAAAACCGCTTTCTGCCTCAAGCGGAACAGAGGACCACCCCTCAATGGAGCAAACCACAACAAAAAACCAACCCGCCACATGTCACCCTCCAACCAACCCTCAAAAAGAAAGCGAGGATCATGGACAACACGGACAGAGCATTACTACAATCTCAAGATAGTACCTCAAAGACAAAAACGTCAACGAAAAATCAAAAACACCTGGCAATATTCCACGTGATATTACTCTATCTCTAGTATCCTGAATGGGTTACAACAACAACCAAGAGACCCCACCAAAATGATATCCACCCAAAATTGACCCGCAAAAAGTCCCCCAGATCAACCCAGAAGAGCCAACCACTACCATCCCTACAACCCGGATGACATGGAACGGGACATAAAACCAATCCACATGAACCTGCACCAAAGAAACCAACCTCGGCCCCTGCGGGACTCCACCCCTATCACCCAACTACCCCCTCCTTCCCCCCCAAACAGAAGCCTCGCTGGCAAGAAACGAGACAGCCCCCCCCACCCCCGGAACTAGAGGGGCCCAACAACACGCCCAATAAACTCCAATCCGCGTGGCACCGCCACGCGAAACCGCCAATAGGACGATGGAGGCGCGGGTCCTGTGAGTGTTCACAAAAGGCGTTCTTCACGCCTAAAAGTTTATAAAGGGAATTCGCGAAACCGCGAACCCTTTATAAACTTTCCCCCCCGCAACAATATTGCAGAACGCGGGGGTCGGCTAAACGCAACCACAAAAAGACCCGCGCCTAACGCCATCCTAGACTCTTTCTGATTTCGCCAACCGCTTCTTGCGGCACCACTCAAGCAACGCACGAACGAACTCCTTTTTTTGGGACCCACCAATTGAGGTCCCAAAAAAAACTTGGACAGGGACACGAAAAAAAGAGGTGAAACAAACCATGACCGAAATCAAACAAGAACAAACCACATACGACGCTTGGATTGAAGCTTACGAACAAACCATCAATCCAACCCCCGACACCATGGAACAAGTCCGAGCAGCGCTCGCCCAGCTCCTACAACAACACCCGCAACTCGCAAATCCCACAACCGAAACAGAAAACCCCGAGGTGAAACCATGAACCAAATCCGAACCGAAAGAATCGAATACGACGCAACCCGAGAAGCATACGAATACGCAGTGGCTGAAGAGGAAGACTTTAACCCCGACCAGTACAGGCAACACGTCGAGCGACAACTCGACATCCTCGCCAGCGACGCAGCCTACTACTGCAGACTGACAAGCGAATACCTGGCACTAGAACCCGAACGGTCAAGCCCAGCTTTCCTTACGATAGTCTCAGAACTGACAGAACAACTCCAGGAAAGAATCGACCACGCCTACCGCACACTCATTCGAGAAAATATCAAAAACAACCAGGTGAGAAAATGAAAACCACAACCATCGAAGAAGAATGCCAGCGCAGCCTGATCTACAACAGGCTCGAAACACTCTCCGAGGAAATTGCCGACCTTCGAGACATCATCAACATCAAGGCAACCGACACCAACCGAGTAAGCGACCACATCCTGCCCGCAATCGCGGGACGACTCGACGATATTGAAGCCGAACTCCAACGCCACTGGCAAACAGCCATACGCATCGGAGTCACTACCACGGAGAGGTGAAAAACCATGAAACGAAACCATACCTTACAGCCTATCGAACGAGGACCACCCTCACAAGATGACACCCAACAAACAAAGGCGCGATCTCTCATCGAGACCGCCCTCGACCAACTCGCCACCGCCCTCGAACAAGGACACAGCCAAGCCCTCAAGGAATACCTCGCCAGTATGGCGAGATTCCACCCATACAGCGCAGGCAACCAACTCCTCATCTGGAGCCAAAAACCCGAAGCTACGCGAGTCGCGGGATACCAAACTTGGAAGCGCCTCGGACGACAAGTCAAGCGAGGAGAACGAGGCATCCTCATCCAGGCACCCATCCAATACCGCTACACCACAACGAAAGAGAAACCCGGGAAGAGCCAGAACGAAGACAACACCGTCACCGTCACCCGACTCTCAGGATTCAAACCCGCACACGTCTTCGACATCACCCAAACCGAAGGCCCCGACCTGCCCGAATTCGCAACTGTCCAAGGCAACCCAGGCGAACACCTCGAACAACTCAAAACAGCCATCCAAAAGAGAGGCATCACCCTCAAGTACAGCGACGAAATGGGCGGAGCGATCGGACGCTCCAGCGGCGGAAGAATCACCCTCCAAACAGGACTACCACCCGCCGAAGAATTCAGCACCCTCGCCCACGAACTCGCCCACGAACTCCTCCACCACGGAACCAACCGAAAAAAAACGACGAAAACGATGAGAGAAACCCAAGCCGAAGCCGTCGCCTACATCGTAAGCACAGCCATCGGCCTCGACACAAGCACAGCCAGCAGCGACTACATCCAACTCTACCAGGGCAAAACAGAAACCCTGGCCGAATCACTCCACGACATTCGGCAAGCCGCCAACGCCATCGTGGCAGAACTCGACATCAAGAAAACCAACGGAGGTGAATAAAGAATGGGATACCACAGCCAAATGGATATCAATCTGCGCATTAAGCCAACACTCGAGAAGCAATTCACTGCCCTGGTGATACGGAAACGAGAGGAAGAGAGCGAACTCGCACGCTACTACCTCCAAGACCTCCAGATTGAAGAAGGAAGAATCCGTTTCACTGAGTATTACAACAAATGGTATGGCGACGGAGAATTTGCCCGCTTCCTTGCCCCATACGTCCAAGAAGGCAGCCTTGTCTTTCGAGGAGAAGACAGAACCAACTGGGGTTACTGGTTCGACGGCAAAGGCAACGTTCAAATCATGGAATTCATTGAACGCCCAACCAACAAATACTTCCATCGAGCATGAGCGAGGTGAGAAAGCATGACACACGAAGACCCCTTCGCACCCTACCTGGCCAGACGGGAAATCCGGCGCGCCATCAGCCAAGCAGTCGGCGAACTCGAACCCACCCACTACGGCAGCGTCCTCTGGATCTGCCTCTCATGTGGGAGCTCAAGACCCCCACGCCCCAGAGAAAAAGCACCGGCACATTGCAGAGCATGCGGCCAGCCCATGCTCTACACCCCTAAAACAGTCATCGAGCGAATCGAAGAGTTCAGCAACGGTTCGCGATGAAAAAAAAGACAAAACAGGTGAGAAAAACATGCAAAACTACCAGCAAAGAATCCCAGAAGAGGACATCCCAAACCAACCCCTTTGGCGCAACCAAGTCGGCCCTTTTCGAGCCAGCATCTGGGAAAACCAACGAACCGCCAACGGAAAAACCTTCACCGTCCGAGAACTCTCATTCTCGAAACGGTACCGAACCGAGAACGGCGAATACAAAGACACCACCAAATACCAAGCCAACGACATCCCCAAAGCAATCCTCGCCCTCAACAAAGCCTACGAGCAACTCGTAAGCCCCGACGGGACCGAAGACAGCGAGTAAGGAATGAAGGCTCAGGAAAGAAACACACCAGAAAACGGGGACTCCAACGCGAGCCCCCCACTTTTTCTTTTTCTCCACACCCATTTTACTACGGAGAGGGCGAAAATACGGCGCGCGCCTCCAAGCCCCAAGGGGCAGGAGGCGCAACAGACACGATTTACACACTGCGAGAGCACGATATCACCCCCCTTGGCAATATCCCCTTATAAGGAACACCATACCAACCAGAAAAACCAGGCCCAAAAGGTGTCATTATGCCAACCAGAAGAGAATGGCTCAGACAAACCATTGGAGGTGTGGCGGCCTTCAGCACCGTCCCCAGCCTGATCTCAAAGAAAGAGTCGCCTCCCAACATCGTCTTTATCCTGGCGGATGATGTTGGCTACGGTGACCTGGTCTGTTATGGGGCCACCCATGTCCAGACCCCTAACTTGGACCGGCTAGCTCACGAAGGAGTCCGCTTCACGGACGCCCATTCGACGGCTGCAGTCTGTACACCTACCCGTTACAGCCTGCTCACCGGTCAGTACGCCTGGAGAAACCCTGCCGCCGAACACATCCTCAGTGGCGTCGCCCCACTCTCTATCAATCCCAAGCAACCAACCATCGCCTCACTTCTCAAACAAGCCGGATACAAAACCGGCGTGGTCGGAAAATGGCACCTGGGACTTGGATCCCAGGAAAGACCAGTTGATTTCAATATTGAAATAAAACCTGGGCCTCTCGACGTCGGATTCGACTACGCCTTCATCATCCCCGCTACTGGGGATCGAGTCCCTTGCGTTTTCATCGAAAACCGAGAAGTCATTGGAAAAGAACCTTCAGACCCAATCGAAGTCAGTTACGACCACAAAGTCGGCGATGACCCCACAGGACTGGAACACCCTGAACTCCTCAAGATCAAAGCGGACGAATCCCACTCCAAAACCATCGTGAATGGCATCAGCCGAATCGGCTACATGACAGGAGGAAACAAAGCACGCTGGATAGACGAAGAGATCGCGGACTCACTCACCACCAAAGCCCAGGAATTCATCAAGGACCACCAGCACCAACCATTCTTTCTCTATCTTGCCACACACGACATCCATGAGCCCATGGTTCCTCACCCAAGGTTTCGAGGAACCAGCAAGTGCGGAACACGTGGTGATGTCATTCAAGAACTCGACTGGACAGTCGGAGAAGTTATCAAAACCCTTGACGAGCTCGGACTCACAGAAAACACCCTCGTCATCTTTACCAGCGACAATGGCGGAGCCATAAAAGACACCTATGATGACGGCACCAACCCGCTCCATTCATTGCAACCACCCAATGGTACCTTGCGAGGACAAAAAGGAACCCTCTACGAGGGCGGACACAGAATTCCCTTCATTGCCCGCTGGCCAGGGCACACCCAAGCAGGAACCGTCTCCGATTCACTTATCGGCCTCGTCGACATGCCTGCTACCCTGGCCGCGCTCGCCGGAGTTGGAATGGATCAGGAAGCGGCTCCGGACAGTTTCAACGTGCTCCCCTCGATCCTGGGAGAGGACAGGACAACACCACCACGAAACCACCTGGTCCTCCAAGCAAACGGACCTAAACAGCTGGCCCTACGTCAGGCAAACTGGAAACTACTCGTAGCGACCGAAGGAACAATGCGCGGTGAACTTTACGACCTTGTCACCGACCCCACAGAAGAGCGCAACCTCTTCAAGGAACAACCCGAGAAAGTTGCTGAGATGACCGGAATGCTTAACCGGATTCGAAACGGCAGACAGAGCCGGCCGTGAAGGCTCCTTTCACCACCCATCGATAAATGAGAGGACCTGAGGATGCATAATCAATGGACCGGATCGAGGCCAACCACCAAAAACGCCCATAGACACACACAGCGGCCGACAGGGAGAACCATCAAGCCCACGGGCTAATCTTTCTCTCCCAAGTCCACGCGCACTTCTGCAATGCGGCACAATCGCCGATCAAGAAACAAGCGAAGATCCGCCCCACTGTTCTGGCGCCCTCCAAGAAAAGGCGACTCGACCTCAAACCCAAGC
>WBZO01003478.1_pt1 | contig 18343 bp, 14 predicted proteins | sample 5204261 | NCBI WGS metagenome assembly WBZO01 (sample SAMN12412400, study PRJNA552823) | activated sludge metagenome | isolation source: activated sludge from anammox sidestream of wastewater treatment plant... | place: USA: North Carolina | collected 2017-09
GCTGATTTTGAATAAACATCTGCTCCTGCCTGGTTAACTCAACCTCAAGGTCATGTTTTTTCTGCATCAATCTTCTATTTGCTGACTGCAAACTACTTGAATCATTTTTTAAGCTATTTTCACGCTGAGTAAGCTCCTGCTCCTCCTCCATCAAATTGGCTAGTTTTTGCTCAAATCCAGCATTAAGTTGGATTAGACTTTCCAGTTCCTGCTGGTGAAGCAAAATATTATCACTATCATTATATGCATTATAGATTGCATAATAACGGGTAAATAAATGCCCATCCCTTGTTATATAAAAGCAATTTTCCTCTAATGCACTAATTGTATCAATATTATCAATCAGGATAAACTGGTTTAAATAGCTATATAAAGAAGAAATACCCTGATCCTTGATTGTCACGTATTGACTAAGACTCTTTGGATTTATCTTTACATTAGTAGAGTTATCTTTAAACCATAGTGCTATTTTATGCTCATTAATATCATCTTTTGATGGAATATTTTCAATAATTTTGGCTTTTAATAATGAAGCAATGGCTACTTCAACAGCTAATTCATATCCATCACTTACTTTAATCATTTGCCATAATTCATTGGCATCACTAGCAAAGCCTGAATCATTAAGCATTGACTTCTGGATGAGCTTACTCAATGTATCAATTTTAGCTATGCTTGCGGACTGCTGATTACTTAATAACTGTTTCTCCTGCTGAATTAATTGCAATTTCCCACTAATTTCTTCGTGAAGAATAGTTATCTTCTCGAGATTTAATTCAGAAGAAATGAGATCTTCCTTTATCAGTTCAACTTCTTCCTTAATGAAGTGATAGTTTTGATCCAAATCTAGGGTATTAGTTTCTTCAACAAGACGCTGTTTACGTATCAGTAAATTTGCATGCTGCTGCTCTTTATGTCTGCAACTATTGGCAAGCAGATCACAATCATGCTTTAATTGATTTAATTTTGACTGACGCATCTGGCTCTTAGCCTGGATTTCCTGATAGCTAGCCTCGCCAGCAAATACCGACTCCTGAAACTGATCGCGAATTATTTCTTCTTCATTCAATTGAAGCTGTTTATCTTCAATTGTAAAATCTATTTCTTCAATCCGTAAACCATATTCGCTAATCTCTTCAGTTAGGGTATTAAGCCGCTCGTTCAGATCACCAGTTTCAGTTTCAAAACGTTGTAATAATTCAGTATAGTGCTTATATCGCTCTTCTACACGAGCTAGCTGAGTACGATACTCATTAAACCCCTGCATCAGATCCTGAAATTGCTGTTCCTTAGTAGTTTTTAATTCCTGCTCGCGGGTTAATTGCTCATTTACCTCTTCAAGCTGGTAACCAATCGTTCTTAATTCATCTTCGCAATTTTGGATAAACTGGCTAGCCTCAGCCTGAATTTTTTTTGCATCACGAACTTTTACGGCTAAAACCAGTCCCTGTTTAAGTTTAAGCTCTTGGTTAAGCTCCTGATAAAGTTTTGCAGTTTCAGCCTGCTCTTTAAGCACTGCTAACTGTTTGATTATTTCACCATGAATATCTTCAAGACGCAGTAAATTATCTCGTGTATCATTAAGGCGCATAACCGTTTCTTTACGCCGTTCACGATACTTTGACACTCCTGCAGCTTCTTCAACAAAAAGACGCATATCCTCAGGGCGTGATTCAATAATTCGGCTAATCATTCCCTGTTCAATAACGGCATAACCTTTGCTACCAACGCCAGTCCCAAGGAATAAATCCGTAATGTCCTTACGCCGTACCTGTTGATTATTTATCAGATAGCTAGATTCGCCCTGCCTAGAGATAACTCGCTTAATCGCAACCTCATCATAAGTATTCCAAAGACCACTCAATGATTTTAAAGTATTATCAAATACTAATTCTACGCTTGCGCGGGAAACTGGCTTTCTTTTTAATGAACCGTTAAAAATAACGTCTGCCATCGATTCACCACGTAACTGCTTGGCAGAGGATTCGCCAAGTACCCAGCGTACAGCATCAATAACATTTGATTTACCACAACCATTAGGTCCAACGATTCCCACCAATTGCCCGACTACTTCAATAGCAGTATTATCGACAAAAGATTTGAATCCGGATAATCTAATTTGTTTTAGGCGCATGATCTGATAAACCTAATTAACCAACTGCTTTTGAAACAAAGCTCTTATAATTTGCCAGAAAAAATATTGCGGCAAATAGTGTTAGAATTGCACCAACCAAAACGGGCAGTCTAGCATAACTCGCAGCAACATAACCAGACAATAAATAGGGAATTGCCTGTCCTAATGCATTAGCACTTGAATTCATGCCCATAGCCTCACCAATTTTTCCATTATCCGCAATCCGGGTTATCAATGAAGAACCAAAAGCCTTACATAAGGCAGCACAAATAGCAATAACTGGAGGTACATAATAAATAAGATTAGCGTTATTTGCCGGAATAATATAGTTAGCAAAGAGACATGCAGCCATTCCGACCATAGCAAGAGGCAAGATTTTATTTTCAGCAACCCTGCCAGATAATCTTCTAACAAATAGTCCCTGTGCAAGAATAATCATAATCCCGATATACGCAAAATAATTTCCAACTTGCCCCTGTTTAAATCCAAATATTTCCTGTAGTACAACACCCCAGAATGAACTAAAAAACGTAAATCCAGCATTAAATAAAAATAAGGAGAAAATAAGTTTACGTAACTGTAGGTTATTATTTAATCCAATGATATTATGAATGGAGCGCAAATAATCAACCGTTTTGGTATTTTTTATTTGTAGAGTTTCTGGTAATAAATATAATACCAATAAGGCATTTAAAAAGCTTAACAAGGTAGTAAATTCAAAAGGTGTCGCGGCGCTAAACCATGAAACAAGCTCAGGGTCTGATAACTTCCCGCCAATAAAAGGGCCAAATACAAAACCAATACCGATAGATACTCCAATTAGTCCAAAATTTCTGGCTCTTTTGTTTGGCGTACTAATATCACCAATTACTGCTTGGGCAATTGAAATATTCCCTCCAGATGCACCATCTATAAAGCGCGAGAAAAACATTAATGGCAGATTTTTGCTGTGAATTGCGATGGCAAATAATAGGTAGGAAACTGAAGTACCAAAAATTGATAACGCCAGAAGCTTGCGTCTTCCATAGTGATCAGATAGCTGTCCAAGAATGGGCGTAAAAATAAATTGGCTTAACGGATAAACAGCAAGTAACCAGCCAGCCATTATCATTGCCTGTGCATTGCTCGAGCCTATTGGAACAATATTAAATTCTGAACCTTGAACGATCAGAAGCGGAAAAACTGGAATTAATACTCCAACCCCGAGCATATCAATAAATATAGTTAGGAAAACTAAACTAAGTAGCTTTCCTGATGATTTCTGATAATTTGTCTCATTCATAATGTTAATTCAGGAAGATAAATGAGCTTGCTAACATTGCTACCAAGATATTTAGCGGACTACATCTAAAGCAAGCATAATTGAAAAGATTATTATAATTATAATGGAATAAAGAAACATTTTTCGTGCCCACTTTCTATCATCTTGAGCAGATAAACCTTTAAATGCCAGCCTAACCCAAAGGGCTCCACTGCCTCCAACTATAATTAAATAAGCGAATCCAGTATAACCAAACACTGTCATAAAACACACTGCAACAGCAAAAGCTACAGTATATGCGATCATTTGTATTTTAGTCGCAGCAATTCCTTTTTTAACTGGTAAAATCGAAATAGATGCAGCAGTATAATCTTTAAGCCTAAAAATTGCAATAGCAAAAGAATGTGGCATCTGCCATAAACTCAGAATTACAAAAAGAATTATAGCTCCAAGATCGAAACGATTAGTAGCAGCACAATAACCAACCACAGGCGGAACAGCACCAGAAATACTACCTATCAATGTACCGTAAATAGAATGCCTCTTGAACCACATACTATAAACTACAACATAGACAAATAAACCAATCAGAGCAACCATGACTGTTAATCGATTAGTCTGCCAGTATAATAGTAATGTGCCTAAAACCCCAAGTATAGTTGCATAAATTAACGCAGTAGTTCCCGACATCAAGCCCTTTACCAGAACTCGATTACGGGTTCTTTCCATTATGCTATCAATATCACGGTCTATGTAATTATTAAAAACACAACCAGAGGCAATAACCAAGGCAATACCAATTAAAGTAGCTAGAAATAAACCAAAATCATGTGTACCTCTAGCTCCAAGACAGAAACCCCCAGCAACCGTAATAACGTTACCAAATATGATTCCAGGCTTTGTTACAGAGAAAAATTTTTTTATCAATCTAAAAGACCTTTAATAGGGAAATCCCCTAAGCTTAGTATCTTATAAAGATAGGTAGTAAAAAACTACTCTTAATCTATCTTCAGCTAAAAAATACCAGACAATAAACTACTTGAACATGAAACTTAATCAATTAATACGAGACTTTCAAACCCAGAGTCGCTATACTTAAATTTTTAAATTTATTGGTATAAATTTCAGAATATCAGCATATAAGCAAAAATGGCTAACTACCAAAGTTAGCCATTACCATTAAAATAATTCTGGTTAATGATCCATCATATTGTAATTAAGATTCCACATAACCCATAATGAGCCACCAGCAATTAAAACAACCACTATCACTGTAAAAATAAATGATAACGTATTATTTCGCTGTTCAGGAGCAGTTCCCAAATGTAGAAAGAAAATCAGCTGAACCAGTAACTGGGCAATAGCAAATAATACCACAGTAAAAACTAGTGAATCACCAGCCATAACATGCCCAACAACCAGCCAGTAAGGAATTATAGTCAAAACAATAGATAAGATAAAACCAACAATATATGATTTTACTGATCCATGACTAGAATCATGTGTACTATGCGACATCACATAACTCCCATTAAATATACTATTGTAAACACAAAAATCCACACGATATCAAGGAAATGCCAGAATAAGCTAAGGCAACCAAGTTTACGGCTAGTTACAGCTGTAATACCATGTTTATTTAACTGAAGCATCAGCATAATCATCCAGACTAGACCACAAGTAACGTGTAATCCATGTGTACCCACCAGAGTAAAAAAGGCTGACAGGAATGCACTGCGGCTAGGTCCATTACCTTCAAGAATTAAATGATGAAATTCATTTATTTCCATGCAGATGAAGCCAAAACCAAGAAGGAAAGTAATACTTAACCATAGCATTACTTGCGATTTATTGGCTTTATACATTGCCTGCATTGCCAGACCATAGGTAAAACTACTGATTAAAAGTAAAAAAGTTTCAATCAGCACATATGGCATTTCAAATAATTCTTTACCACTTGGACCACCAAAGGTATTACCATGTAAGACTATATACGTTGCAAAAATAGATGCAAAAAGTATACAGTCACTCATTATGTAAATCCAGAAGCCAAAGAGTACTTTTGAAGTAGCTTCAGCATCATGGTCATGATGATGATCATGATTATTATGTAAAACTTCTGTTGACATTATGCTATTTTCCTATTTGAAATTTCATTTTCGATTCGCTCCACCTCTTCGGCTTTCACGTAGTAATCAATATCATAATCAAATGAACGATATGCTACTCCAGCAAACATTCCTACAGCAGAAACAATTGCTAGCCACCAGATATCCCAAATCATGCCAAAGCTGAAAGTAAAGGCTAACATTCCAATTACAAAGCCAACTCCTGTATTTTTTGGCATATGAATATCTTCATACTTACGTTTAGGCTGTTCAGCTTGGTTTTTAGCTGCTTGTTTATTATCCCAATGAGGTTCCAGACTATTAACATGTGGTACAAAAGCAAAGTTATAGAACGGTGGCGGTGAGGCAGTATCCCACTCCAGCGTACGGCCATCCCATGGATCGCCAGTTACGTCCATATTCTGTTTACGTTGTAGAACACTAACGAAAACCTGCAATAACTGGAAACCAATACCTGCAAAGATAATAAGTGCACCAACAAGAGCAATCACAAATAAGGGATGCCAGCCAGTAGCTGCATCATAGTGACTCAAACGACGGGTTGCCCCCATAAAGCCAAGAACATAAAGAGGCATAAATGCAACATAGAAACCAACTAACCAGCACCAGAAAGCACATTTACCTAATTTTTCATTAAGTTTAAACCCAAATGCTTTCGGAAACCAGTAATTAAATCCAGCCACATAACCAAATACCACACCACCAATAATTACATTATGGAAGTGAGCAATTAAGAATAAGCTATTATGCAATAGGAAATCAGCACCTGGTACTGCCAATAAAACTCCAGTCATACCACCGATAGAGAAGGTAATCATAAAGCCAATTGTCCAGTACATTGGAGCATTGAAACTAATTTTTCCTTTATACATGGTAAATAACCAGTTGAATATCTTGACCCCGGTAGGAATCGAAATAATCATCGTTGCAATACCAAAGAAGGCATTTACATTTGCACCAGCACCCATAGTAAAGAAATGGTGTAACCAAACTATAAAAGATAACAAAGTAATACATGCAGTAGCATATACCATCATATTGTAACCAAACAATCTTTTCCGTGAGAAGGTTGACACAACTTCAGAGAAAATACCAAAAGCCGGCAACACCAGAATATATACTTCAGGATGCCCCCAGATCCAAATCAGATTGACGTACATCATCGCATTTCCACCACCGCTATTGGTAAAGAAATGGAAATCAAGATAACGATCAAGTGTAAGCATCGATAGACTTACTGTCAATACTGGGAAGGCAATAATAATCAAAATATTAGCACAAAGCGCAGTCCAAGTAAACACTGGCATTTTCATTAAAGTCATGCCAGGACAACGCATTTTAAGAATCGTCACGAAGAAGTTAATCCCGGATATCAATGTTCCAATCCCGGATATCTGCAGTGACCAGATATAGTAATCAACCCCGACTCCAGGGCTAAACTCCTTCTCTGATAATGGTGGATAAGCAAGCCAACCTGTTTGCCCAAATTCACCGACAATAAGGCATAGCATCACCAACACCACACCGACCATAAATAGCCAAAAGCTCAGTGAATTCAGGAATGGAAAAGCAACGTCACGTGCACCAATCTGCAATGGAACAACGATATTCATCAAACCAACCATGAATGGCATTGCCATAAAGAAAATCATGATCACACCGTGAGCAGTAAAGATCTGATCATAATGGTGTGGTGGTAGAAACCCGTGATTTTCGCCAACCGCCATAGCCTGCTGGGTACGCATAAGTAATGCATCAGCAAAACCACGCAACAACATAACCAATGCTACGATAATATACATTATACCAATTTTCTTATGATCAACAGATGTTAACCATTCCGTCCAAAGCCATTTCCATTTGCCAAGATACGTGATTAATAGCACTAGTGCAATAAAACCACCAACCATGGCACCACCAGCAAGCATTGCTGGCAGTTCATCAAATGGAATTGCTGCTAAGCTTAATTTTCCAAATAAATGATCCATTTTTTATTTCCTACTATATACTTTACTTAATGAGACATCACCATTGAACCATGATCCACACTAAGATCTTCCATACCTGGCATCATGAATTTCATTATAATATTATTGAATAAATTTGGCTGCACTGAAGCGTACAACTTAACTGGATCATCCTCACTTGGCTTGACCAGCTGATAGTACTCGTTTGCACTAAGATTATTCGGTTCCTGCTTAACTTGCTGTACCCATTTATCAAAATCTTCCTGCGCTACAGCCCTAGCTACAAACTGCATTCCAGAGAAACCGCGACCACTAATATTTACTGAACGCCCAAAATAATCACCTGCTTCATTGGCAATTAAATGTAACTTAGTCTGCATCCCAGCCATGGCATATATCTGACCACCTAATTGAGGAATTTGGAAAGCATTCATCGGCGCATCAGAAGTAACCCTAAACTCAACAGGTCTATCAACCGGAAATTCCACTAGATTTACGGTAGCAATATTCTGCTCAGGATAAATAAATAGCCATTTCCAATCAAGTGCGACAACCTGAATTGTTATAGGCTTACCTGGCTCATCAAGTGGGCGATACGGATCAAGTGAATGGGTAGTATGCCACGTAATTGTTGCCAAAATTGAAATAATTATGATAGGAATCGTCCATACCACAACCTCAATTTTATTGCTATGATGGAACTCTGGGTCATAATCCAGGTTCGGATTTGATGCACGATATTTAAAGGCAAATACCAATGTCATTATAATGACAGGTATTACCACAATCAGCATTAATCCAATTGCCGTCAATATCAGTTTCTTCTCTTCTGCACCAACTGCACCTTTTGGATTAAGTACTATTAAATGATCACAACCACTCAATAGCAACATAGCTCCAATAAGCAGGAAGACAGATTTTAATTTTTTACTCATCTTGCCAAGAATCCCTTATTAGGTTAAGTAGATATGCAATGCCAGCTAATGAAAACAGTATAACTGACACATAAAACACCAGCAAGTATATCATAGTTGACCGATAGCCCGCAATTGACCTGATGGTTATTCTATAAATAACGTCGATATTAAATGCTATTGCATTACGATGATAAGCTGCTGCTTAACTTTGAATTTTCCAGATTAAACTGACTATAGAATAATAATATTTTAAAAAAACCTTATTTTTTGTGTTGTAAAATAGCTCTTTCTCATAAACTATTGGCTAAGAAATGCAAAATTTTTATCAGGAATGCTTACAAATCTTGACTGATTGTAATGTATCCTCAAAAACATCGGCTACAAATAAACTTTCTAATCTATTAAATAAAAAGCACCCCTTATCCTTTGATAAAACAACTGAAATAATTAGTTTAATAAACCCAGGCAGACCAGAAAAACCGGAACTAGTTCATCCGACAAAAGTTCCAAAACGTAAGCTTGGCACTAAAGAAGGTCATGCGGGACTTATCCATGCATTAACACATATAGAATTTAATGCAATAAATCTTGCTCTTGATGCATGTTATCGATTTCAAGATATGCCGGAAGCCTATTATCATGACTGGATAGAAGTAGCCAAAGACGAGGCATACCATTTTACTTTATTAAATAATCACTTACTTTCACTTGGTTATACATATGGTGATTTTACTGCGCACAACGGCTTGTGGGATATGGCTCTAAAGACTGAACATGACTGTATGATTCGTATGGCTTTAGTACCAAGGGTTCTAGAAGCGCGAGGAATCGATGCCGTACCGGAAATGCAATCTAAAATCAAAAACATTGGTGATGAAAAAGCCAATGACATACTAGATATCATCCACAGAGATGAAATAAAACATGTACAATATGGAGATAAATGGTTTAAATTTCTATGCCAGCAAAGAGGTTTGAATCCTGAGAATACTTTTTTTGAGCTAATGGCAAGTTATGATGCACCTAAAATACGTGGAGCATTTAATAGAATAGATAGATTAAAGGCTGGTTTTAGCAGCTCAGAACTGGATAAATTATTTAATCAGTGAGATAAGATGAATTTGAATTACTTGTACAAAAAGCTATTTTTGATGACTATGATTTCATCAACATATGCAGACTGTGATTTTATCATTACCAACTATACCAACTATCCGTTAACGGCTAAAGTTGGTATTTTCGCGAGTCTGGATAAAAATATAGAAAGCACAGTCCCGATTAAACCAAATTCATCTACAGCAACCAGAATTAAGAGTGATTACAATTGTACAGATAGTAATAGTTTAGGAATGGGCTTATCCTACCTACGGTTTCCAAATGACCCAAATGGTGCAGGAGCAAATTATTCCCCAGAAAAAGGTGCTATTAATCTCATGGGGAAAGCCACCGGAGAAAAATCTGGACGACCTCTGGTTACTGATAATGGAATGCCTGTTTGGTTAAGTGTAGCAACCAGCCGAGCCGTAAATAACAAAACCTTTGAAGTTGAAATTAATTACGTAGGAAGACCAAACCGTTTTTCTGCGGGCACCGATTAATTTGTGGCACCCACCGCAAATAAATTACAGACTCTACTAATCTTACGGCTTTTAATACAACTCAAATACAGCAATCGACTCCACATGTGAAGTATGTGGGAACATATTCATTATCCCAGCTTTCTGTAGTTTATAACCATGTACCTGAACCAAAATCCCTGCATCCCGAGCAAGCGTTGCCGGATTACAGGATACATAAACGATACGCTTTGGTGCAATCTCTGGTGTAATAGCCTTTATTAGCTCAACTGCACCATCACGCGGTGGATCTATCAGCCATTTATCAAACTTACCAAGATTTTGTAACCATTTTTCATCAACTGTGAATAAATTGCAAACTTGATAACTTACTTTATGACCAAGTCCGTTGAAGTTGGCATTTTCTTTCGCCCGTTTAACTAAAGCATCGGCACCTTCAACCCCAATCACCTGCTTTGCTGCTCTTGCAATTGGTAAAGTAAAATTGCCTATGCCGCAAAAGAAATCAGCAATAGTTTCACTGCCTTCTGCTTGAAGGAGCTTCATCGCCAGACTGACCATTTGCTGGTTAATATATGGGTTAACTTGTGTAAATTCGGTTGGATAATATGGCATTTCCAGATCAAACTCTGGCAACGAATAACTTAATCGTGGTGATTCTTGTGGATAAAATGGATAGCAAGTATCTGGACCTTTTGGCTGGAGCCAAATCTGTAGGGGATTATTTCCACCTGAATGCTTATCAACAAATAATTTTAGCTTTGTCTCGTCACTATCAGCCAATTCAAGCATATTTCTGATTACCAAAATTACAAGATTATCACCAACCGCAACTTCTATTTGTGGAATTCGTTCGCGAATACTCAGACTAGCGACAAGTTCCCGCAAAGATGGAATTAACCCCGAAACATATTCCGGTAAAATCTTACATTCAAGCATGTCTGCAACATATGAAGAAGCTTTTTCTCTAAATCCAACTAATGCGCCACCTTTCTTGATTACAAAGCGTGCCGATAATCTTGCCCGATGACGATAACCCCAAGATTTGCCCTCTATTGGCGGTAGAATTTCTCCTGCTTCAACCTTACCAATATGTTTCAGGTTATCAATCAGCACCTGCTGTTTGATCTGAATTTGCGCATCAAAACTAATGTGCTGGAGAGAGCAACCACCACACATCCCAAAATTTGGACACTCTGGGGTGACACGATCTTTACTTGGAGTAAGAATTTCAATAATTTTAGCTTTATCAAAGCTTGGCTTCCGTTTGATGATTTCAGCCAAAACCTCTTCGCCAGCTAAAGCACCATCGATAAACACGGTTTTGCCATCTAACCGCGCAACCCCTTTTCCTTCATAATCTACTGACTCTATTAATAATCTATGTTGTTCTGTCATTGTCTAACCTTTTAGTTGCTAACTTTACAGGCACAGCCACCACAATAATTTTCATTATTGGCTATATCTGTACCATTTATACGTAAAAACCCATTAAAACTATTCTGATTACAGCCGCTTGGATGAACAAAGTGAATGCCTAGCTTACCATTTGACTTGAATACTTTACCACATGCCTCAACACTACTCCCAAGCGGATAATTCTGGCTAAAGTCAGAAATTATCCCGACATCACGTAGTGAACTAAGTTGCGCCAGTGTAATATTCCGATAATAGAGGTTATCTACAACCACCTTATAGGTTTCTCCATTAGCATCCTTAATGAAGAATTGGGTATGTGTCATCGGATAACCAGTATTGCTATAGTTTTTCGCAGTATTAAACTTGAATACTGGCTTGCCGGGCAGTTGAATGATAGTTCCACTGATTAGCGTACATTGTTTTGGTATTTTTTGGGCATTTGCCAGCAAAAAGCTGCCTGATATTATGGCAGCTAAGAATAATTTTTTTAGAATATTCATAATAATCCCGCTAGTATTCAACTCCAGCATTATGCGCCTGCTCATCAGCATGGTAACTCGAACGAACCAAAGCACCAACCGCAGCATGTTTGAAGCCAATTTTATAGGCAAAATCTTCCAAACCTTTGAATTCATCAGGAGTAACATAACGTAAAACTGGTGAATGATGTTTAGATGGCTGCAAATACTGTCCAATCGTAATCATTTCAATATCATGTTCGCGCATCATAACCATCAATTCGCGAATTTCTTCATTAGTCTCACCCAAACCAACCATAATTCCTGATTTAGTTGGAATATCTGGACAACGAGCTTTAAATTCTTTTAGTAGATTTAACGAATGCTGTAAATCTGAACCTGGACGTTGAGCTTTATACAGGCGTGGCACTGTTTCTAGGTTATGATTTAAAACATCTGGTGGATTAGCTGTTAAAATATCTAACGCTTTATCTAGACGACCACGAAAATCAGGAACAAGAGTTTCAATCTTAGTCTGTGGACGAACTTCACGAATCGCATTAATGCAGTCAACAAAATGTTGTGCCCCACCATCACGTAAATCATCGCGATCAACACTGGTAACTACAACATATTTCAGATTAAGAATCTCTACTGAACGCGCAAGTTCTTTTGGTTCATCAGGATTTAACGGATTTGGTCTGCCATGCCCTACATCGCAAAATGGACAGCGGCGAGTACAAATATCACCCATAATCATAAAGGTAGCCGTACCTTTATTGAAACATTCGCCAATATTTGGACAACTAGCTTCTTCACAAACTGTATGCAGCTTATGTTCTCTTAAAAGATTCTTTACACGGTTAAAGTTTTCTCCGGTAGGCAATTTTACCTTAATCCACTCTGGCTTCTTTAATGGTTCAGCTAGAGGAACTACCTTGATTGGGATTCGGGCTAATTTCTTCTCATCACGTAGCTTTATTCCTTGAGTATTTTCATCACTCATTATTTATCCTTAGTTATGGCATATAAACGTTTAATTATAGCAGACATCTGAAAATCCTGCTTTTAATTATTGAAGCCCATCCATGCAAAAACGCGGTTTTAAAAAAAACTGCCTTCATTTATACTCTCGCCGTGTAAAACAAATTCAAGGGAGACTTTAATGAAACATTCAAAATTACCTTTATTAGTTGCTTTAGTTGCTGGTTTGTCGGCATGCAATAGCGGTGGTGGAAATACTAATTCAAATAGTAATCAAATACAAAGTACGACAAATACCAATACATTATCCTCTAAATCAGCTTTTTCCTCTAGATCAAATAATATTCTCTTACCCTATGTTCAATTAAATGTTGATGAACAGGATCGTTTTTACTGGTACAAAGGGGCATCTTCACCGGATACTAATAATGCGGTTGCAACTTTTGGTAGTTACTTCCCTGAAAGTAGTGATGCTACTCCAGCCAGTTCTTTTACTGTTAGCGGCGATAATAATTTACAGGCTTTCTTTGGTACGGCAGAAAGTATGTCGAGCTACCAAACAAAACCATTGATGAAAGCTGATTTTACTAATTTTGCTAAAAACTCTAATTGTCAAATACTAGATAATGATCCAAATAAATTAGCTTGTAACCTTACAATAAACGCAAGTGCTGGTTTATTTGGTACTGTAGGAAACCTACCTGTAATTCTTTATGCTGGTTTACGTGCATACAATGTCGAAGAAATGATTCGTGATTTTTCTGGCTCTGCCGATGCAAATGGAAAATTTGATGGTAATCCTATTCGCCAAGGTAGATGGGATAAAGATAATAATGCAGATAATACCAATCAGCCATATTATATGGAAATCTCGGCAACACCTGCTGATTTTTCAACAAAAATAACCGTTGTGGATTTACATAAGTACTTCTATAGTCCAGATAATCAGGAAACATTTTCATTTGATGCTAGCAAGCTAAATGCTGGGGTAGCAACCAGTTGTAATATTGTAAAAATAACTGGTATTGATTCACAAGCTAAAAGTAATCCGGTGCAATGTTCAGACAGTTTATTTAGCATTGATGGTAGTGGTAATCTACAAGCAAGCAACCTAACTGCGGGTGTTTATCAAATTAACGTTAAAGCAAGCGAAAAAAATGAACAAGACTGGCAAACATTTTACCTGAATGTAGCTACTACTAACCCTAGTCTTTCTGATTGGAGAAACGGTGCAGTTGCGACATCAAACCTAGTGGGTGATTTTCCGTCAATTTATGTTTATTCAAGTCAAGACCCAGATAAAAAAGGCGCAAATGCAGCAACTACTTGGCCAACAGACTATCAGACTTATGGTTCAGATTTACAAAAGATAAATACAACCGCGATGACTATACATCCGATTAAAACTGTTTTAGCTGAGATTATTAGTATGACATATACTTTTAGCCCGGCGGAATCTTCGGAATATAAAATAAGTTTTTGGAAACTTTCGCCAAATAATAATCCGGAAAGCCAAATTACAGCAACAGGGGTTGGTACCAATCGTTCAGATAGTGATTTTGCCAGATGGATTGGTGATTTAATTGACCCAACAAAAGGTGCTTTTGCTAGTAAAGGGGTTGGCTTAACGCTTAATTATGATTTTGATAATCAGGTTAAGGCAGACTTGGTTGGTTTTAATCCAGAACAGCAGGATATAGTAGCAGATACCATTGTTCATCCAATTGTTTATGCTTCACAAGTTAATCCAAATTATAAAATTGATGGCTTGGCAATGGATCTTGAAGCCGGCTTTAACCAGATTAATGCCGCAACAACATTTAAAAAAGTTGCGGATCGTTTGGCATATCATGGTAAATGGTTTAATTATTTCTATTTCTCAGATGTATTTAATCCTTTATTGGTGTCTTCTTTCGGTCCACTTGGAGTTGCTAATTTCTCAACTTATGATGTTGGGCAATACCGTGCGCCACAATCAACAGGTGATCAGACAGGAATGGTTCCCTATACGGCTGATACCTATCAGGGAGCATTTAATACAGCTGAAGCAGCTAGTATTTATAATGCTTTCTCTACCGATGCTAATGGTGGGTTATGTGATCAGCTAAAAAGTGGCGATATGCTACCCGTAGGTTACTGTAGCCTTAGTCTAAATGATTCTATCTCGGAAAATAATCGTAGATTCAATGGTAACTATCATACAGTATCAACAGAGCAAGCAATGACTGATTTTGATGGTAAATATTCACCAATTCTGCCATTAGCTGCTTCCGCAACTGAATGGAATAATGTCGAAATGTGGAACCCTGACTTCACTATTCCTGCTGGTAGCCAGCATGTATCAGGAGTGTTGATAAATAATAGTGCTTGTGCTGGAATTAGTAATCAATTTTTACAGGCTCATGAAAGTGATTTAAATAATCAGTCATCCCCTGCCTACGGTCAATTGGCAAAATGTTTAATGGCGGATACTATGGTTGGTTCAGTTCCAGTGCAAACCTTTAGCCATTGTGGTAACCAAATGGGAAATAGCGAATCTATTCCATACGCACAATGTATCTTGGTATCAAATATTCCGGGTAAAGGGATAGGCGATCAGGATGTTAAGCACCCAATATCAATTGATTATGCTAAAAATAACCTGCAAGTATATGCAAGCACTATCCAGCATCAAACTGGTTACTCCGTATTTGCGCTGGAAACTCCTGCGGCAGCCACTTCTGGAGCATTTGGTTCAGCAACTATACCAAATAAAAATGTGCAGGAGCCTTGGTATATTGGCTATAACTATACACCATCCACAAATCCAAAAGATGGTGAACCATATGATCCAGAATATAGCCCACAAGCTAGCGATCAAGAATGGCAGGCATTTGCAACTGTTATAAATAACTACTATAGCAATAAATGATTATTCTAAAAACAGCTCTAAATGAGCTGTTTTTTTTATTCTAAGTAATACTTACTTTTATCGAATAAATTGCAATAATACTTTTACACTATGTTCCAACTTTAACGATTAAAGCTTTGGTTAGATATAGTAATAATTAAGCCCCTTGTATTAAAGGGGCTATGACTGTAAATGATCTGGCTAACTAAAAATATTAGTTGACAACCCAACTATTAGAGAAAGTATGTACATTATTCAAAATAATAATTGCACCACCAGATAAATTAATTTGAATGCCCGTGCTCGTATCTTGGGTAGAATATGTTTGTCCACTAAAATTAAGTCGATCCCCATTATTCCCATTAAAATCTTCAATTGTATTTGTGCCACCATTGACATTGAATATAAACGTATTTGCACCACCACCACCAAATATCTGGTTATCAAATGATTGCGTTATCCTTAATACATCATTAGTTAGCCCACCCCAAATTGGCATCCCTTGACCTTGAATTTGTGCCGCTATATTATAGCCACTAGGGCTCCAGTATATCTGGTTATAAGTATTATCCGCACTATCCCTAAATAGTACATAATCATAATAACCTCCTGCGGCTGTTGCTGGAGATAAGATAAGATCCTCTTTAAGATAGACGATCTCTTTCTTCCAGCCAGCTGGTAGTACTGCACTTTCAAAAGCATTATATACACCAATGGCACTTTCCTGCCCGGAAGCCTGCATAATGTACTTATTACCCCACTGATCAGTAATAAAATAGCGCGGAATGGGAATTGCACCAGGTTGCCCCGTTGGAATATCACTTTCATTAGCATAGTATTTCATATACTGTGCCTTATAATTAGATGTCATTTTTATTACACCTGGCGGAGGGGTTGTTACCAAAATTGCAGCATTATAAGGATCAATAGAATTTACGCCTGTAACAGCATTAAAACTTTCTTTGTTATATGGCCACATTGCGCTAACAGTATTAGTCATTTGTACCCAAGTATATCCATCTGAAGTAGTAATATATGTATATTGCCCAACAGGATCTCCTGGGGATGCAATTAAAGACTGTTCATTAAATTGCAAATAGCGAGTAGTATTTTTTAGATATCCTTGTGGTGGAGTATAAGATGGCCATGATTCGGCAGAAATAGGATTAGTCCCTCCAGACTTATAGGTTGGAATTGGCACCGTCGGAGTTAAAATTGAGGACTCCACATAGTATATTTCCTGAGCATCCTGTAACGCTACCCAGTTGATCCCAGAGCCAGATGAACCACTACTGCCACTGCTGCAAGATGCAACTATACCTCCAAACACACCTCCAATAGTTAGTGTAATTAATAAATTATGTAACTTTGGCTTTTTCATCGAAACCCCTTTATTAATAAGCTTTTTTCAATAAAACTAATTTTTTATGTCTTTGCATTTTAACATTATTTTTTGCCAAATATTCATCCTTTTAGGATATTTATTTTTGGATTAACCAGTATAAAGAGTGCGTGATTCTTATGCCAAAATTTTATTTATCCTTATATTAAAAGAGGAATTATAAATTTTGTTATAATTTAGTATTTACTATCTGATTGATAATATGAAACACACCATAGCCCAGCAACGCGACTGGATTTACCGTGCAGTAGGACTTCTTTCTTTTAATGGTGGTCTGGTTAGCATGGTTACATTCGTTAGTTTTATCCATAATTCGGTGGGCTATGTAACTGGAAACATTTCTTTTGCTGCCGAAGCATTTGCCAATGGCAATATTCTAGCTTTTAAGGATTTTCTTCTTGCTTTATTGGCATTCTTATTTGGGTCAATAATTAGTGGCGTTATCATCCCGATAGATAATGCTGAACGAGGTAGCAACTATAACATTGCTTTAATCCTTGAAATAATTTGTATTATTTGTGGCGGAATTGGACTTAAAACTGGTTTTGATTCAGCACGCTATTTTTTAGCAATTGCAATGGGTATTCAAAATGCACTTACCACTTATTATGGCAAGTCAATCATCCGTACGACGCATATGACGGGAACCATGACAGATCTCGGGATTATCCTTGGGCACTGGGTGCGGGGAAATGCAGTTGAAAAATGGCGGATAGTTGTTTATTTAAGTCTTCTGACAGGTTTCTTTACTGGTAGTGTAGTGGGTGCTGTTGCCTACAAATTTATTGGTTATGGAACACTGATAATTTCTGTGTTATTGTGTATGGTAATGCTACGTTTTAGTCATGCTGACATATTAAAAAATACTTAGATATAAAGAATGATAATGGTAAAAAAACTCTGGTTAATTTCTCCTCTAGCCTTAATAATCGGCTGCTCTTACTTTTCGCCAGACTATCATAAGCCTGATGTTGCCATTCCACAATCATGGTCAGCACAAAATCCTAATTTATCAACGATTAGTGAAAGTTTACCTTATTTGGCTTGGTGGCAAAAATTTAATGATCCACTACTGGATGGCTATATTGAAAGTGGTCTAAAAAATAACCTGACAATTGAAATGGCAAAAGCCAATCTTGAGGCTGCACAGGGGCAATTGCTAACAGTTAAATTAAACTGGATTCCTATGCTAAACCTTTTTGGTG
>WBZO01003479.1_pt1 | contig 18343 bp, 11 predicted proteins | sample 5204261 | NCBI WGS metagenome assembly WBZO01 (sample SAMN12412400, study PRJNA552823) | activated sludge metagenome | isolation source: activated sludge from anammox sidestream of wastewater treatment plant... | place: USA: North Carolina | collected 2017-09
CGGGCTCGGTGCGCAGGGGACCTCGGCGTCCTCGTGCGGCGCCACCGTGTCGATGACACCATCGCCAAAGCGTTCACCCCGATCCTGCGGGCCCAGCTCGTCATCGTCGACGACATCGGGCTGTTGCCCATCGGAGCGGATGCCGCCGAGGGGCTCTACCGGCTCATCGACATCGCCTACGAACGACGATCGGTGGCTGTGTCCTCGAACCTCCACCCCTCCGGATTCGATCAGCTCATGGACCACACCATCGCCACCGCGCTCGTCGACCGGCTCATGCACCACGCCCACCCCGTCGTCACCGAAGGCGAATCCGTGCGCCTCAACGACGCCGTCAACGGCAAGGGGGTGAAGCCCCTCGGCGCCCGCAGCTGAGCATCACAACGCCGGGGAACACCCTGGCCGTCCGCGGGGAATCCTCATGGCCATCCATGGGGAAACCTCGTGGCCGCCAGCGGGGAGACCCTGCTGACCATTGACACCGTGGGGGCTCGCCGGCGGCGAGCCGGGTGCTCCGGGTGAGAACTGGCTGCTGCCCAGCAGCGACGAGGCGCGCGCCGAGCGCTTGCCCGACAAGTGCACGATCCAGTTGAAGGCCGGCGACGTGTTGCGGATGCTGACGCCGGGCGGCGGCGGGTGGGGAGCGCCGCTCGACACGTAGCGGGTGGTCACAGTGCACCGACGGTCCAACGTGGGACCTGAACCTGGTCCAGCGCAGCATCGGGGCTCCAGTTCCACACCTCAGCGGCCTCCAAGACCGCACGATACGGCCCTCCATTTCCGCAGGTCCGGTTGGGGTTGGCTGCCGTGGAGGCGCAGCTCACCGGCATCGTGACCCGGCGGCTCGCATTCATCGCGCTCGAACCGCTCCGCGAGGAAGCGGTCTTGCTGCCGCAGGGTCCGAAGTCAGTGGGGAAGTCCACCTGGCTCAGGCCTCTCGCCGACGAGCCGCGGCGCGGCTGCTGGGGGCCGTGCGTACAACGTCGCCCGCTCGGGTCGAGCCTCGCCCTCCCCGGGCACTACTGGTACATCAGAAGTGCGGAATAGTGCGGTATGCTATCACTCACGCATTCCGGGTATCCCGGTGTAGTGTTCGTGCCATAGGAATCACGTCATGAGTACGTCCGCAGTTCGGGCCTACCCCGAGGGGATCAACCGGGAGAACCGCGCTCACCTCGAGCGTCTGCACCGTGAGCTGCCGTCGGCCTTCGGTGTCGCCGACGCAGCGGCGGTCCTCGACCTCGACGCGGAGAGGACCCGGAGGCTGCTCGGGTACCTGGCGCGACGAGGATGGCTCTCACGCATTCGACGCGGGCTCTACGTCGCCGTACCCCTCGATGCCCGACGGCCGGGGGAGTGGATCGAGGACGCGTGGGTCGTCGCCGATCGGCTCTTCGCACCCTGCTACATCGGAGGCTGGAGCGCCTGCGAGTACTGGGACCTGACGGAGCAGCTGTTCCGGACGGTCCTCGTCGTCACCGCCCGGAAGGTGCGCGATCGCGAGCAGGTCGTTCAGACCACTTCGTTCCGGATCACGGTTCGCGCCGAGGACAAGCTGTTCGGCACGACGCCCGTCTGGCGCGACCAGGTGCGCGTCCAGGTCTCCGACCCGACGCGAACGATCGTCGACGTCCTCGACGACCCCACGCTCGGCGGCGGCATGCGCAACGTCGCCGACGTCGTGCACGAGTACCTGGCGAGCGAGCACCGCGACGACGCACTCCTCATCGAGTACGGCGATCGTGTCGGCAACCGCGCCGTCTTCAAGAGGCTCGGCTTCGTGCTCGAGCACCTCGGTGTCGATGCACCCGCGCTCCTCGACGCCTGCCTCGAGCGCCGCAGCAGCGGGCTGGTCGCGCTCGACCCGTCGGTCGACGCCAAGGGCCGGATCGTGCGGCGCTGGGGCGTGCGCGCCAACGTCATGCTCGGGACCCCTGGGAGCGAGTGGTGATCACCCGCGCCGACATCGTTGAACGCGTGACGGAGTGGGGCCTCACTGAAGAGGTAATCGAGAAGGACTACGTACTCGGCTGGCTGCTCTGGGGAATCGGCACCGATCCCGTGCTGTCGGAGTCCTGGGTCTTCAAGGGCGGCACCTGCCTGAAGAAGTGCTACATCGAGACCTACCGGTTCTCCGAGGATCTCGACTTCACCGTTCTCCCGGGCGGTCCCTTCCGCCCTGACGAGATCGAGCCGTTGCTGCGCCGCACGCTCACGCGCATCACGGCTGAGTCGGGCATCGACCTCTCCACCCCAACTCGGCTCCGCTCGCGCCCCAACGGGAACTCGTCCGAGGGCCGCGTGTACTACACCGGACCCCGACGGACCCCGCAGCCGGCCCGCGTGAAGCTCGACATCTCTGCTGACGAGCCGGTCGTCCGTCCGCCCATGCTCCAGGAGATCGCCCACCCGTACCCGGACACCTTCCCCGGCGCCGGCAAGATCCGCTGCTACTCCTTCGATGAGCTGTTCGCAGAGAAGATCCGCGCAATGGCCCAGCGCGCGAGGCCGCGCGACCTGTACGACATCGTCAGCCTGTTCCGTCGCAACGACCTGCGTATGTTTCCCCACGCGATCCGGTCCGCGCTGGAGGAGAAGTGCGCGGCGAAAGGGATCGATGTCCCCGCGGCTGCGGACTTCGTCGGGTCCCCGCTGCTCGCCGAGCTGGAGTCGGAGTGGAGCAACATGCTCGCCCACCAGTTGCCGGTCTTGCCGCCATTGGACCCGTACCTCGAGGAGCTGCCACTGCTCTTCGCGTGGCTCGCTGGGGACGTGGAGGACGTCGAGGCGACCATGATCGCGTTCGGCGGCGACGAGGACCACACGTGGTCGCCGCCACCGTCCGTCGCGACCTGGCGCGTTGGGGTGCCGCTCGAGACGGTGCGTTTCGCCGCGGCCAACCATCTGCTGGTCGAGCTGGAGTACGACGGACGGAAGCGGCTCATCGAGCCCTATTCGCTTCGGCGGACGCGAGCAGGGAACCTGATCCTGCACGCCGAGCGCGCAGACGGGAGCGGGCACCGGTCGTACCGGGTGGAGAAGATCGCCAGTCTGCGTGCGACGATGACGCCATTCCGCCCACGCTTCCCGATCGAGTTCTCGTCGCAGGGACCGCTGCGCGCGCCGCCGCGGTACCGGTCGCCGGTCCCTCCGGCGGCGCGCGCCGGCTCGCGCCGACCCGGGAGGCCGGATTACGTCTACTCGTGCGTCCGGTGTGGACGCGAGTTCGCGCACACGACCCGGAACGCTTCGCTGCGCGCCCACAACGATCCCTCCGGCTACCGCTGTCAGGGCCGCTCCGGCAGGTACGTCGGTACGAGGTACTGAGGTGGGGACTCCGAAGGACCGACAGCGGTCGGCGACGCCGCATAGTAGAGCCAGGGATGCGGTGCGGGGCTGCAAGACGTGCGCGGCCGATCTTGAGTTCCTGCTCACGAACGAACGTCCCGATTTCGAGCACGGCGAGCGACCGATCCGGGTGGTCGATCTCTTCTCTGGAGGTGGAGGACTGACGCTCGGTGCGGCGGAAGCGGCGCGGCGCGTCGGACGGGGCACGACCGTCGCGCTGGCGGTGGAGCACGACGACGGGCCAGCGGACGTCTACGCGCTGAACTTCCCCGGTGCCGATCTCCATCGTGGCGATGTCGCCGACGTCTTCGACGGATCCCTCGGTTCCCGACCGACCGTCGCGGAGCGGGCGCGGGCACGCGCAATCGGACACGTCGACCTGCTCGTCGCCGGTCCTCCCTGCCAGGGTCACTCGGACCTCAACAACCACACACGTCGGCAGGATCCGCGCAACGCCCTGTACCTGAGGGCGGCGCGTGCGGCGGAGGTCCTCCGACCGACGTTCGTCGTGATCGAGAACGTGCCGGCCGTCCAGCACGACAAGGGCCAGGTCGTCGATCTCGCGACGACCGCGCTCGAGGAGGCCGGGTACTCCGTCGCGAGCAAGGTGCTCGACCTCGTCCGCTTCGGCGTGCCACAGAAGCGGCGGCGGCACATCCTCCTCGCCATCCTCGGGGACCTCCTCGATCCCGAGGTCGTCCTGGACATGCGCTCACCGTGCGACGAGCACGACGTGCGATCGGTGCGCTGGGCGATCGGGGACCTCGCACACATCCCGACAAGACCACCACCGTCGCCGTTCGACGAGCCCTCCAAGCCCACTGCCGAGAACCTCGCACGCATGAAGTGGCTCATCGAGAAGGACGCTTACGACCTGCCGAATCCGATGCGGCCGAAGTGCCACCACGACGACTCGCACACCTACAACGCGATGTACGGGCGCCTCGCGTGGGACGGTCCCGCGCCGACAGTCACCACGGGGTTCGGCTCAATGGGCCAGGGGCGGTTCGTCCACCCCTCGACCCCCCGCACGATCACACCGCACGAAGCGGCCCGTCTCCAGACGCTGCCCGACTTCTTCGACCTCGACAGCTCGAAGGGACGCGGCGCCTGGGCGACCGTCATCGGCAACGCCGTGCCGCCACTGCTCGGCGTCCACCTCGTCGAGCCGCTCCTGTGCGCCCTCCCACACGAAGCGGTCGCCGAGCCGACGGCCGCGACGAACGGACGGTCAGGGCGTCGTCGTCGTGGGGTGCCCGAGGCCTCGAGCGCCACCATCCGAGAGCGCATGGCCAGTACCAAGCGTCGCGACACCGGACCCGAACTGGCCCTGCGGTCAGCGCTCCACGCCATGGGCCTGAGGTTCTCCGTCGACCGGCCGATCGAGGGCACGAGGCGCCGATCGGACATCGTGTTCCCGACCGAACGTGTCGCCGTGTATGTCGACGGGTGCTTCTGGCACTCCTGCCCGGAGCACGGCACCGTCCCGAAGCAGAACCGCGAGTGGTGGATCGAGAAGCTCGCGGCCAATCGGCGTCGCGACGAGGCGAGCGATGCATCGCTCCGCGCGGACGGGTGGCTGGTCCTGCGGTTCTGGGAGCACGTCGACCCCCGGGAAGCGGCGGAGGAGGTCCGAGCAGCGGTTCTCCGTGCGAGGAGCGCAGCGAAGGGCCGACGGTCCTCGGACTGCCGTTCGTTGTCAAACCGTCCGCCGAGGATGTCACGGTGACCTACCCGGACGCGCGCGGGGTCGCGCCCCGGTAGAACTGGGGCCGACGTGACGTCCTGGGATGCCGCGCTTCTCGAGGACGCCGACGCCGCGAGCCTCGTCCGGATCGGCCGTGAGCGCCGACTCGTCCTTGAGGACGGTCAGGGCACCCTGTGGGTCGACCTCTGCTGGGTCGACGAGGTCGTCCTGGCGCTGATCGCAAGGGCCCGCTCGCGCGGCGAGAGCGTCACCATCTTGTACCCCGCGCCAGCCGGCCAGGTCGGTGTGCTGCTCGCAGCACAGCTCCTCCTCCACCAGTTCGTGAGCGGGAACCGGGAGTCCTCCGTCGGCATCGTCACGGCTGACACGACGATGGCGACGCGCACCTGGAACGCACTGCGCATCGCCACCACGGGGGAGCGCGTCCCGATCGCCGAGGTCTTCCCCGCGTACCGCGCCGGACCTGAGGGTGAGAGCCCAGCAGGTGGTCGCCGCCTCCAGGGTGTGATCATCGGGCAACACTGCAAGGGCTGGCCCGTCGACCACCTCGTCGTCGATCACCTCGCCGGCTTCCTGCGTGTCGACACAGCACAGCCGGCGATCGAGGTGTTCGCCGACCCACTTGACCCTGGCCTCCGTCGCGCCGAGGACGGCGGGCGGTACATCTGGGGGTGGACCGAGGCGGAGCTCGCCGCCGCAGCCGATCTCGAGGTACGCGCCGGGCACACGGTGCCGTTCTCCGTCGCCTCGGATCGCCTTGAGACGATCGCGGCCGGGATCGGCGTGCGCCTGCGCGTGGCGCGTCACCCGCAGGCGGAGGCGGCCGTCGCTCGTGCCCGCGAGGACCTGCGCCTGCTCAGGTCGATGTCCCCGGATCGGCGGGACCGCAACCTGGAGCGGGGGTTGTCAGCCGGTTGGCACCACCTCTCCACTCTCGTGTCGCTACCGTGCAACCCGTCACGTTTCGATCGCTTTGCTGGTCTCCCGCCGATGGCAGCGCGCGCGACGAGCACCTTCGCATCCGAACTCGCCGTGTGGGCCCGCACCCTGACCGGCGACGTCGCCGAGATCGCCAGCATCCTCGCAATCGATATCGCCGACCTGCGAGCGGCACTCGAGGTGGGCAATCCCTTCGAACAGATGCTGCGGGAAGCGTTCGTGACCGGTGACGAGATGCTCGTGGTCACGCGGACGATGACGGCTGCGAACGCGCTGCGCGACCTGCTCGGGATCGACTCGTCGTCCAGACGGCGACAGCCCTTCGTCGTGCAGCCAATCGGCGGTCTGCACCGGCACGGGACGTGGCCACAGGCGCTCGTGATCGGCGAACCGTCCCCGTGGAACTGGCACCGCTTGCTCTCCGGTCTCGCGCCGTGCGTCGAGGTCCTGACGCTCGGCGAGGACTCGGCGCGGGGCTGCGCTTCGTCGATCTCGTCGCTCGAAGAGGCCAGGGAACACTGGGGTGGCACCGAGGTCCGCGAGCGCACCTGGCGGGCCCTGGTCGGTGGCGACCCGCCGCCGACCAGGCCACCGGCGGCCGGACGGACGGTGCCGGTGATGGTGGCCGATGGCGCGGAGTACGTCGCCGAGCCCGACCCCTTCGGAGAACTCGCCTCCCTGTTCGACCTCGACCCGCTCGACATCGACGGCGAGGGGCCGATCGCCACGGTCGCGCGCCAGGGCGAGGGCGGCAAGTGGACGGCGGCTGTACCGGCGGTGGCGGTGGAAACCGACCGCGGACGCCTCCTCCTCGAGGTCGGGCGTCCGGTCGACGTTCGCGAGGGACGGAAGATCACGGAGCGCCGGCCTAAGACGCTTGAGCCCGGCGCCATCCTGCTCGTCGGTCGTCGGCAGGGCCGGGTCGGTCTGCTCGAGGCGCTGGAGGAGAGACTGCGGGATCGGCCCGATCTCCTCGCGGCTCGCTTCCTCGTCGACCACTACCGGCGCCTCGTGCGGAAACGTTTCACGGAATCCGGGCTCACCATCGCGGCGCTGCACCGAGCACTCGTGGACCGGGGCTGTGACAAGACCACCGCCGCGGTCCGCTCCTGGGTCACCGAGGGGACGATGGCGCCGCAGCACTTCGACGACCTCGAACGACTCGCAGACGGTCTTGAGTTGGGGATGTCGGGGAAACAACTGAGCGAGTTGTTCGCGGGAGTCCAGCGGCGCCGTGGGTTCCGCCGTGCCGCGGGTCGCGCGCTCGCCGCGGCGGCGCGCGGTTCCACTGTCGTCGCCGACGAGAACCGCGTCGACACCGAGACGGGTCTCTCGATCGCCGACCTCCGCGAGGCCGTCGTCGAAGCCGTGGTCACCGACGTGGCGCCCTGCGACCAGCCCGTTCCCCTCACACTTCTCGGCAGACTGGAGGACCTGTGACCGACATGACCACCGCCGACGCCACCGCGTTCGTCTCGTGGATGCTCGACGGCGTCGTCGCCGAGGGCCGAGGCGACCACATGACGGCCCTGCCCGTTGCTCCCAGCGGTCGGCTCTGGCTCGGGCGCCTTGCCCCTGAGGTCGTCGTCCAGAACAGCCGGCTCGGGGAGCGCAGCGAACGCCTCGAACCCTGCGAAGTGGGAGTCCGCCTCCGACTCTCCCAGTTCGATCGACGAACGGTGCGGTGCACGGCACGGCTCGTCGTGTGGTCCGAGTTAGACGGTGGCGACGGACCGGACGACCCCAAGTGGCGCAAGAGCGAACCTGTCGAGGTGGCGGCGGACCTCGAGACGCCTCATTCTGTCGGCGACCGCAGCGTTGCTGGGCGCGATCTGTTCGCCGCTGCGCTACGGGACGTCGGAGCGGACGGCATGGAGTGCGAGTTCCACGCCGAGATCGAGATCGGCAAGGACGGTCTCGAACTCGTGGTGACCCTGGTGAACATCTCGCCGGAGAAGATCCCGCACCTGGACACCAACGTCTACGAGGCGAGCCTCGTGGTCGACGCCGGGTCGACGCTCCCGTTCACGCTGGACAACCTCCCGGATTCGTTCCGACACGACCGCACTGTCGCTGCCTATGGGGTCAACGGTGGTGTCGAACGGGTCGACGACACGACGTTCCGCACGACCGATGTCGCCCAACGCGACCAACCGCGACCGACCTACTGGGACACCGACATCGGTGCCACACCGGACATCACCTTCGCGACCCTGGCTGCCGACCCCACGCCGTCGCTCCGCGAACTCGTCGAAGCCTGCGAGCGCTGGGGTGCGGCCAACTGGGCACCCGAGGTCCTTTCTCGTCGCGCCGCCGAAGAAGCGTGGGACACGGGCATGCGCGACGAGGCCGACGTAGAGGCCGCCAAGTTCTTCGACGAGCTGGCGCGACTCCGGCACGGCCTGGACCTGATCGAGACCAACGACGACCTCCGACGCAGCTTCCGACTGGCGAATCGCTCCTTCGCCGAGTCCCCTCTTGTGCACCACACGGACTGGCGCCCGTTCCAGCTCGGGTTCCTGCTCGCCAACGCCGAATCCATCGTCGACGACAGCCGCGACGGCCCACGCCAGGTGGTCGACACCCTGTGGTTCGCGACCGGCGGCGGCAAGACTGAGACCTACCTGCTCTATGTCCTCACGACCGCCTTCTTCGACCGGCTGCGCGGCAAGCGCGAGGGGATCACGTCGTGGGGACGCTTCCCACTCCGCATGCTCTCGCTGCAACAGACGCAGCGTTTCGCCGATGTGCTGGCGTCCGCCGAGTTGGTGCGCCGCGACGAGCAGATCGGTGGGCGCGAGTTCTCGCTCGGGTTCTTCGTGGGTGCCGGCGGCACTCCCAACAAGATCAAGCGTACGAATCGTGGAGCGGGTGAACCGGACCCCACTGACCCGGACATGCCCTCGCGTTACCAGGTCCTGTTGCGCTGTCCGTTCTGTGGCGCCAGCAGCCTGCAGATGCGCTTCGATCAGTCGCGATGGACCCTCGACCACGTCTGCACCGCTCGGGACTGCCCCTGGGGTGATAGGCCGCTGCCCTTCCGGATCGTCGACGACGAGATCTACCGCTCGCTCCCCACGGTCGTCCTGGGCACGCTGGACAAGGCCGCGAGCGTCTCGATGCAGGCCGCGATGCGTGGCTTCTACGGCGCGCCCGCAGGACGCTGCTCTGTGCAGGGCCACGGCTTCACTTACGCGCCCCGCAGTGGCTCACCGGGCGGCTGTCTGTTCCCGGGTTGCTCCGCTGCGGCCGGTGCGCTCGGGCAGGATGCCAGCCTCTACGCGCCCACCATTCGGATGCAGGACGAACTCCACCTCCTCCGGGACAGCCTCGGCGCCGTCGACTCGCATTACGAAGCCCTCCTCGACGACCTCCAGGAACACTTCGGATCGGTGCCCAAGGTCATCGCTTCGTCCGCGACGCTAGCTGGCCATGACGAACAGGTCGCAGCCCTCTATCGCCGCAAGGGTCGGACGTTCCCGCGTCCCGGTCCACGAGCCGGGCGTTCCTTCTGGTCGCGCGACACAGAGGTGCTCGCGCGCCGCTTCGCCGGTCTCGCCCCGCGCGGTGTCACGCTCGAGTACGCCACGGACCAGTTGACCGAGTCGCTGCAGCGGGTGACGCGCCGCGCCGTCGACGATCCGACAGCAGTAGCGGCTGAGATCGGTGTCGACCCCGTCATCCTGCCGCGGCTCGTACACAACTACGGGGTCGACGTCGTCTATGGGTCGAACCTCAAGGACGTCGAGGCGGTCGCTCGGTCGTTCGACACGCAGATCCAGCTCGATCGGCCGGTGAACCCCGCCACCTTGACCGGCCGCACCCCACTTGACGAGGTCCGCACCTCGCTCGCTCGCCTCGTGGAGCCGGAGGCCGACTTCTACGACCGGATCCATCTCGTGGCAGCGTCGTCGATGCTCTCCCACGGTGTCGACGTCAACCGGCTGAACGTCATGGTTATGCTCGGTTTGCCCCTGGCCACCGCCGAGTTCATCCAGACGACGTCTCGCGTCGGTCGCACCCACCCAGGTCTGGTGATCGTGCTGCACAAGATCGGACGCGAGCGTGATGCGGCCGTGTACCGCACCTTCCCGGCGTTCGTCGCGCATGCCGACCGGCTCATCGATCCCGTGCCCATCACTGCGAAGAGCCGTCGCGTCCTCGAGCTGACGTTCGCCGGTCTCGAGCAGGCACGCATCTACGGCATTCACGAACCGGCGGCGCTCGCCGCCGGCATGCGGCAGCTCACCCTGCCTGGGCCGGTGAAGAACGCCTTCAGCCGCCTGCCGGTGCAGGAGACGGACGAACTCCAGGCGTTGATCGAGATGCTCGAGTTCGATGGGCCGCTCGACGAGAACCTCCGCCGAGACCTCACCGACTACCTCCGTGAGTTCTACAGGGCGTTGAACGATCCCGCGAGTTCCGCGCAGTGGGTCAGCGACCTCTTCCCGACGGGCGCGCCGATGCGCTCTTTGCGCGACGTCGAGGAACAGGCCCCCGTCTCCTCCCGAGGAGGTCGGGCATGAGGGTCGAACGTGGTGCCTCCCAGGTGCTCTTCGGTCTGCTCCCGGGACAGACCGCGGACCTGGACGGGCGGATCTGGAAGGTCGCGAACTGGCTCGACCCGGTGCCGATCCCGCTGGACCAGGACGCGGTTCGTGCCGCGCTGCTCGGCGCGATCGCGCCGTGGACCGCGACGGGGATGGACGACGGTCTCGAGCGCGACCTACGAGCGCACACGGCCGTCGACGTGGTCGGGCTCAACATGGATCGCGGCGTGCTCGTCGAGACGTTCCCGGAGCAGTGGCGGTGCAAGCGGTGCGGGAGCATCGGACGTAGCCGTGACGAGCGCTGTTCGTGCGGCGGCCGCTCGCGCGCACAGATGCAGTTCGTCACCTACCACAACTGCGGAGCATCCGGTGCGCCACGCATTCCTCGGTGCCCCACCCACAACGCAGTCGCGGTGCGTCTCCCCGGCACGGCAACCGCGAAGGAGCTTCGCTTCTTCTGCCCCCAGTGCCGCACTCCGCTCACCACGGGAGGCTTCCCGTTCCAACCGTGCGCATGTGGCAACGGCGGCATGCTCGTCACGGTCCACCGCGCGGCGGTCGTCTTCTCGCCGCGCTTCGCCGTCCTCGTCAACCCGCCCGACCCAGCCGATGCCGCGCGTCTGCGTGCCGCAGGCGGCGGCGCCCGTGCGCTCGAGTGGGTCCTCGACGGCATGGTCACTGACGATCCGACTGCTGGACGGCAGACGCTCGCAGGACTGATCGAGACGTTCCGTCAGGCCGGCCTCTCCGAGGAGACGGCGCGGCAGTTCGCCCAGGATGCGGTCGACCGGGGCGAGGCCGATGCGGGCAACGGCGGCGCGGAGATCGCGCTCCCGGTCGCGGTGCGGGAGAAGGCGCACGAGGAAGCCCTCAGCCTGGCATCGGCGGTTCGTGGAGGACGTACACGTGTCAGCGACATGGTCGCGGGCACGACGCCTCCACTCCGGACGCTGTACGAGGGCTCCTATCACGACGCCATGAGCGCGGCCCACCTTGAGGGCGTCGAGCTGCTCGCGAACTTCCCGGTCGCCACTCTCGCCTTCGCGTTCACCCGCGGCGACCTCGACCCGGGTGTGGCGCGCCTCGTGCCCTTCCGCGACCGCGGCCACATCCGCGCCTATGGCTCGCTGTCGCGTACCGAGGCGCTGCTCTTTCGCCTCGATCCGCTGCGCGTGTACCAGCACCTCGTGGACCGCGGACACGCTCTCCCCGCCGTCACCGATCGGCGAGCGGCACGCCTCGCTCTACTTGAGAGGATCGAGGTTCCCTTCCCGACGCAGGAGCAGTACCAACCGCTCGGAGCTGACCTCCTCGGCCTGGTGCACTCGCACGCGCACCGGACGATCCGCCGCCTCGCGGCGTTCGCTGGCATCGAACGAGACGGACTCGCGGAGTACCTGTTGCCCCACCACCTCGCCTTCGTCGTCTACGCCGCGTCACGGGGAGACTTCGTTCTCGGTGGTCTCCAGGCCGTCTTCGAGACATCCCTCCACCGCTTCCTCGCAGACCTAGTCGGGGGAGAATCGCGCTGCGCCCTCGATCCGGGCTGCCGGAGCGGTGGCGGCGCCTGCATGGCATGCCTCCACCTGGGAGAGCCGTCCTGCCGCTGGTTCAATCGGTTCCTCGACCGGTCCGACCTATTCGGCCCGCACGGATTCCTCGTCGGCAGGCACTGACGTGGACGATGCCGAACTCGTCGGCGGAGTGCTCGTTGACGCCGTCGACCCCCGCGAGTCGGCGCGTCAGCTCGCACAACTCATCCTCGCTCCGCGGCTCGATCGATCTGCTGCCACGCAAGCCGGTCTCCACCCCGATCTCGTCGACGTCCTCCGTGCCCGGCTCGGCGCCGAGGCAGAGCATGTCGAGACGGTGTGTCAGGAGGGCGCTGCTTGGGTCCTCGGCCGACGTTCGGTCGTCGTCTACGAGCCATGGGACCTCGTCGCCTCCCTGCCCGGTGGAACCCCGCTGCCACCCGGGTTGCGTCGCACAACGGGTGAAACGCTTGTCCAGCTCGTGGTCGGGGCGCGGCGAACCCTCCGTCTCGCGGCGCCGTTCATCGACCGTCCCGGCCTGGGCTTCATCGGCGACGCCCTGGCCGCTGCGACGTCGCGTGGCGTCTCATTCGAGATCCTCTTGCCGACGCGGTCCACCCACGCCGACGACGCCCTCGACGAGCTGGACGCCACCATCCGTCGTGACGGCGCGATCGGCAACTTCCGCGTTTCCCGCCTGCGCTTCGACGCTCCCTGGGTACACCTCAAGGTCCTCACCTCGGACTCCCTCGCCGCCTACATCGGGAGCGCGAACGTGACAGGAGCGGGTATCGCCGGGCACAACCTCGAACTCGGCGTGCTCGTCCGCGGTGCGACCGTTTCCGTGGTCGAGAGCATCCTTGAGCTGTACCGCGAGCAGTGACACGCGCTGGCAGCGTCGCCTGCACGGGAGCCGGAAGGGACGCGGCGCCATCCAGACGGTAGAACTCGCCCTCGAAGTGGACGGGCTGTCCGGACCAGAGTGCCGCGCGATCGTGACGCTCTCCTCAAGGCGCCGGTGGCGGGTGCCCCGGCGAGGCTGCCCTCGCGCAGTTCTCGGACCTGGCCGCGTCGCTCCCGTCGAGCCGGACTGACGCATCCCGGCCATCCAATCCGGGGTCAAGAGTCACGTCCTCGCTCACTCGCGCCCCACGACCACCTCGCCCTATCCCACCCTCATCCCAACACCCCGACCTCACCGCCCACCCCCCTCCACCACCTCGATCCGTCCGAGAACGACCTCACCCCAGACCAGACCACACACTTGCACCGGTGGTGCTCGCTCCCGCCGCGGTGGCCAGCGGGAGGTCCGGCGGGATGCGCGGCGGGAGGTCGCCGGGACCGAGACGTGAGGCTCGCCGGCGCGACCGTGCAACTCCGCGCGGTAACAGCTCCATCCGGGGCCTACCCGGGTGTGTTGAGCATCGCGAAGTTCTCGTCGGCTCCCGATCCGGCGGCGTACTACCTGGAGGTCATTGCCAACGAGCGCGACGACTACTACCTGGAGTCGGGTGAGGCGCCGGGGCGGTGGGTCGGTGCCGGGGCTGAGCGGCTCGGTCTGACCGGCATGGTCGAGGCCGACGCGCTCCGCTCGGTGCTGGAGGGCCGAGACCCGTCGTCGGGTGAGCCGCTGACAGGGTGGCGGAAGATCAAGTCGTTCGATCTGACGTTGTCGGCACCGAAGTCGGTGTCGCTGCTGTGGGGCCTCGGCGACGAGCGCCTCGCGGCCGATGTCGTCGCCGCCCACGACACGGCGGTAGCCGCGGCGGTGCGGTACCTGGAGGACGAGGCATGTGTGGTCCGCCGGGGACGGGGCGGCGCTACCCACCTGCAGGGTGGTGGCTTGGTCTCGGCGGCGTTTCGGCATCGCACCAGCCGGGAGGCGGACCCGAACCTGCACACCCACCTGGTGACCGCGAACATGACCCTCGGTCCAGATGGCCGGTGGAGCGCGCTGCACACCCCGGCGATCTACCAGCACGGCAAGACCGCCGGGTTCGTCTACCAGTCCGTCCTCCGTCACGGGCTGGGCGAGCGGCTCGGAGTCCGGTTCGAGCCGTCGGTGCCGGGGGTGGGGGAGATCATCGGGTTCTCGACGAGGATGCGCCGAGCGTTCAGCCGCCGCCGGATCGAGATCGAAGTGGTGATGTCCGAGCATGGGGTGCGCTCGGCGCACGGGGCGCAGGTGGCGACGCTCGACAGCCGTCCGGCCAAACCCGAGATGGTCGACGAGGAGATCCTGCGGGAAGGGTGGCGACGGCGTGCCGCCGAGGTGGGGTTCAGCGGCAAGGTGCCGACCGGCCCGTACCGCACAGTCGTGGCGAGAGACGAGCGGCTCGGCGCGTTGCTGACCGAGCAGGACGCCACCTTCGACCGTCGGGAAGTGATCCGGGCCGTCGCCGAGACCGCCACCCAGGGACTCGACTACGACGCCATCCGCCGGCGAGCTGATGACTACCTGGGCAGCGGCGCGGTCGTCGACATCGCGGCCGGGTGTTGGACGACGCCGGAGATGCTGGCGCTCGAGGCCGACGCGCTCCGCCGTGCCATCGACGGACCCCGGACCGTTCCGGTCGATGCCCGGTCGTTGATGGTTGCGGTCCGGGCCCGGCTGTCGATCAGCATCGAACAGGCGCTGGCCGTCAAGCGGGTGACCGTCACCGACGCGCCCGTGGCCGTGATCGTCGGCCAGGCAGGCACCGGCAAAACCTTCGCCCTCGACGCTGCTCGCGACGCCTGGCACCGCACCGGGCTGCGAGTACGCGGCGCTGCCCTCGCTGCCAAGGCAGCCCGCGGGCTCCAATCCGGGTCGGGCATCCCGAGCCAGACGGTCGCCTCACTGCTCCAGGACCTCGACTCGGGCCGCGACCGGCTCTACCGCGCCGACGTGCTGGTCCTCGACGAGGCCGGAATGGTCGGCACCCGCCAGCTCCACCGACTCATCGACCACACCGCCAGAGCCGGGGCGAAGCTGGTCCTCGTCGGCGACCCGAAGCAGCTCGCCGAGATCGAAGCCGGGGGCTTGTTCGCCTCGCTCGCCCGCCGCCTGGTCACGCAGAGCTCACCGAGAACCGGCGACTCACGGACCGAGCCCAGCGAGCGACGGCTAGCGCACTGCGCGACGGCCACACCGATCGGGCGTTGTTGCGCATGGAGCAGAGTGGGTCGCTCACCCTCGGCGACAACGCCGACCGCGTCCACGCCCGGATGGCCGAGGACTGGTACCTCAACCACACCACTGGCCGCGAGACCGTGATGCTGGCCCTGCACCGAAGCGACGTCGCCGACCTCAACCAGCGAGCGCGGCTGCACCTCATCGCCAACAATCGCCTCGGCCGGGTAGTGCTCGACTCCGAGGACCTCGAGCTGCGCCTCGGCGATCGCATCCTGGCCCTGCGCAACGACCGCAAGATCGGCATCGTCAACGGCACCATCGGCACCGTCACCGATGCTGACCACGACGCGGTCCACATCATGACCAGCGACGGCGACCGCCTCGCCGTGCCGATCGACTACATCGCAGCGGGCCACCTGACCCACGGCTACGCCATGACCATCCACAAGAGCCAGGGCATGACCTGCGACGTCGCCCTCGTGCTCGGCGACGACACTCTCCACAAGGAAGCCGGCTACACCTCGATCACCCGGGGCCGAGAACGCAACCACGTGTACGCCGTCGCCGCCCAAGAGCCGGCCGCGCGCCCGGCCGACGACCTCCGCCGAGCGCTGGCCGTCGGCACCGCCAAGCAGACCGCACACGATCGCGGAGGCCTCGGCCTGTGACCCGGCATGCTCGCCCAGTCGACGAGTCGCAGCTTCGGCTCGATCTCGACGAGCGGCAGCATCCAGCTGTCGCGAGCGCGCGAGCCGTCCGGCGAACGGGCGGTCTCAGTGAGTCGCTGACCGACGCCGTCGTTCTCGGCAGGGTCAAGGCAGCGCTGCGGTGCGAGCACCTTGGGGAGCATGCCGACCGCGCCGCCGATGGCACGCGGCCTACGCGTGCTGTTGACGGGCCTACAGGTAGATCGCGATCGGCACGATCTCGATCGCAGGTGGCTTGATGGTTGTCGCTGGCGCGTCGACCTGCGCTGAGCCAGACCCCGACATCGCGCTGATCGCATCGGTAAGCCCCTCCATCACCTCGGAGGGGAACCCTGCGATGCCACTCGAGGCAAGAAGGTCAACCTCCTCGTCGGAACCCTCCGGCAGGTGCCGGGCGACCTTCCCGAGGATTCGGAACTCGCGGTTGAGGAGCTCGGACATCGAGCGGTCGCGCAGGTAGGCCTCGAAGATGGTGAGGATCGCCGAGTAGTCACCGTTGCTCTGCTCGATGACGAGCGTGTTCGTTCCTTCGCGCTCGACATCGGTCGTGATCTTCTCGAAGAAGTCGGCCATCGCCTTGAACTCGCGCTGCTGCGAGTTCTGTGCCGGCTTCCGCTGCTGGTTCTGGCCCTTCCCTCCACCCCGTGACGCACCCGGTTGCGACTGCTGTTGCTTGCCGTCCATCGCAAACGCGATCTCCGCGAACCCGAGCATCCGCTGCAGGCGCTGGAAGGACGCCGTGAATGGGTTCGGGCGAACGACGCCCGAGAACTCGACGAAGTCGCCCACCCTGAACCCTTGCGGTTGGCCCTCAGTGCCCGGGTCGACCAGATGCTCGGCCACCAGGTAGCGGCGGAGGCGGTTCAGGAGGGAGCCGTAGGTGTGGGTGAGTTCCGCCTCGCTCGAGTCGCTGGTGCCCTCGGCCTTGGTGCGGCCCAGCTTGCCGGAGAGCCCGACCTTGAAGAAGTTGAGGATTCCTGGGCTCGACACCTCCCCGGAGGCGCTGCGTTCGCTGGTCGATCTGCTTGTCTGCCCCGTCGTGACACGCTCGACGAGCGTGAATCCATCCTCAACCGTCGCAAGCAGATCGAGCAGGGCACTCGTGTCGAGGTAGACCGCGATGAGCAGGTCCTCCGCCGAGTGGGTGATTTCGTCAGTCATCGTGCCTCCGCACAGATGCTCGCACGTCCCGTTGGCGATCGCCGGGAACCGGTCGTGTAGGCCGAGCTACGCCTTTGGTACGACCTCCAGGCGACCTGGGTCGAAGGCTCGCTTCCTGGTCCTCGCCGGGTTGACGACGATCGGGTGGAGGAGGGCTTCGATCAGTCGTCGCTGGAAGTCGATACCTCGGTCCTCCCATGCGGCGACGAGCTCCTCGTAGGTGCCCGGGACCTCGGTGAGGACCCGAGTGCCGGTGCGGTTGGCGATCTGCGCTTCGACTTCTCGGGCCTCGTCATCGAGGCGGTCCTTGCGGGTGCGGAAGCTGGCGCGGTCGATGTCGCCATCGGTGTACAGGTCGATGAGACGCTGGCGGCGCTCGTCGATCTCGCGCAGGGCATCCAGGAGCGATCCGTCGCCCTCGTCCTCGTCGCCCGTGTCGAGCCGGGCCATCGCCGCTCGGGTGACGGGATCGGCGAGCATCCCGCAGATCAGGTCCCGCACGTACTCCTCCAGTTCGGGAGCGCGGATGCTGACTCGGCCGCAACCGTCGAGGCCCGGACCCTTTCGGCATGCGTAGGTGCGCCGTCCGCCCTCGCGCTGGAGCGACCGCATCCGCCCTCCGCAGAGCCCGCAGCGCATGAGGCTGGTGAGCGGGTAGGTGCGGCCCTTGCGGGGGTTCGCCCGCTTCGGGGCGAGCGCCACGACGAGGGCCTGGTGCTGCTCCTCGGTGATGATCGGCTCCCACTGGCCCTTGGCGACTACCACGCCCTTGTGCTCGCGCAAGCCAGCGATCCGCCCGGAGGTGAGGATCGACGTGATCGTGGTGACGGTCCACGGGCGACCGGTCACGGTCGGCACGCCCTGGGTGTTCCAGTCCGTGCAGATGCTCCACACCGACTCGCCGGCGAGGACACGTTCGGCGGCTTCGTGGATGCGAGCGACCTCTTCGGCGACGTGCTCGGTCATGTCGTAGTTCCAGCCGTAGGCCCGGCGCCCGGCGATGCGCGGGACGCCATCGCGCGCCTCACGGGCTCGCACGGCCAGCATCCGGTCGGAGGTCTTCTTCGACTCCTCCCGGTCCATCGCCGAGCGGATGCCGATCTCGAACTCGCTCACCCACCCATCCGCGGTGGCCACGGCTCGGTCGGGGTCACGGCCGGCGGCTTCGAAGGCATCCACCAGCGGTGCCCAGCCCGGACCGCCACCGCGGGAGAGCCGGTCGGTCTTGAAGGCGATCACGCAGTCGACCTCGCCGGCGCGGATCAGCTCCAGCAACTCGCCGA
>WBZO01003480.1_pt1 | contig 18339 bp, 15 predicted proteins | sample 5204261 | NCBI WGS metagenome assembly WBZO01 (sample SAMN12412400, study PRJNA552823) | activated sludge metagenome | isolation source: activated sludge from anammox sidestream of wastewater treatment plant... | place: USA: North Carolina | collected 2017-09
AGTTTCCTCTGGCTTCTTGAGTTCCACTGCGGTATTCTTTCTCATTAGGCGTTCCTCCTTGACTTAAGCAATCAAAGGATACGCCACCTTTTCAATCAGCCAGGCCACAACTTTCGAGAATAACTCCAGAAGACCTTTTGTTGATCTATGTGGTCTTCCTAAAGAATAGTCGATATCAGCTGGCGGCATACTTTTAGAAATGAGCCTGATCCAAAAACACTAGTAAGAGAGCTGCAAGAAGGTTGTCAGAAGGATTCCTGGGCATAGAATGCAAAGTGATTATAGCCGCAAGTTTAATCTTTTGACAGTCATTATTTTTATATACGCTTTTCCTTAGCAGCCAAGCAGACCACTCTTAAGCGCTTTAGCCAGCTGCAGGTGTTATATTTGCTTATCTATATGTACAGGAAGTACTGGAAACACGGAAATTTGCAATTAGATGCCTGAAGAGAGAGAGCCCGAGCCGAGGCAGTTATCCACCAGTGGTCGAGACCCCGCCATAAGGGTTGTGTTGCAGCCAAAAGATACCAATAACCAAGGTACGGTTTTTGGTGGCATTATTCTTAGCTATATTGACCTTGCCGGAGCTGTCGAAGTTACTAAACTAACTCGGCAGCGTATTGTAACCGCCGGTATCAAAGAGGTGAATTTCCTCGCTCCCGTATATATTGGCGAAGTGGTTAGTTTTTATACCAAAACTCTTCGTGTTGGAAGAACTTCAATAACCGTTAAAGTTGATGTCGAATCAACCAGAGGGCATGAAGCCGTTCATGTTACTTCTGCAGAGCTCACTTTCGTCTGTATTGATGAACAGGGTCAGCCAACTTCAATTGTCACTTACTAAGAGATAAACTTGCGAAGGAATTTGTCATGACAACTTTGGATCCAGTTTTTGAGAAAGCCGGCACTGAGCGATTGAGGCTTTATCTTGGCACCGGTTGCGGAAAAACTACTGCTACTTTCGGGCTCACTCTTAGAGCTTTGAGCAAAGGTTTGAATGTTACCCTCGTATTTTTCGATAAGTTGGAAGAGAACTCTTCGGAGGGGAAAGGTCTGAGAATGCTTTCAGAGAATCAGGCTGAAGGATTCGGTAAGTTAGTAATGAACTACACCGGAGTAAATAGAGTCGGAACCGGACCGAAAGGAAGCTTTCGGCTATATAGCTCGCCTAACGGGATCCTTCCTGAAGACAAAGATGCCGCCAAGCAAGGACTTACCTATTTGGTTGAAGGCTTGATGCGCAAAGATGATATCGTAATTGGTGACGAACTTCTTGATGTAGCTCGGGTTGGCTTAGTCGATTTTGATTATGTCAAACAGATTCTCAATTTGAGACAAGATCCCACCGTCCTTGTATTGACCGGCCGCCGTGCTCCTGATTGGCTCATGAATGAAGCTAGCACCATATCTACTACCACGCAGATTCGGCATCACGGTAGAGCAATTGAAGGAATAGATTGCTAACTTGATTCAGGTTTGAATCAAAAAGAGAAAGGAGCGAATCGTAAATCGCTCCTTTCTCTTTGTATGGTTCCTTTGTTAACAGACTAGCTCTCGGCCAGTTCTAATTTTTGCCTGCGCCGGCGCTCTGGGGGAGAGATGACGCTTTCTGAGCGTTCTGCCCCGAACCGGTTTGCGCTTTAGCAATCTCTTCCTTCAGCACTTGTTCTGCCTTCATCAGCTGAACATCGTTACCGTCGTTAGGACTGCGTTTTTTGGTCAAGTCTTTCATTGTGGCGTCAACCCACCAGGGACCTTTGTATTCCTTAACTTCTTTGGAGTCGAGAGAAATATCGTCGTTGACCGGAACAATGAAATCAGGCTTGATACCAGACTTGTGAATGTCTGTATCGTTTGGAGTGAGGTATCTGGCGATGGTGACGTTGATGCCGCTTTGATCATTAAGTCGGTTGATTGCTTGAACCAGACCTTTACCAAAGGAGGTTTCACCGACCAACTTGGCTCTGCCGTTGTCTCTCAAGGCACCCGATAGAATTTCGCTGGCGGAAGCTGAACCTTTATTGATCAGCACCACCATCGGTACCGAACAAATTGGTTGACCACTAACTGGTTGAACATTCTTGTAACCATCGGCATCAATCGTGCTGACGATAATGCTTTTCTCTGGCAGGAAAAGTCCTGCCATTTCTATAGCATTATTCAGAAGTCCACCCGGATTGTGTCTAAGATCAAGGATGATGCCGTCGGCTGTCTTAAGTTGATTCAGAGCTTTCTTCACTTCCTCTGTTGCCTTATTGGAAATGAAGCTCTCTAACCTAATATAGCCAATATTTCCAGGCAGGAATTCGGCGGTAGTGACTGCTTTGATTGGAATCTCAGCTCTCTTGAGCTTGACCTTTTTTCTCTCACCTTTACGCAGATAAGTGATTTCGACTTCTGTGTCGATAGGTCCTCTAATTTGCTTTACTACTTGGTCAAGGGATTGAGCCTTGATTGATTTGTTATCTACTTCGATAATTTCGTCGCCAGCCATCATCCCAGCTCTAGAGGCCGGTGTATCAAGAATGGGCGCGATTACCACTACTTTGTGTTCTCTCATGCCGAGCTGCATGCCCACCCCATAAAGGTGAGCTTCGATTTGGTGCTTCTCTTCGTCGAAGGCTTCTTTGTCGAGGAAGCGAGTATATGGGTCAGCCAAGCTGGCGAGCATTGTTTCAATTGCCTTATGGGCATCGTCCATGGTCTTCAGCTTAGTGTCATAGTGATGCTGCCACCTAGACCAATTCTGACCGTTGAACTTCTGGTCGTAATATTGCTCTTTTAATAATTTCCAGGCCTGATTGTAGAGACCTTGAGGGTCTGTGCCGGCTCTTGGCACTTGAGCTAGAAAAGGAAGCGGTTGAGACGCTCCGCCATCGGCGATGATGATCTGGTCGGGCGCTGGTGCCTTATCTTTTGCGATGAGCAGGCTTTGTAGTCCGAAAAAGAGCAAGCAGAACAGCAGTGGTACGCCTACTCTTGCAACGACTTTTCTCTCTAGCAACTTGAATACCCCTTTTTAACCCGGAAAGCCTTGTTAGGCTATGGATTTGGTTGATTTCTGCTTGTGGGTCGGCTAACCCACATGGCCTCGTCTAGCACTACTGCCGGGCGGGCACATTTAGCTCAATTTCAATATTAGATCACTATGGGCACTCTATGCCTCAAATTGCCCCATTTTTTAGGTCAAATTTGCAAATTTGCGAGTTTTGTTGCGCGGGATTGCTTTCTCTTGATTAACAGATTGACAAATTTTAATGAATTGTGAAAATGCCTTTCAAGTTCGACTGGCTGGAGTGTCTAGCTTTCAGTCCGCCTCGAAGGAAATTTCTAATCATGGAAACCTTAGGCAGCTTAAAAGAACGAGGTTTTAAATATCTTGGCATTTGCCGTATGATAAGCCGGTTCGAGATTCTAAGATTGGCTACCATTGTAGTTCTCAGTCCCGTCAGTCTTGATTTTGCATATCTCCCCGATATTCAAAAGGTCTCTAACGGGGTTCGGTTAGTAATAGTTTGAGGGGGAGCTTGATGTCGCCGAGTCGCAGCCAGGGTACCAGCATTCTGGACCCCGTCCAGCTGGACAATTCATCTGTGGAGGCGTTTCCGGAGCTAGCTCCTCGCTCAGATAAGGACGCGCAAAAGCTGGTAGTCAAGCGGTTAGGGGCTCACCCGGAAGCGGAAAGCAAAGTGTCTGGTTCATCGTTATCTGCCAAGTTGGCATCAATCAAGATTTCAAAGGGTACCAAGCTCAAGGTAAAAATCTGCATTTCGATTGTTTTGTTCGCCAGTCTCTTCGTTTTTGGCAAAGTTGACCTGCGAAAAGCCCTTGATGTTGCCATGACTGCCAATAGAGGTTATCTAGCCGGAGCGGTGCTCTTGTTTCTCGCCTCTACATTTTTGAATGCTCACCGCTGGCAACTTTTGGCTTCGGCTGTCGGTCTAAATAAAAGCCTGCTGCAACTTGTCCAATATTGCTTTGTTGGATTGTTCTTCAATTTATTTTTGCCGTCTACTGTTGGTGGTGACTTCAGCCGTTGCTATTACTTGTCCAAGGGTACTGGCAAATACGTAAACGCCTTCTATTCTGTTCTTGCTGACCGGACTGTTGGAATAGCCGTTCTTTTTGCCTTCGCATCCGTAGGCATCATTTTCGGACCGGGTGGCGGCGGCTTACCTCTGCAGCTCAAGCTGCCTATCTTTGCCGGTACACTGGCAATCTTTGCCGTTGTGCCCTTTATGCCTGTGCTTACAAATAAATTTCTCGGACCGGAAAACTGGATAAGCAGACAATTCAATAATTCATGCGCTCAGGCCTACTGGAACAATAAGGGGTTAATGGCTACGACCATCTTGCTCTCAGTGATTATGCAAGTCGTTATTGTCGTATGTCACGTCGCTATAGGCATGGCTCTTGGCTTGAATCAGATACCGCTTTGGTATTACTTCGTTTTCTATCCTTCTGTGGCTGTTTTGGGCTTCATTACTCCTAGCTTCAACGGTATTGGCATACGAGAATGGGCTTATACCTACTTCTTGACCATGGCTGGTGTTGATAATGCTCATGCTCTGACCTATGCAATTATGTGGTTGGGCTTGACGACTCTATCGTCTCTGGTTGGCGGATTAGTCTACTTGCTTGGACATTTTCAGAAGCCGCGCGAGGACGGTTCCTTCGAATCAGAGACCGAGGTCGGTTTCATGCAGTGAAAACCAGATAAGTTTCGAATGCCGCTGATTTACAAAAAGGTGCGTTTTTTGGACGGGATGTGTCCTCTTTCCCGTCCACAAGTTGCAGCGGTCTTTCAAAGGGCAAGAGAAAAAGGGCGTAAAGCCTATCTGGTTGGCGGATCTATAAGAGATGCCATCGACCTGCCTGAGAACAGAACCCGTCGAGCTAATTTGGATTTCGATTTTGCTATCGATGGTGGTGCTGTTGAATTTGCCAGAGAAATTTCTGAGAAATTTGCCGGTCATTTTGTCCTTCTCGACGACAAGTTTGATATCGCCAGGGTGGTGCTGCAAGATGGCATCGTTCTAGACTTTGCAGGCTATTCTGATGGAATTGAGCAAGATATCTTGCGGCGGGATCTGACTATAAATGCCCTGATGATGGACGGCGAAGGATCTGATCAAGTCGTCGATAACGTGGGCGGATTTGAAGATTTGCAGGCTAACCTAATAAGGGCAATAAGCGAAGCGTCTCTCATTGATGATCCGCTCCGTCTTTTGCGCGTATATAGATTTGCCTGTGCACGGGCTGCACAAATCGACGCTGCTACGATTTCCATAGTAAGAACACACTCTGAAAAACTAGCAAGAGTTGCTCCAGAGAGAATAAATTACGAGCTTTTCTCTTTGCTCAATTATGAATGCTCAGAGTACATTCATGAAATGGGCAGCTCAGGATTGCTTGAGGCGATTTTTGAAGAATTGAAAGAATGCCGCAGAGTGACAAGCAATAGCTATCATCATCTTGCGCTCTTTGATCATAGTGTCGAAACTATTCCTCAGCTTGAGGCAAAGTTTCCATCTTTGCCCGAGTACATACAAATGAGCAGCAGGCGAGAGCTTATTCCAGGAATTTCTCGTCTTGCGGCAAGCAAGGTGTCAGCTCTTCTTCATGACATAGGCAAACCGGCCACTTGGCAAATTCAAGAAGACGGACGCCACAGCTTTATCGGTCATGACAAGGTCGGGGCCGAGATGATTCGACCTCTAGCTGAACGAATGCGCTGGGCGAAGCACCTTAGTCGTTTGGTCGAAAAGCTTGTGCTTTGGCATCTAAGACCAGGTCAACTCTTTCATACCGGCGAACCAACTCAGAAAGCCCTTAATCGCTTTTACAGAAATGTGGGCGATGACTTCCCCGAACTTATGCTCATCACTTATGCAGATTTCGGCGCGACTATGGGACCAGGTCTTTCTGGAGAAAAGAGAGAAAAACTTGAGAATTCCTTTGATAGGCTTTTGACCGGATATCTAACGTATAAAGAGCAAATACAAAGCATGCCAAAACTACTCACAGGTGAGGATGTCATGAGGGAGCTTGGTATTGGTCCAGGGGTAATTGTCGGAGAAATCTTGCAGGCTTTAGAAGAAGCCCAAGAAATTAAGGAAGTTTCGGATCGCTCGCAGGCTCAGGCTTTTATTCGAAACTATTATGATGCAAAGAGACCTGCAAGATGAAATTCTTCGCTTGATAACTGAATCTTGTGATTAAGTCGATCCTGTAGGGGCATAAAAGAGACAGCGAGATACACGCAAGAAACGCTGCTAAGCAAAAGACCTAGTGTATGTCCCAGATGAGAAGACCTGAATGGCTTTCAACAGCCTGCAGGATTTCTTGTCGGTAAAACACGGGTCCAATCCGGTGCTCCAAGTTATCTTCTACAGGTGAAAAAAATGAACGCTAAAGTGGACAAACTACACAACTACACTGTTATTGCCAGACTTGATGATGCTATTCCTCTGAATACCGAAGAATGGCTCGCCGCCGAGAGACTTCTCAATCAAGTTAGTGAGTTTGTGCCGATGAGTATGCTTAACGCCCTTACCGAAGCCATCATCAGTTATGCTGACGATCAAGCTCGCAGAGGCTATATTCTTGGACAAGAAGATCTTGTTGCCGAACTCAAGAAAAAGGCTTCCAAAATAGCCTAAGTGAAACGCTCTCTCTTGGGCTCCAGCTTGGAGCATTGGATGGAGAGCAAGACGAGAGCATAACAAAGATATTTCTTGCAGATACAAAATAAGCACCGGCCCGAGTTAATCTTGCGCCGGTGTTTTGTTTTGTCTATTTTTGTATAATTTGAAGTTCGAATCGCATGCGCACCCGGCGGATTTCCCTTGCATACCTTCCTTCCATCGATCTCCAGTGTCCGGTCATGGACCACAATCAAGAGAGAAGAAATTGCCGATTGCAAGGTGTTTTCAGTACATCGCAATTTCTCTCAGCGTGAAGCCGGTAAGTCTGCGCACTTCTATGTTTTTCATCCAAGAGACTGGGTGAACGTCATTCCTGTCACAGAAGACAATCAAGTTATCTTGATCGAACAGTATCGGCACGGTGTCGAAAAAATTACCCTTGAAATACCTGGAGGTATGGTTGATTCATCCGACGCCTCTACCTTTATCGCCGCTGAGAGAGAACTCCTCGAAGAAACTGGTTATGGTGGCGGTGAAACTTTCTTCCTCGGCAGAAATCATCCGAACCCTGCTATTCAGAGCAATGTTTGCGATACTTACTTTTCCTACGGTGTTAAATTTATCAAGGCGCCTCAATTTGATACTAACGAGGAAGTGGCAATCAAGTTAGTGCCATTCGAGGCTATTCCTGAACTGATCAATGACGGCACAATTTCTCACGCTTTGGTCATTGTTGCTTTCCACTACTTGGCTCAGTTTTCAAGGAAGAATCCTAGATTTGAACATCTAAGCCGCATGCTCTAATCCTTTGGTATCGCCGGCGATGTAGGAAGTCTGTTTTGCAATGATTCGATCTGGTACGATCAAGTCATTGTTTAGAGGACCGTGCGCATGAATAAAATTCTGGAGTTCATAAAGAACAATGCATCGCTGACAGTAATTACCTGTCTTGTTCTCATCTGTGCGTTCTCTTTGAAGTTTCAGGAGGAAAAGCCCCAGAACGTCAAACTAGAACTGGCTGTCCAACCCCTCGCAAATGAGCAGAAGAGTCAAACTTTTCTCCTCACTGTCAAGAACGCCGATACTAAGCCTTATACTTACCTTCGGGCTAACGATGCATTAGGCATGCCTTCTCGTCACTTTAGAGCGGAAGTGACGACCGGAAGTGTCACGAGAAAAGCCTTGAACCGCGGTTGGGACGAAATTCCATTCAAGATTCCCGCGGACCAGATATTCATTTCCAGCAAGCAGAATGATGGTCTTGGTTCTCGAAGCAAAGTAAATATCGAGCCCGGTGCCGTTGCTACTTCAGAAGTCAGTCTTGAGAATCTACCCTCTGGTAATTCGCAAGTGCTATTCACCATAGATGATACCATCAAGGCTGCGCCGGTTCAGATATCAATACCTTAGTGACGAACTAGAGTCTTTTTTGAGTAGTCTTGATCATTTGTTCCACCTCAATCAGCTTTTGTTTGAAATAGTGTTGACGGCGTTTTAGAAGCGCGTATTTATTGACGGCGTTTCGCCACGCATATCGGAAATATATCGACCGCGAGCAATTGTTCCTCTCGGGTTGATTTGAGAAATTAGGAATTAGCAAAAAGGTCAAGGGTTCAAGCGGCAACTTGAACCCCTGGATTCATCTATTGGACGATGAAGGGAAGAGTTTCCTACAAGAATTGAGTCCTGTCCAGGCCTTTTTGCTCATTGAGTGGACGATGAGCAAGATTCCTTTCGACTGTTCAACTGCGCCCGATGCCGGGAACAGGTAAGGCTTTGCAGGAGCTGTGACCGGGGTAACCGATATTGCAGCCAGGATTGCGCGAAATTAAACCGCCGACAGGGACAGGCTGAGGCCGGGCGGCGTTACCAGCGCAGCTTTAGGGGTGCGCTAAATCACAGCCGCCGGCAGGCAGAATACAAGAGGCGGTGCAAAGAAGAAGTGACGCATCATGGTTCCCTTCTGGCTTGTCAGGATGACATTGTTTGTCCAGAGACCGAGGAAGTGGTCTCTACGGAAATCACAAAATTTGAGCCGGCTGAAGATGCAGTGTTAATTCGCTGCAGCGGTTGCGGCCGTCTTTGTGGGCCGTTCGCACGCCAAGACTTCATCGGGCGATGTCGCCTGGGAAGAACAACAGGAGGTAACAGTGGGCGTTTCAAAAGAAGTAGAATCAGAGATCCTGCGCTTGTTTTACGCAGAGAAGTGGAAAAGAGGCACCATCGCCAGGCAGCTACAGATTCATCACGGTGTAGTTGATCGGGTATTAACCAGAAATGGAATTAGCGTTGAGCGGGTCAGGATCAGGCGTTCGTTGATTGACCCGTATTTGCCGTACATCCGTTCTGTGCTGCAGAAGTATCCGAGACTGACGGGATCGCGGCTGTATGCAATGGTGAAAGAGAGAGGGTATCCTGGAGGCATCGACCACTTTCGAGACATGCTAGCCAGGCATCGACCAAAACCGGCAGCTGAAGCGTATCTCAGGCTGAGTACGATTAAGGGAGAGGAGGCTCAGGTTGACTGGGCGTGCTTCGGGAAAGTGAAAATCGGTAATGCCGAGCGGCAGCTGTACGCTTTCGTCATTGTGTTGTCCTGGTCACGGCAGGTGTTTCTGAAGTTCTACACAGGCATGTCCACGGCGAACTTTCTACAGGGGCACGTAGACGCCTTTTGCAGTTGGGGAGGTGTGCCGAGGCAGGTCAAGTACGACAATTTGAAATCGGCCGTTTTGGAGAGGAGTGGCGATGCCATCCGATTCAATCCGCGGCTGCTGGACTTTGCAGCGTATTACCGATATGCCCCGAAGCCAGTAGCTATCGCCAGGGGCAATCAAAAGGGGCGAGTCGAGAGGGCGATACAGTACATCAGGCATTCGTTCTTTGCTGCGCGGAAGTGGGATGGTCTGGAGGACCTGAACAATCAGGCGATAGTCTGGTGCCGAGAAGTAGCAGGCACCAGACCGTGTTCAGAGGACCGAACGATGACTGTAGCAGAGGCATTTAAGCAAGAGCAAGGGAGTTTGATGCCGTTGCCGGACAATCCGTATGCAGTATTTGAGAGCACGGTTGTATCGGTTGGCAAGGCACCGTATGTCAGGTATGACATGAACGATTATTCAGTACCTCATGAATACGTGCAGAAGCAGCTCACGGTGCATGCGGACAGCGATTGGGTGCGTATCTTGGACGGATTGAAGGAGGTAGCGAAGCACAAGCGATGCTTTGAAAAGAGGCGTCAGATTGAGACTACCGAGCACATTTCGAGGCTGGTCGAAGAGAAGAAAAAGGCAAAGAAGGGCAGCGGCATGAATCGACTATTTTGCTCGGCACCAACTGCAAGAGAGATGTTCCGTATGGCTGCGGAGCGGGGTTATTCAATCGGTTCGCTGACGAGCAAATTGCTGAGACTGTTGGACTTATATGGTCCGGCAGAAGTGGAGGAATCGATCAAGGAAGTGGTGACTTCTGGAGCTTGCCACTCTGCAGATGTTGCCAACGTACTTGAGAGGAGGAGGAGGCAAAAGGGGTTGCTATCGCCATTTGCGATTGATTTACCGGACGACAAAAGGGTTACTGATCTCGTTGTTTTGCCGCACTCGCTGGCTACTTACGACAATCTTTCCAAGGAGGAACAATGACGACAGATTTGAAAGAACAGGCGAGCAAGCTGGGCTTCAAGGCTATGGCGGCCAGATGGAATGAATATGCCAATCAATCGTGGGTCAAAGAACTGTTAGAGGCTGAGGCGGCGGAGAAGAATCGGCGAAGCTTAGAGCGGCGATTGAGAGAGTCTCAGATACACGAGATGAAGCCTGTGTCTGAATTTGATTGGGAGTGGCCGAAGACGATTGATCGAGAGCTTGTAGAAGAGCTGTTCACTCTAGAATTCATGAGTAGGGCAGTCAATATCATCTTTCTTGGTGCCAACGGTCTGGGTAAGTCGATGTTGTCGAAGAACCTGGTGCACACAGCTCTGCTTGCTGGATACAAAACCAAGTTTGTCTCGGCCAGTCAGATGCTGTCGGACCTATCAGCCCAGGATGGTGCCACATCCCGACGGAGATGTCTACAGAAGTACGCAAGCCCGGACTTATTGGCAATTGACGAGCTTGGCTACCTAAGTTACGACAATCGCTATGCTGACTTACTTTACGAGGTAATTAACGCTCGGTACCTGAAGTCATCAACAATCATCACGACCAACAAGCCCTTCAAAGAGTGGGGAGAAATCTTCCCGAACGCAGGGTGTGTAGTCACTCTTGTGGACAGATTGATACACAGATCAGAAATCGTCAAAATTGACGGAGCCTCCTATCGAACGAAAGAAGCACTGGAGTCCGCTGAAAAGAGAGCCCAGAGAAAGCGCGGTCGAGCAAGAAAGATGGAGGAATCAGCCAATGATCAGACTGCTGTTCTTGCTTGAGTGCGACCAATGTGAGGAGACCTGGCCTACAGTGGTAAGGCAGCGTGGTTCAATCGGAATCCAGTGGGATGAGGAACTCCAAAACCTTGAGTTCGCGGCGGAGGAGGCTGGCTGGAGCGGCTATCGAGGCCAGCATGCTTGTGACAGTTGCGTAATGGAAGCCATGTCCAAGCAGAACGCAGGTTGAGCGATCTCAAAACACCAGAAGGAAAGGGCTGCCGTAGCCGGCAGCCCTTTCCTTCTGATATGCGAAATTCTTTTGCCGCCCAATTTGTTGCGCTTTTATGCCGCCGTCAACAAAATAGGTGTTTTCCGGTTTTAGGTGCACCAATTCCTTATAGTCACTCAGCGCTTCTGTCAGTTTCCCTGCTTTTACCTCTGTTTCAGCCCTGAACTCAAGATAATCGCTGTCTGACGGTGCTCTTTTCACCAAGACTGTATAGTCTGCAATCGCTTTATCATAGTCTTTCAAATTAGTGTAAGCCACTGCTCTTTGTATATAGGGCCAGTAGAGTGCGCCATTCTCAGTGATTATCTGAGAGTAGGTTTTTACAGCCTCTGAGTGTTTCCCCGAATTGTCGAGCAGTTTAGCTTTAGCGCCAAGCGAGTCTAAGTCTTCTTTGTTCAAATTATGAGCTTTCTCAAAGTCTTCGATAGCCTTAATGTACTGCTTTTGACTTTGCCAAACATAACCCCGGTCTCGGTAGGCTTGGCTAAAGCTGGGATTTATCTTTATTGCACTATCCAATAGACCTTTGGCTTTGAGGAATTTTTCTTGCCAGCAGTAAACCTGAGCCAATAGCAGATAGGTTTGCGCATCATTCTTGTTTAGCTTGAGAGAATTTTCTAGATAAAGCTGTGCTCGCTCATAGAGATCAGCCTTGATAAGATTTGCTCCGTAAACTCTGCATCTCTCTGCCTCTTTGATCCTAGTTTGTTCACTAAGCTTTTCAGGCGCAATAAAGGACGGCTTCGTCTTTTGCAGTCTTTGAATGGTCGCTACTCGCTTTCTCAGCTGCCCCGCCTTATCTTTCTTCCCGAATTTCTCAAGAGCACCAGCATACTTCTCCAATGGATAGATGAGGGTTGAATCTTCCTCGACTTCACATTGTTTCTGGCGCTGGGAGAGCATCTCTTCATAGTAATGCAGGCACTTTTCCGAATTGCCACCTTTTGCATATAGGTCGCCTAGAAAATCAAGTTCTGATAGCAGGTCAAGTCCTAGAAGCCTTCTTTCGTTCAAGGTCTCTTCGACAATTCTGGCAGCATCTTCTCTGCGGCCTTGACTAAGGAGTTTTTCTGCCTCCATTCTCCGCTTTGACCAAATTTCGCTTTTCAGCTTTATAGATTCATTCTGTTCAGGCGTGCGACTAGCGGGGTCGGTCACGGCACTTTCAGCAAGTGCGGAAGAGATTTGCGACAATGAAACTATCGCTGAGAGAAAAAGGTAGCTAATTCTCGTACGCAACTTGTGAAGATGAACTTTCATGAGACGGTCCTTTAATAGGTACTTTCTTGCTAAACTTTGAAATATTCTAAATTAGAGGGGCGGGAAAGAGTGCAGCCGGTTGGATCTCCTTTAGAAATGGCAATACATGAACCGGTTCTTCACCAGTTTATGCATTATCTCTCTTCTAAGAAACAGGAGATGGAGGAGGGAACCGCCAAGGTTGAAATCAAGATTAGCAGAAGTCTTCTTTTCTCTGTACGGGAGGCCTTTCGTCAGAGCATTTTGGAAGGCGAGAGAAACCTTCATACTCTTGCCCATCTATTGGCGTCGATGCTCCTGGGAGAGTTCGAGCTGCATAGCAATGTTATCGGTACGCTTCCTGGCTTTAGTGAGCGTCCATTTCTGATCAGAGAGAAAATCGATAGAGACACGTTGCTCAGTGTCACCGATATTGACCTCGGTGAACATATGCTTGATCGCTTCAGATATCGCAGCAAAGAAGGCTGGGTGCCTTTAGAACTATCAGCTAACTTCGTAGAGTATATTCCGCTAGAACATAGATTGTCTAAGGTAAATCGTCTTACTAGCAGGGTTAAGGCTGAGGAAGAGCTTTGGAATAAAGTGACGGATGAACTCTTTGGCGTTGGTGAGCTTGTTTCCAGAGACAAGCACTTCAAGCAGTTCAGTAAGTATGTCAAAGACATCTTCGGCATCAAGATAGTCTGCGAAGATGATCAAGCCTGCATGAAAGTGCACGAAGAATTGGAAGCTCTTACCGCAAGTCGCCTCAATCGAGAAAGACTCGAGTTATATAAGCTCAGTGATGAAGCTGTAGACATTGACACCGAATCAGAATACGAACCTCAAGCTTTGCACTTTATTGAAACCAAAGACTATCTCAACTGCGCTCCCGAAGTTATGAAACAGACGGGTTGGCGAGCCCTTAAGAGTGTTGTTCTTTGGAATGAGAGACTCTTCGAGATTCAGGTGCAGCCGCTAAGCAATTATTATCTTGAAATTGACCATATGGCTGGCCCCTCTCATAGATCTTTTAAGAGGCGGCGCGACGCCATGAGAGCGGAATTAGCAGAGAGAATCCCACTTTATGGATTTTATAGAGATCTCTTGCGCATGCTTTTTCTAGCTGAAGAGACATCTTTCGAATGTGATTTAGCAAACGTTCAGATCATTCAGAGTGATTGAGATTCTATTTTATGGATGAGCCTAGACCTGAAGATCAAGCTGGGACAAGAGGCTTTCACATAGTCACCTCATCCGGTTCAATCAAGAACTATTTGCCGGGCGATAAAGTCGACAACACTTATTTGCTGCTCCAGTTTCTTGGTCGAGGTGGTATGGGAGTAGTGTTCTCATGCCGACACTTGGTTTTGAACCGTGAGTATGCCCTGAAGATCATCTCTGGTAAGAATTTGAATGCTGAGACATGGACTCGTTTCGAGCAAGAAGCTAGAGCCTTGGCTAGGCTGAATCATCCAGGTATAGTCGGCATTCATAATATGGGCGTTGATGCCGGCGTTTGTCCTTATTTTGTTATGGACTTGCTTAAAGGTCGAGGTCTTGATCAGGTTCTCAAAAGAGATGGTCCACTTAGCCCTCAGATTGCATTGCCATTATTTCTTGAGCTTACATCGGCACTAAGTGCCGCTCACCGCAAAGGTGTTGTCCATCGAGACATCAAGCCATCAAATTTGATGGCTATCGAATCTGATTATGGCAGAGTAAGCCAACTGAAGCTGACGGACTTCGGTCTTGCCAGGTTAGTTGATTCAACCGGACGTTCACAGGCTATGACTGCCACCGGTTTGGTGTTTGGCACGCCATTTTATATGAGCCCCGAACAAATTGAAGGAAAGAAATTAGATCAAAGAGCTGACATTTACTCACTGGGCTGCACCATATTTGAGACCTTGACTGGTCGACCTCCATTTGTAGGTGATAATGCCTTTCAGACTTTTGAGATGCATCAATCCGCGCCTGTTCCCGACTTGTGCGATTTTCTGGGCGACTCAAATACAGTCGATGCGCTGCAAGTATTTATGGAGAAAATACTTGCTAAAGGTCAGAGCGAAAGATACCAGAATATGGAAGAGGTTGCTCATGATCTTGAGCGTATTCTGGCTGGGCAGACTGTACAAAATTACCGAGCCGGTCGGACGGGCTCTAATAGAACTACCTCTAGTTCTGCGCGCTCAGGCGGGGGGGCTTCGGCTCGGCGTAGCGATATTAAATATGGTGCGCGTGATAGTTCTGATGACGATTCGATAGCATCTATTAGAGATGAATCTGCGTCATTCTTTATTGACTCTAAAGCTGGTTTGCGCAATGTCATTATGGTAGCGATTGCTTTTGTATTTTTATTTTGTGGTTTTGGATTGGTGCTTGTGCTTAGGGGAGAGAAGGAGAAACCGCAGGTCAAGCTCAAGGAAAATCAAGGTCATGTTGTTAGTAGGGCGCCTCTAGATTTTGTCGACGGATCCGATAATGATGTTTTTTTAGATCCTTCTTTCGCGACCAGTCTTAAGTCGGGTAGCGCAATTATGGGAAAGCAGGTTCTGCAATATTCTAATCTGGCTAAAGTTGGCGCCCTGAAAGAAGAAATGCAAAGAGTTATAGATATTGACTGGCTTAATGTTACTTCTTCTTTTGACAAGGTCTATCGCCGTAAATACGAAACCCATGCTAATTCAAGCAAAACCGGGGTTAGTCCACTCATGGCGGTCTCAAATCAAGGAACTAACTATAAAATTCAATTTCCTGAAGACATTTATTTGTGTGCGCTCTCAGCAGGTAATCAGAAGCCACGGTTGGTTTCGTCTGCTGTTTCGATAGGGCGGAATGATGCTCTTTCTCTGTATTTTGGTTACCAGACACGATTTTACCCTGAGTTATTGGTGGAAGTGAGAAAGCTAAGTGAAGCAGGAGTTAAAGTGAGAGCTTTAGAAATCGTATTTAGAAGAATGGACAATGTGTTTAAGAATCTAGAGCGGCTTCCTGATCTAGAGGAGGTGTCATTCTTCAATTCAATAACAAAGTGTATAAGTAATCTTCAGGAGTACGAGGAATGTCGTATAAAGCCAGAAGATTTGGAACAGATTGACAAGCTAAGTTCGCTGACCTCATTAGGATTGCCCGGTGACAACCTGATGGCTCAAGATCTCACTAATCTTGCTTCTCTCAGCAAGATCGATACATTCAAACTCAAGGGTAGCAAGGACATTGGAAATGTTCTGAGCTTGCTCAAGCGCTATCCCAACATAAAGGAACTCTGGATTATTGATTGCGGATTGAAGGATAAAGATCTTGAGGCTCTATCAGAGTTGAAGAGTCTTGAACGGCTGCGCATTCGAAGGTCATTCCTTACTCCTGCCAGCGTTGATGCCTTCTGTCGAATGTCTAACTTGAAGACTCTCTATTTGGATACAAAATGGATCAATAAAGGCACATCAAAAGAATTCCAGAGACTCAAGAGCAAGATTCCTGATTGCCATTATGAACCAATGGTAGATTTTACCTATTGGGAGATGTTTCCGGGGCGTTCTTTGTTCCCAGCAGCGGCAAAGTAGTCCAGGTTGAAAATTGAGTAGGCAATGGATATCATTCTATCCACCTGACTTATGTAGACTAAAAAAAGAATTGAATCCTAGTTCTTCGAATCTTGGTGGTACTGGTGGTTCCGGCTTTTCTGAGCGCGACCGTATCTCAGCTCAGGAAGATTCAGAATCATCGCTTTCTCCTTACGGTTTTCCTTCTGAACCTACCAGTCCAATTCATAGCCCGGGTTTCGTATCAACAGCGTCGGTCTTTAGTCAGCAGTACAAAGTTGGCGATGTTGTAGATGGCGTATACGAGCTTGTCTCTGTTTTAGGGCGCGGCGGCATGGGTGTGGTTTTTGCTGCGCGCCATAAATTACTGGGTAAGCTTTATGCGCTAAAACTAATAAACAAGGCGGAAGTTGACGAAATTGTTCTGGCTCGATTTAAGGCTGAGGCTATGGTGCTGGCGCGACTTAGACATAGAGCCATTGTCAGCGTCCACAATATGGGTGTAGACCGTGGTCGATGCATTTACTATGTCATGGATTTGCTTGATGGCGAGACTCTCTCGGCTTATATCAAGAACAATGGTCCTTTGCATTTCGAGCAGGCTATCGGCATTTTCTCAGAGGTCGCAGAAGCTTTGGGGGTTGCCCATGAGCGTGGCATTGTTCATAGAGACGTCAAGCCTTCAAATATAATGCTTGTCGCCGGTGAGAAGAAAGGCGAGTGGCAGACCCGGTTGGTAGATTTTGGCATCGCTAGATTGAATGTCGGCTCTCAGAGCCATACTGCAACAGGGAGCATTTTTGGCACTCCCTTTTATATGAGTCCCGAACAATGCGAGGGAACCACTGTTGATGGAAGATCCGACATCTATTCACTCGGTTGTTCTCTGTTTGAAACCCTGACCGGCCGTCCTCCTTTTAGAGGCGGCAATCCGTTTCAAACTTTCTATATGCATTTAAATATGGAACCTCCGACTCTCGCTTCCGCGAATCCTCAAGGTGATTTTCCCGGTCCACTGGAAGACTGCTTGAGGAAAATGCTAGCGAAGAATCCAGAGAATCGTTATAGAGATACTAAGGCTTTGCTTCATGATTTTGAGCGGGTGCTTGGTGGCAAGCCTGTTGCTTTAGAATTGAGATCGCATCAAGATGAGATGCTTGAATCTGATCCGGACGAAGATGCTGAAGATTCAGAGCCTGAAAGTGCTGGAATTGGTAGCCGAATTTTCGCTCCAGCATTGATAGCAATCTCTCTTGCCTTTGGTACAGGCGCAGTTTTCTGGAGTCAGCAGAAGTTTTCTACTCAACCTACAAAAATTGAGAAGATTATGGACAGGCAGGTTGCGAGCGCGGCAAAGGATCTTCAGCAAGATCCACGCAAAGAGAGTTTTGAGCGACCGTATAAAATGAGAAGTGTTTTGGAGTCGCCGCGTGTAGAGGCTGGTGCGGGATTAGATGCAGCTGGGGCGACGCAAGAAGAGTTTGAGGCAGTTGATAGCTTTTATTTGTTTCGCTATAAACCACTAGAACAAGCTCACTATATAGCTACACAGAAGTTTATTTCGTCGCGTCGACCAGGTTTTAGGTACGCCAAAAGCAATCCTCAACCAGGTTTTACATTCCCAAATGATTTTGTAGCCGGAGAGATACAAATTGGCTCAAACAAGCCTATACATGCCTATGGTTTTATAGCAAGAAAGAAAGATGAGCCAGTTACATTCTACCTGAATGCAGGCACTAGAGACTATCCAGAGCTAATTGATTACTTTGCTGATGGCGATTTGTATGGACTCGAGTTCATCAGCAATAAATATGAACACATACTCAATCGCTGCATGTCCTGGAAGTCGCTGAGGGTGTTGTCTTTCTTTAATCCGCTTAGTAAGTGCATACCTCGGCATGAGCGTTATGATGAGTGCGACATCGATAAGACAGTCTTGTCTAAAGTAGAAAAGATGCCTTGGTTGATTGGTTTGGGGCTTTGCGGTTCCAAAATAAGTGGTGGCGATATTGCGCGTTTACAGATTTTGCCGAAGTTGAAGATTCTCAAATTGAAGCGAATCGCAGATACTCCCTCGCTCTATCCAATCTTGCAGAAGTCCTCTAATTTGAAGGAGTTATGGCTGGTTGCCAGGGATCTGTCAATTAAACTGTGGCATTAGGATTATTGGTCACTGATTGTGTGTCCTACAGTGGTTCGTTTTTTGAGACGGGCACCGCTGCCGGCAGCGCGTAGCGCTGCTGGTACTGTGCC
>WBZO01001834.1_pt1 | contig 18318 bp, 13 predicted proteins | sample 5204261 | NCBI WGS metagenome assembly WBZO01 (sample SAMN12412400, study PRJNA552823) | activated sludge metagenome | isolation source: activated sludge from anammox sidestream of wastewater treatment plant... | place: USA: North Carolina | collected 2017-09
CCCCCTCGCCCCGGGGGGCATCTTCGGCGCCGCGTGGTCGCGCCGAGGAAACCGCGGTGGACGCGGCGTCGCCGGGTCGACGCCGTCGGGCAGCGGCGTAGCCTCCGGCGGGGGCTGTCACGCAGCAGACCCGCGCGCAGTCCGGGAAGATCGGCGCACCCGGGAAGGCGCCGTCGCGGTGGCGGGCGGAGCAGCGCGTGGCGGTACCGCGTCTTGCAATGCGCTGAACGCCTTGGCGGTCGCGGTTGCGAGCCGGTCGAGCTGCGGCAGCGCGGCACCGTTGGCGACGAAGCCGAAGTCCATCGTCTCACCGCAGGACAGGAGCGTGACGTTGAGTCCGATGCCAACGCCGAGCGCGGACATCGGATACATCGCGGCAAGGCGCGCGCCGCGCAGGTACAGTGGCGTGCGGGGGCCGGGGACGTTGGACAGCACGAGGTTGGCGAGGGGCAACGATGCGCGCGCACCGACGAGGCTTGCGGCCTCGCCCAGACCGAATGCGAGCATCGCGTAGAGCATCGCGGCGTCCCCGGACAAGGCGCGCAGATCGACCTTGGCTGCGGCGGTCGCGGCGATGATCCGGCGCATCCGCGCCGCGACGTCCATGTCGGGGTCTCCCAAGGCGACGAACATGACCGTCGCCTTGGTCGTCGCCTCGGTGTCGCCTGCCGCGCGCAGCGACAGCGGGCACATCGCGACCAGCGGCCGGACCGGGGGTTGCCCCAGCGCTGCAAGATACTCGCGCAAGCCCGCATCGACGATCGTCGCCGCGACGTCGTTGAGCGTGCCGCCGTAGGCCTTGCCGACGGCCCGCATCCCGGCGATCGGCAGCGACAACGTCGCCACCGAGCGGGCGTCTTCGATGCGAGCATTGAGCGGCCCGCGCGGACCGACGAAGGGGACGCTGCCCCCGGCACGGTGGCCGGCGAGGCGCTCGGCGCCGGCGCGCAGCAGGCCCACGTACAGATCCTTGGCGGCGAGCGTCTGCCGCGTCACGAGTGTCTTGAGCGCCCGCAGCGCAGCGGTGCGCCCGCGCGTCGCCGCGGCTCGCGAGGGGTCCATGGCGACCGCGAAGAACGGCTCCGCCTTGCGCGCCGCGGGATCGGCGGACAGGCTCGCGACGATCCGCGCCACCGCCGATTGGCCATCGACCATCGCGTGATGGATCTGGAAGTACATCGCGAAGCCGCCGCTGGAAAGGCCCTCGATGAGGAACACGCGAAAGCACGGCCGGCGGCGGTCGAGGACTTCCCGATGCAGGCTCGCGACCTTCGCGAGGAGCTGCCGCTGTCCCCCCGGCTTGCGCAGGACGAGATGCTGCACGTGATAGGTCATGTCGAGCTCGCTCGCCACCTTCCATCGGGGCGCGTGGGTGAGGCCCGTATCGAGGACGAAGTTGAACGGCGGCTCGGCAGCGGCCTTGCGATAGTCCGCGACGAGGTCGGCAACGAAAGTAGGGCGGGCCCGGGGCGGCCGATCGAAGAGCATCAACGCGCCAACGTGCTTGGGGTCGTCGCGCGACTCGAGCAGGAAGAACAGGAGGTCGACCAACGGAATCGGCTTCGTCATGGATATCCTCGTCACGTGCGCCATCACGGTCCGGGCTCGGACCATCGAAGCCGGGGAGCTTAGGAGGTGCGACCCGGGCATGCCCCCCCTGCGGGGGAGGGGGTGCTTCGCCGATGAGATGCGGCGGCGTCGCCCGTCGTGTCTCCGGCGTGGGAGGTGCGCTCGCACGCTGCCGGGCGCACCATGAGGCCCGCTTGCTCGCGCCACCAATCCCACTCGGATAGGGGGGGGCAATCCGGGGCGCTCGACCCTAGAGTGCGACCCTGCACGTACCCCATCGCCACTGGAGAGTCCCATGCCGCTGACCGTCCGATTCACCTCGCCGACACCACGCACGTTGCGCCAGTCCCTGCTCTGCGCCGCCTTGGGCGCCGTCTTCGCCGCCCCCGCGATGGCGTTCGAGATCCCCGAGGTTCATCCGGATCTTGCGATGCGCTGGGACAACACGATCCGCTACAACCTCGGCGTGCGCACGCAGTCGCAGGATCCCGCGATCTTGGGCGCCGTGAACAACGACGACGGCGATCGCAACTTCTCCAATGGCTCGCTCGTCGCCAATCGGTTCGACATCCTCTCCGAGTTCGACGCCATCTGGCAGAAGAAGTACGGCGTCCGCTTCTCGGCTGCACTGTGGTGGGATCCCGCCTACAACAGCCTCGACAACGGCAACAACGTCACGGCCAACACGCTGGTCGACGGCCTTCCGGTGGCCGGCGCGCTGTCGCCGTACAGCAAGCGCTACGCCAAGGGGCCGTCGGCCGAATGGCTCGACGCCTTTGCTTTCGCCAACTTCCGGATCGGCGGGGTTCCGGTGAACATCAAGGCGGGGCAACACACGGTGTACTGGGGTGACAGCCTGCTCTTGGGCGGCGCGGTGCACGGCGTGTCCTACGCGCAGAATTCGCTCGATCTTTGGAAGGGGCTGTCCACACCGGGCGCCGAGGCCAAGGAATTGTTCCGCCCGCGCGGCGGCTTGACGCTGCAGGCGCAGGCGACGAAGGACGTGTCGATCGCCGGGCAGTGGTTCTACAACTGGCAGGCCGTGCGCTATCCGGAGTCGGGGAGCTACCTGACCGCGAGCGACGCGCTCAATTTCGGTGGCGACTCGCTGATCCTCGGGCCCAATCCGTTCGCGGCCGCGGTTCCCGGCGCACCCGCGCTGCTGCGCGCGTGGAACACGAACTCGACGCGGTCGTCGCGCTACAGCGGCAGCTTCAACGACTGGGGCATCTCGGGACGCTGGAGTCCGGAATGGCTCGACGGCACGGTCGGGCTGTACTACCGCAACGCCACCGACATCCAGCCGCAACTCGTGCTCACGCAGGGGTTCGCGGCGGTACCGGCGGCACCCTGCAAGGGCATCGGCGGCATCGTGGTGGCCCCCGGCGCGTGCATCATCAATCCCAAGGTCACGAGCGTGGCCGACCTCACCCAGAAGGGCAAGGTGGGGGAATACGGCACGGCCTACGGTGACGACATCCACATCATGGGCATCACGCTGTCGAAGAACATCGGCGGCGTGTCGGTCGGCGCGGAACTGTCGTACCGCCAGAACATGCCGCTCATCAGCGATCCGGTGATCGTGCTCCCCGCACCGCTGGTGGCGAGCACGCCGGGCGCGATCGCGACCAGCGCGGTGCCGACGCACGGCACGCCCGGCGCGCTCGGCGACACGTATCACGGGCTGGTCAACGCCATCTGGACGTCGGCCAACACGCCGTTCTACAACAGCGCGGTGTTCCAGGCCGAACTCACCTGGATGCACTGGGCCAAGGTGACGCAGAACGAAGCGGTATTCAAGGGGCGCGACGGCTACAACGGAGTCGATCGCGTCTCGCGCGACTACTTGGGCTTTGGCATCAACTTCACGCCGACGTGGTACCAGGTCTTCCCGGGCGCGGACCTGATGGCTCCGATGTCGTACGCCCGGGGCATCAACGGCAATGCGGCGGTGATGAGCGGCGGTAACGAGGGTGCCGGCAACTTCGCGGTCGGCCTCGCGCTCGACATCTACGCCAAGTACCGCTTCGATCTCAAGTACACGGGTTACTTCGGCGATTACTCGACGAATCCGGTCACCGGCGCAGCGAACGCCTTCAGCGGCGTCACCGCGGCGCTCTCCGATCGCGGCTTCGTCTCGCTCACCTTCAAGACCACATTCTAGGAAAGGACGTAATCATGTTTCGCAAGACCCTGATGGCGATGGCCATCGCCGCGTTGGTCCCGAGTGCCTTCGCAGCGGTATCGGCCGACGAGGCGAAGCAACTCGGCACGACGCTCACCGCGACCGGTGCCGAGAAGGCCGGCAACAAGGAGGGGACGATCCCCGAATACACGGGCGGGCTCACCAAGCCGCCCGCTGGATTCAAGGCGGGCTCGGGCGAGCGCCCGGATCCTTTCGCCGGCGAGAAGCCGCGGCTCGTCATCGACGGCAAGAACGCCGCCCAGTACGCCGACAAGCTCACCGAAGGCACCAAGGAGCTCCTCAAGCGCTACCCGACGATGCGGGTGGACGTCTACCCGACGCATCGCACCGCCGCGGTACCCAAGTTCGTCCTCGACAACACGGCGAAGAACGCCACGACGGCGCGCACCGGCGAGGGGGGACTGACGCTGGAGAACGCGGTCGCCGGCTACCCGTTCCCGATCCCGAAGACGGGCAACGAAGTCATGTGGAACCACCTCATGACGTACAAGGGCCTGGGCTTCACGACCAAGTACGACAGCGTCAACGTCGATGCAGCCGGGGTGCCGACCCTCGCGACGTACGGCGAGGCGACCTACGAATGGCCGATCTACGACAGCAAGAAGACGGGCCCGATCGATACCTCGAAGCCGTTCTGGTACGTGCGTCTCCAGTATCTCGGACCGGCCCGGCGCAATGGTGAAGCGCTTCTCGTATGGGACACGCTCGACCCGCTCAAGCACGGCCGGCGGGCCTGGCAGTACCTGCCGGGGCAGCGGCGCGTGAAGCTCGCACCGGACGTCGCGTACGACACGCCGAACCCCGGCACCGCCGGCGCATCGACCTACGATGACGCCTCGGTGTTCAACGGCGCCATGGATCGTTTCGACTTCAAGCTCGTCGGCAAGAAGGAGATGGTCGTTCCGTACAGCAACTATCGGCTGACCTACGCCAAGGCGACCGCCGACGTGACCAAGCCGAATCACCTCAATCCGGACTTCGTGCGCTGGGAGCTGCACCGGGTCTGGGTCGTCGAAGCGACCTTGAAGCCTGGCAAGCGCCACATCTACAGCAAACGCATCTTCTACATCGACGAGGACACGTGGGCGGCACTGGCCTCCGACCAGTACGACGGGCGCGGCCAGCTCTACCGCTCGGCATTCGCGCACCAGTCGCAAAGCTACGACGCGATGGCGCCGTGGATCGATACGCTGGCCTACTACGACTTCAGCTCGGGCATCTACAACATCGGCGCGCTGCCGGGCGGCCATTACGGCGTTCGCTATTTCACCGAGCCCAAGGAGGACACCTTCTGGTCGTCCGAGGAACTCGCGGGATCGGGCATCCGCTAGCAAGACCGCACGGCGGGCTCGCTTGCCGTGCGCACCGTCTCTCCTCACCCCCGAGGTGGTGCCTTGCCTCGGGGTCTTCTCCATCGCAGCAAGGGCATGACCATGCGCATTCCGAGCCTCACCCGGGTCGTCCCGGTCGTGGCAGCAACGCTTCTCGCCGCAACCGCCGCGGCCGCACCTTTCGTCGATCCGCTGGACACGCCCGCGACCGTCTCGCCGCTTGCGAGCCGGACGTTGCTGCAGGGTGTGGCGCGTGCCGGCGATCGTGTGGTCGCCGTCGGGCAACGTGGCCACGTCGTCGTATCGACCGACCACGGCAAGACGTGGCGGCAGGCGAAGGTGCCGGTGAGCTCGGATCTGACCGCGGTGTACTTCGTCGACGACAAGAAGGGATGGGCGGTGGGCCACGACGGTGTCGTGCTCGCGAGCGAGGACGGCGGCGACACGTGGCAGGTGCAGCTCGACGGTCGGCGTGCCAACGCACAGCTCGTCGAGTACATGCAACGGCGTGTCGCCGCGGAGCCCGACTCGAAGGAGCTCGCGCGGCAGCTCGAGGACGCCAGGCGCTACGCCGAGCAGGGCGCGGACAAGCCGTTCCTCGACGTCTGGTTCGCCGACGCGAACACGGGCTACGTCGTGGGCGCATACAACCTCATCTTCAAGACGAACGACGGCGGCAAGAACTGGCGCCCGTGGTTCGATCGCACCGACAACCCCAAAGCCTTCAACCTCTACGCGATTCGACCGGTGGCGGGCGACCTGTACATCGCCGGTGAGGGCGGCCTCGCGCTCAAGCTCGACCCCGCGGCGGAGCGCTTTCGCGCGCTCGACGTGCCGTACAAGGGGAGCTTCTTCGGCGTGACCGGGGGCAAGGGCGGCGTCGTCCTCTACGGCTTGCGCGGAAACGTCTTCCGCAGCGACGACGCGGGACGCACCTGGAACAAGGCCGATGCCGGGCTCGTCGCGACCGTGACCAGTGCAGCGCGCACACCCTCCGACGCGATCCTGCTCGCCGATGCGGGCGGCCGCTTCGTCGAGAGCACCGACGGTGGGCGCGCCTGGAGCAAGGTCGCCGCGCCGTCACCCGTGCCCGTGACCGGCTTCACCGACATGGGCGGCGGACGCTTCGCCCTGGTCGGGCCGCGCGGCGCCACCGTCACCGAACTCACGCTGCGCTAGCGAGCGCAGCGCGCCTTCCGGCAAGAAAGGATCCCATCATGGCGATTGGAAGCGGCGATCTCGACCCGATGCCGGTCGTGCGCAATCTCGCGGATTTCGACCGCGGCTCGGGCAATCTCCTCGAGCGCCTCGTCTTCAATCATCGTCTGGTCATGGTCGCCCTGTGCGCGCTGATCACGATCGCGCTCGGCTACTTCGCGGCGACGCGGCTCGTGCTCAACGCGAGCTTCGAGAAGATGATTCCGCACCACCAGCCGTACATCGAGAACTACCTCAAGTATCAGAAGGACCTGCGCGGGCTCGGCAACTCGATCCGCGTCGTCGTGGAGAACACCGGCGGCGACATCTTCGACCCCAAGTATCTCGAGGTGCTGAAGCAGGTGACCGACGAACTCATCCTGACCCCGGGGGTGGATCGGGCGTGGGTGAAGTCGCTCTGGACGCCGGCGGTGCGCTGGGCCGAAGTGACCGAGGAGGGCTTCAGCGGCGGGCCCGTGATGCCCGACTCGTACGACGGCTCGGCGAAGACGGTGGAACAACTCCGGCAGAACATCGCCCGCGCCGGCATCGTGGGCAGCCTCGTCGCCAACGACTTCAAGTCGAGCATGATCTTCGTACCGCTGCTCGAAAAGGTGCCCGGGACCGGCAAGCCCATCGATTACCACGGGCTGTCGAAGGTCCTCGACGAGAAGATCCGCGCCAAGTACGAGGTCGCGCAGCACCTCGAGAAGGTGCGCACCGGCGCGGAGACGACCGACATCAAGATTCGGGTGATCGGCTTCGCCAAGCTCGTCGGCGACCTGATCGACGGGCTCTTCAAGGTGATGCTGTTCTTCGGCATCGCCGCGCTCATCGCCACTGCGATCATCTACGCGTACACGCGCTGCGTGCGCAGCACCGTGCTCGTCGTCGCCTGCTCGCTGGTCGCGGTGGTGTGGCAACTCGGCCTCGTCGCGCTCCTGGGATTCGAGCTCGATCCGTTCAGCATCCTCGTGCCCTTCCTCGTCTTCGCGATCGGCGTCTCGCACGGCGCGCAGAAGATGAACGGCATCATGCAGGACATCGGTCGCGGCACGGTGAAGCTGGTCGCGGCCCGCTACACGTTCCGCCGCCTGTTCCTGGCGGGACTCACCGCGCTGCTCGCCGACGCCGTCGGTTTCGCGGTGCTGATGGCCATCGACATCCCGGTGATCAAGGACCTCGCCTTGACCGCGAGCATCGGGGTGGCGGTGCTGATCTTCACCAATCTCCTGCTCCTGCCCGTCCTGCTGTCCTATACCGGCGTGTCCGCGAGCGCTGCCGCGCGCAGCCTGCGGGAAGAAAGGGACGAGACGGGCGGCAAGGGACTGGGGCAAATCTGGCGGCTGCTCGAGCGCTTCACCACCCGGCCGTACGCGATCGGGGCGATCGGCGTCGCAGCCGCGTTGGCGGTCTTCGGCTTTGCCGTGAGCCAGCATCTGAAGATCGGCGATCTCGATCCCGGCGCGCCGGAGCTTCGCCCGACGTCGCGCTACAACGTCGACAACGCGTACATCACGCGCCACTACGCGCTGTCGTCGGACCAGTTCGCCGTGATCGTGAAGACTCCGAAGGAGGGCTGCCTCAAGTACGAGACGCTCGTCGAGGCCGATCGTCTGGCCTGGGCGCTGAAGCAGGTCCCCGGGGTGCAGGCGACGGTCTCGCTCGCCGATGCAGCCCGCCAGATCACCGCCGGATCGTTCGAGGGCAGCCCGAAATGGCTGACGCTCAATCGCAATCAGGACGTGCTGAACTACGCCGCCCAGCAGGCCTCGGTGAACAATCCCGACCTGTTCAATACCGACTGCTCGGTGATGCCGGTCATCGCCTATCTCACCGACCACAAGGCCGAGACGCTCGACCGCGTGGTGGCCGCCGCGCAGGCCTTTGCCGCGCAGCACGACGACAAGGATCGCGCCTTCCTGCTCGCCGCGGGCAGCGCGGGGATCGAGGCCGCGACCAACATCGTCGTGCGCCAGGCCAACCGCACCATGCTCCTCTACGTCTACCTCGCGGTCATCGTGCTGTGCTTCATCACGTTCCGGAGCTGGCGCGCGGTCGTGGTCGCGGTGGTCCCCCTCGCCATCACGTCGATCCTGTGCGAGGCGCTGATGGTGGCGCTCGGCATGGGGGTGAAGGTCGCGACGCTGCCGGTGATCGCGCTTGGCGTGGGCATCGGTGTCGACTACGCACTCTATCTCTTGTCGGTGCAGCTTGCGCAGCAGCGCAAGGGTGTCGCGCTCCCCGAGGCGTACCGGGGTGCGCTGCAGTTCACCGGCAAGGTGGTGGCGCTCGTCGGCGTCACGCTGGCCGCGGGCGTCATCACCTGGGCGTTCTCGCCGATCAAGTTCCAGGCCGACATGGGCATCCTGCTCACCTTCATGTTCCTGTGGAACATGGTCGGCGCGCTGGTGCTCATCCCCGCGCTGTCACACTTCCTGCTCCCGACCGAAGTCGTGACCAAGGAACCGCGGCGCAACGCGGCGACGCAGCCGGCGTGATGCCCGTCAGCCCATCCCGGTGCGCCCAGTTTCGGAGTCGATCTCGCGTCGTGATGCCGGTGACCCGGCATCACGACGCCACGACATCCCGATCCTCCAGCAACCCCATCATCCGCGCGCGGTCGACGGCGTGACGACGCGTTCCGGCGGAGAGTTTCGAGAACAGGTTCTTCAGGTGCCACTTCACCGTCTCGTCGCTCACGTCCATGGTCCGCGCGATGAGCTTGTTGGAGTGACCCGCGGCGAGGAGCTGCAGGACCTCGGCCTCCTTCGGTGTCAGGAGACCGCCCACGGCGGCAACCTCCTTGCGCAGGCGCGGTGCGGCGACGGGCGGCGCCGGCCGCACGCGTGACGGCGCCTCGTCGCGCAGCATCACCGCGACGGGGTGCGTATCTTCGGCCACGCGCAGGCAGCCGTGCATCGCGGCGACACCCAGCGCTTCCGCGAGCAGCGCCGGCGCGTCGCCCGACTTGCGCTGGTGCGCGGCCACCGCGCGCAGCACCTGGATGGTCAGCGCGTCGCGCGTGCGGTTGTCGGAGGCGGCGATCTGCGCGGCGTGCGTGAGCTCGGTCTCCGCGCATGCCGTGTCGTAGCGGGCCAACGCCACGTGGGCACGTGCGATCGAGCGCTGCAACCGGTATTCGGTCGCGAGCGGTTGGAACTCGGGACGATCGAATGCGTCCGCCAGCGCCTCGAGCTCGGCCATGAGCGTGGCCGCGGTTTGCCCGTGGCCCTCCTGCGCGTACAACGCAACACGCAGCGCGAGACTTGCCAGCGTGAAGCGCGGGATGGCCCGCGCGGCGCCCAGCGCCGCGAGGTTGTCGAGCACGAACAACGCACGCTGCAGGTCGCGCTGCGCCACGGCCAATCGCGCGAGCGCGCACGAAGCGAGCAGGATCGGGTCTGGAAACGTGAAGCGCTCGATGACGTCCATGCGATTGGCGAGCATCGCCTCCGCGCGCGCGATCTCGTTGCGCTCGACCAGCGCCTCGGCTAGGCATGCGGCGTAGATGCCCGCCACCGCGCTGCGCCGTCCGAGCGTGCGCTCGGCGTGCACCAGTGCCGGATGCACCAGCGATTCCACGCGCTGCGGGTCGGCCTCGCGCAGGTACGCCATCGAGGCGAACATGCGTCCGAACGCCTGGACCAGCATGAGCGTGCGATTGGACGTGGGCGACGGTGCCGGTGCAGCGAGCGCTCGCGCGGACCGCGTGACGCCGTTGTGGAAATCGATCGCGGCGCGCGTGTTCGCGTACGCGAGGCGATGCACCGGATCGTCGACGTCGGCGGGGCACTCGGGCCAGCGGGCCATGATCGGCGCCACCGCGCCGATCCGGTCGCACGAGGCCTCGATGGCCGAAGCGACGAGCGCTGCGACAAACGCAACCTTGCGCGGCGACGCGGGATCGGACAAGACGGCCGTCGCGATCGGCCGCGCAAGCTCCGCGCGATCGGAGAACGCCATGATCCAGGCGCCGATCAGACGCAATTCCGGTTCGAGCGTCTCGGGTGGGATCTGGTCGAGCCAGTGCAGCGCTTCGGCGAGATTGCCGCTCGTGCCGAGAAGCCAGAGACTGCGCTCGGCGTAGGTCTGTGCCGCATCGATGTCGCCGGCCGCGAGCGCATGACGACTGGCCTCGGGCAAGTGCTCGTGTTCGGCAAGCCAGGCGGCGGCCCGCCGGTGCAGCTCCGTGCGCTCCCGCGGCGGGAGTTGCTCGAAGCGGCCCAGCAGGAAGTCGCGCGCGAGTGCGTGCAAGCGCATCCAGCCGCGCAGCTCCGCCACGGTGAGGATCGGCGTGTCGGCCATGATCTGGTCGAGAAATACGTGCGCGGACGCGCACCCCGTCGTCGCCGCGCACAGCTGCGGTGACAACGGATCGAGGATGGCGATCCGCGTCAGGAACTCCGCGACCGGCACCGGCAGCCGATCGAGCAGCGATCCGATGAAGTAGCGCTCGATGTCGCCCTGACGCGCCGACAATGAAGCGATGGCACTGTGGTAGTGCGGCGCGCGCTCGACCGCCGCCGCCGCGAGCTGCAGGCCGATCGCCCAGCCTTCCGTGAGCTCGTGCAGGCGAACGCAGTCGTCGAGCTCGAGGCGCTTGCCGAAGCGCTTGCGCAACAGCGCCACCGATTCGTCGAGATCGAGTCGCAGGTCGTCGACCGCGACCCGCGCGTGATCGGCGTGCGCGATGAGCTCGACCGAAGCGAACTCCTGCGCCGTGCGCGAGCCCAAGACCACCGTCAGGTTCGCCGGGGCGTTGATGAGGAAGTATGGCAACGCCTCCTGCGCGGTGTCGCGCGGCAGGCGATCGGCGTCGTCGAGCATCAAGACGGTGGGAGTGGCAAGACTCGCGACCTCAGCGAGGATCGCGGTGAGCGCGTCGCGCTCGCGCTCGGGATCTTCGGCGAGCTCGCCGACCCGGGCGAACGACGTGCGCCCGCTCGCCACGCGCAGCGCGTAGGCGAGCCCGGTCGCGAAGCGATTCGGCGTGTCCTCGGCGTCGAGCGTGAGCCACGCCACGAGCGCCCCCCGCTCGAGCCAGCGCCGACGCCACTGCACCATGAGCGTGGACTTGCCGAAACCACCCGGCGCCGCGATCTCGACCACGGCACGCCCCTGCACGGCGTCCCACAGCGCGTCGAGGCGCGGGCGTGCGATCGCCATGCGGTGCGCGCGCGGCGGCGTGGACTTCAGGACGAGGCGGGGCGATTCCATGGCAGGGTCCAGCACGCCCGCCGCTCACTGCGCTCCGAATGCAAGCGGCCGTGCGCGGCAAGAGTACCACCCGCCGGCGTCACGGCCCGCTCGGCGGGCTGCCGTGCGCCATACGAACGCGTTGGCCGCGCAACCGCTCCGGAGCGCCCGCAATCGGCCCCCGGCAATGCGAACGTGGCTCCTTCGGTACGCGCCTCGAGGCGACCAACCATCCTTGGGGGGGGAGGCAGGCGGCGCGCGCTGCGAACATTTCGACCGCGCGTTCGATCACTTCGCGGGAAACCTCCCTTGGAACAACTCTCCGGATTCGACAACTTCATCCTGCACACCGAGCGCGGCAACGTCCACAGCCACATCGCCGGTCTTTGCCTCTACGACCCGGCCACCGCACCCGGCGGCCAGGTGCGTTTCCGCGACATCCTCGCCCACTTCAAGGCGCGGCTGTCGCTGCATCGCCTGTTTCGTCGCAAGCTCGTCACGGTGCCATTCGGTGTCGATCGTCCGTACTGGCTCGACGTGACCGACGTCGACGTCGAGTTCCACGTACGCCACATCGCGTTGCCACAGCCGGGGGACTGGCGCCAACTCATGATCCAGGTGGCGCGGCTGCACTCGCGGCCGCTCGACCGCGCGCGCCCGCTGTGGGAGGTGTACGTGATCGAGGGGTTGGAGCGCATTCCCGGTCTGCCCAAGGGGGCGTTCGCCATCTACCAGAAGTATCACCACGCAGCGGTCGATGGCCAGTCGGCGGGTGCCCTGATCTGCGGCCTGCACACGACGTCGGCCACGGATCCCTCCCCTGTGCCGCGCGACGTCGTCTACGTCGATCGCGAGGCTTCGCCGACGCAAATGTACATTTCGGCGTTCGCCAACACGTTGCGCCGGACTGCGGGCCTGTCGACCTTTTCGATCAGGACCGCGGGCCGGCTCGCCAAGCTCAAGGTCACCGACATCGCGAGTCTCGCCGCGGGCCGCGCCGACCCCGAGCACAAGATCCCCGGCTTCGCGCGCGCGCCGCAGACGCGCTTCAACGGCAGCGTATCGGCGCATCGCGTCGTCGACGCCGCTGGGCTGCCGCTCGCCGACGTCGCGCGCATTCGCGCGGCGGTCGAAGGCGTCACGGTCAACGACATCTTCCTCGCCGTCGTCGGCGGCGCCTTGCACCATTACCTGACCGCCAAGGGCGAACTGCCCGAGGCATCGCTGGTCGCGCTCATGCCGATGAGCCTGCGCAAGGAAGCGAGGCCCGGTGCCGCCACCGGCAACCAGGTCGGCGGCGTCCCGGTCGCCGTGCACAGCGAGATCGCCGATCCGCTCGCGCGCCTCGCCGCGTGCCGCAAGGAAGCGCTCGCCGCGAAGGCGGGGTCGGAAGTGATGGGGCGCGACGTGCTGCTCGCGCTGACCGACGGCCTGCCGGTCGTTGCAGCCGACGCCTTCATGCGCCGCGTCGTCTTCACCCAGATCAACACGACGGTCTCGAACGTCCGCGGCCCCGATACCGCGCTCTACCTCGCGGGCGCGCGCCTTCTGCACATGTACCCGGTCAGCATCGCGGCCGACCATGCCGGACTCAATCACACCGGCTTCAGCTACAACGGTGTGCTCTGGATCACGGCGGTTGCCTGTCGCGACATGCTGCCCGACCCTGCGTTCTACGCCGACTGCCTGCGACGAAGCTTCGCGGAACTGCTCGCGGCGGCGACGCGACCGCCCGCGCGGAAGGCCGAGCGACGACGTGCGCGCGCCCCGAAGGCGGCGACCGCACCTCGCCGCAAGGCGCGCGCTCGCGTCTCGGCGCAGTGATGGACGCGCCGTACGCGACCCTCGTCGACGACCCGCGCGCGCGCCTGCGCCGCTGGCTCCTGTTCGTGACGCTGCGCGCAACGACGTGGCGCATGCGGGTGGACGAGGCAGATGTCGCGTCGCTGCGAGAGGGCCAGGCGCGCCTCGACGCGCGATTCGCCGGCCGCACTGCCGATCCGTCCACGGCCGTGCGCGATCCGGACATCGATGCCCGATGGATCGCGCCGCGGAATGCGCGCGACGACCGCGTGCTGCTGTATCTGCACGGTGGCGCGTTCATGTTCCGCTATCCGCGCACGCATGCGGCGATGGTCGCGCCGTGGTGCGAGGCGCTTGGCGCCCGTGCACTCATGGTCGACTATCGGCTCGCGCCGGAGTTTCCGTTTCCCGCTGCGCCCGACGACTGCCACGCGGCGTACCGGTGGCTGCTCGCGCGCGGCGTGGCGCCGCGCAACATCGTCGTCGCCGGCGACTCGGCCGGCGGCAATCTCACCCTCGCGACCCTCCACGCGATCCGGAGCGCCGGCGAGCCGATGCCCGCGTGCGCCGTGCTGATGTCGCCCGTCGTCGACCTGACCATGTCGGGGGCGACCTTCGTCACGCATGCCCGGCGCGATCCGGTGTTCTCACTGCCGCAGCTCATCGGCATTCGCAACCACTATCTCGCACCGGAGCAGATGCTCGATCCGCGCGCCTCGCCGCTGTTCGCAAGCTTCCACGGCTACCCGCCGCTCCTCATCCAGGCCGGAAGCGAGGAGGTGCTGCTCGACGACGCGGTACGCGCCGCGGCGCGCGCGCACGCCGCTGGCGTCGCGGTCGAGCTCGAGATCTGGCGCTACATGCCGCACGCCTTCCAGGTCGTGCGCACGCTGCCCCAAGCCGCGGCGGCCGCCGAGCGCATCGTCGCGTTCATCGCCCGCCACACCGGTTGGTCCCCCACTCCCAAGGAGAGTCAGCAATGATGAGCTTCGAGAAGATCGAGACGGCGTGCATGGACGACGCCGCCTACCCGTGGATGCCCTTCGCGCCCTACAGCGACGTCGTGCAGGTGAAGTACTTCAAGGCCGACCCCGTGCGCGGGGAAGTGATCGCGATGCTCAAATCACCGCCGGGGGTGCAATTGCCGATGCATCACCACACCGGGACGGTCATCGTCTATACCGTACAAGGTCGCTGGCGCTATCTCGAGCACGACTGGATCGCGGGTCCCGGGAGCTGCGTGTTCGAGACCGCGTCGACGCGCCACACGCCGCTCGCCATCCCCGGCGAGAGCGACGACGTGATCGCGTTCAACGTCATCATGGGTGAGCTCCACTACATGGACGACAAGGGCAACACCATCGCGGTCGAGAACTGGAAGACCTCGGTCAACCGCTACCTCGCGTACTGCAAGGCCAACGGCATCGAGGCCCGGGACATCACGAGCTTCGGCGCGTAGCGTACGGGGGTGGCCGTTGCGCAACCACTTTCGTCGATAACGGGCGTCGATTCCCGTAAATGCGGTGATCTGGGTCAGATGAAGGCGACCCTCGACATCGCCGATCCGCTGTTCCGCAAGGCCAAGGCCCGGGCAGCCGAGCGTGGGCAGTCGCTGAAGGACTTCGTCACCGAAGCGTTGCTGGCGCTGGTGGGGATCTGGACGACGGGCCCGGTGTCCCAGATCCACGTGCCCGGCCTGGCCGGCGACAGGAACGCGGTGAAGTCGGTGTCGCCGATGCCGTCCTTGCTGTCGATGTCAGGGCCGACTGAGGGCGGGTGGATCACCGGCACGATGGTGCGCGCAATGACGTTCCAGTCGCTACTCACCGAGGCCGGAATAACCGACTGGATGTTGCGGGTGTTCTGCGTCCCCTTCTCCGGCCCCGATGTTCAGACGGGTGTTGTTCTGCAACGGCAGGCGGGTCAGGTTGCCGACCGGGTTCTGCGCGAGCCTGGCGAGAATCACGACGACCGCGTTGTACGGTCGAGATAGAGCGGGTGGACCTTGACGCCGGGATGCAGCAGTCCCGCGAGGAACTTACCCGCGTTGGTCTCGAGGGTCAGGACTTGTCCGGGTGAGTGACGATCTCGGGTGTCGTGGTCGTTCGCTTTCGGGGCGAAGGGGTTCAGTGAGCCAGCGTTGCCCCGCTGGCCGGGTCGATGAGGATCTTGGCGTGGACTTCCGGGTTGCCCAGCGCGGCGAACGCGCCGTCGACGCCGTCCAGTCCCACGGTGCCGGTGATGAGCGGTGCGCAGGCGAGCCGGCCGTCGGCGATGGCGTGCAGCGTGTCGCGGTACTCGAGCGGGGTGTAGCCCATCACGAAACGCAGGTCGATTTCCTTGTTGATTGCGATCGCGGGCTCCAAGTGGTCGGTCTTCATGCACACCCCCACCACGACAACGCGCGACAAGAGGGGCGCGCCTTCGATGATGTGCTGGAGTACGCCGGGCGCGCCGACGCATTCGAAGATCACGGGTCGCTTCGGCGTGATGCCCAGCGTGTCGACCAGCCGCCAGGCGTGCCACCACGGCACGGGCAGGCGACCCAGTTTCTCGCGCGTCGTCATCAGCAGCGAAAGGCCGCCGGTCACCTCGCCGATGAAGCCATGGTCCCGCCACGATGCGAACGGCGAGTTGAGCGCGGGATCGACCACGACATCCGCGCCACACTGGGTTGCGAGCCGCCGGCGCGCCGCCGAGAAATCGCTGGCCACGACCATGGCCACCCCCATCGCCTTGAGGGCACAGATCACGCCCAGGCCCACCGGGCCGCAGCCGATCACGATCGCGACATCCTTGCGTACCACCTCGCCGCGGCGCACGGCATGCCACGCGACGGCCATCGGTTCGGTCAGCGCGGCCATCTCGTCGGACAGGCCGTTGGGCACCGGAACCATCATCGACGTCTCCACCACGACGCGCTCGGCGTACGCGCCGGTCGTGCGCGGCGACAGCCCGATGAGTTCGATGGCCTCCCCATGATGCAGCAGCGGCAGCGCGCACACGCGCGTGCCGAGCTTCGGCTTCCTTGCGGTTTGCGGGCCGTAGTCCAGGATCTCGCCGCAGAACTCGTGACCGAACACGACCTCCTGATCCGAGCGCATGAAGCCCTTGTAGCCCGTGCGCTCCATGAGCGTGTTCCAGTGGTCGCAGTGCTGGCGAGCGTGCAGGTCGGAGCCGCAGATCCCGCAGCGCGCGACCCGCAACAGCGCCTGACCCCGCCGAGGCGTAGGCTCCGGAAGGTCGGCGACGCGCAGTTGCGCGTCCTTGCAGACGACGGCCCGCACGCCTAGCGGCCGCGAGGAAACAGGTCTGCGACGCTCTTCGCGTGGATCCACCCGATCGGCGCGTCGGTGCCGGCCTGAGCGTCTTGCCCGGCGAGCGTCGGCCGCGGCGTCGCGACCAGGACGACGACGCAGATCACGCCGAGGATGATCCCCAGCAAGGTCTTCGATTGGCGCTTCATCTCGTTCCTCTCGCAGTGCATGGCGTGAGAAGACTTTAGCGGCGGCGCGGGTCGCGTGTCCCCCCTCGTGGCGGGGGGCCGGACACCCAGTCGGCCGCGCCGCTCCCTACGCCGTCGGCAGCCGGTGATCGCGGAACTGCTCGCGCAGCTTGTTCTTGAGCATCTTGCCGGTGGCGCCCATCGGGATCGCGTCGACGAAGGCCACGTCGTCGGGAATCTGCCACTTCGCGACCCTGCCCTCGTAGTGGCGCAGGATCTCCTCCCGGGTGACCTGCGTGCCTGCCTTCTTCACCACCACCAGCAGCGGCCGCTCGTCCCACTTGGGATGCGCCACCCCGATGCACGCCGACATCGCCACCGCCGGGTGCGACAGCGCGACGTTCTCGATGTCGATGCTGCTGATCCACTCGCCACCGGACTTGATGACGTCCTTGCTGCGGTCGGTGATCTGCATGTAGCCGTCGGCGTCGATGGTGGCGACGTCGCCGGTCGGAAACCAGGCAAGGCCGGCGCCGTCGGTCACGAGCGGATCGCCGCCCTCGCCGCGGAAGTAGCTGCTGACCACCCATGGACCCCGCACCAGGAGATCGCCGAACGCGACGCCATCCCACGGCAGGTCCTGGCCCGCGGCGTCGACGATCTTCATGTCGATGCCGAACACCGCACGCCCCTGTTTGGCCTTGACGCGCACCGCCTCCTCGGCCGCGCAGGTGTCGTGCTTCGGTCGCGGCGCGCATACGGTGCCGACGGGGGACAATTCGGTCATGCCCCACGCGTGGACCGCGGTCACGCCGTACTTGTCCTCGAAGGTACGCAGCATCGCGGGCGGCAGCGCCGCGCCGCCGACGATGGTCCGCCGCATCGTGGAAAAGCGCAGCGCGTTCTGCTCCATGTGCGCGAGCAGGCCCTGCCACACGGTGGGTACCCCGGCCGACACGGTGACTTTCTCCTGCTCGATCAACTCGTGCAGCGACTTGCCGTCGAGCGCCGGCCCCGGAAACACGAGCTTGGCGCCCACCATCGCCGCGGCGTAAGGAATGCCCCAGGCGTTGACGTGGAACATCGGCACCACCGGCAGGATCGCGTCGCGGGCGCCGAATGAAAGCGCATCCGGCAGCGCCACCGCGAACGTGTGCAGCAGCGTGGAGCGGTGGCTGTAGAGCGCGCCTTTGGGATTGCCCGTCGTGCCCGACGTGTAGCACATCGACGAGGCGAGCCGCTCGTCGAACGTCGGCCATTCGTAACGGTCGCTCTGCGCCGCGAGGAGATCCTCGTAGCACATGAGGTTCGGGATCGCCGTGCTCGCCGGCATGTGCGCCGCGTCGGTCATGGCCACCCAGCCCTTGACGGTCGGGGAATGCGCGGCGATCTTCTCGACGATCGGCAGGAAGGTGAGATCGAAGAACAACAGCGTGTCTTCGGCGTGCTGCGTGATCCAGGCGATCTGGTCGGCCGGCAGGCGCGGGTTGATCGTGTGCACGACCGCGCCCTTGCCCGCCACGCCGTAGTACAGCTCCATGTGCCGGTAGCCGTTCCAGGCGAGCGTT
>WBZO01003483.1_pt1 | contig 18318 bp, 30 predicted proteins | sample 5204261 | NCBI WGS metagenome assembly WBZO01 (sample SAMN12412400, study PRJNA552823) | activated sludge metagenome | isolation source: activated sludge from anammox sidestream of wastewater treatment plant... | place: USA: North Carolina | collected 2017-09
GTATATACACAATGTCCGGGGGCGGGAACGGCAACGGGGGCGGCCGCTGGAGGCGTGTTCGATCGAACAGGGGGTGGCCGGCAGTCCGGGCCGTCAAGGGGTACGGATGCGGGAGGCGGAACGGTCTTGCAGAGCGGAGGCTTGCGTGTGGAGATCGATCATGCGGGCACCGGTGATGCGCTACACATCGGCATCGCTCCACAATTGGCGGATGAGATCGATGGTCGCGACCGCGTAGGAGGCGTGAAGAAAGGCGATGCGGGGATCTCGATCTTGCTCAGCGGCAAGAATCCATCGTTTCGCTTGGCGGACCGCCGGGCTCACAGAATGATTGTACATGATGGATCATTGCTCGACGAGAATTTCCAGGTCGGCGTTGTTTTGGTTCGAGGCGATCCAGATAGCATTGAGATTGTGAAGGCGAAGCTCGACGGATTCGCCGGATCGGAGCTCGATTCTGGAACCAGAAAGCAGCACGTTCGCGGAGGAATTTGCGAGAAAGATTCGACGTGGACCATTGGTGATTTTGGCGCGAAGTCCAAGAACCGCCCCATCAGGAATCGGCGTGTCAGGGAGTTGAACGGCAGTATTGGCGGTTGGCACGTTCACGACAAGCGCCGTGAAGGAAGGAAAATTCGGCTCCGCGCTGACCACCGTGGACGGCGCGCCGAAGGTCGCCATGCGTCACCGTTCCTTGCGCCTCACCCGAGCGATCACTCGATCATTCGGCTTGAAGAACTGCCGGCGGATTTCTTTCTCGATAAGGCCGGAGTATTGAGCGGATCGGCTGGGCTCCAGCGAATGGCGCTGACATGGGGCCCCGTACTTTTTGACGTAGACTTTGCAGTTGGGACATCCGAATTCCGGCTTAGCCATGGGGCTTTCGGACGCCATCGGCGGCGGCGATAAAGCCCGCGCCGATGAAGAAGTCAATCAGTTGATCGCACAGGTCGCCGTACTGTGGTTTGATGAATTTCACGACCGGGCAGGCGGCGATAATCAGACCGATGATGGATGTGACCGGGTTATTCTTCATAATCAGCCCCTCGTTTGATGAAAATGGACTCCAGGCGCTCGATGCGCTTCACCACTTGATGCAGGTCCCACTTCGCCATGGTGACCACGATGACCAGGAGAAAATTGACCACGATATTGATGACCATCGCAATAGCCGAATGATCTCCGATAGCTGGCATTATCGGCCCCTGAATGAATTCCGTCAAGAGGTCCATTTAGTCCTGGTATACCAATTCGAGGGAGATTTTGTAGATGGTTGGCGGAGTCACGCCGTTGCTCTTGGATTGCCACCCCAGATGTTTTTTCGATCCGTTCGAGATGAGCGTATTGATCGAGGCGGTGATATCGACAGCCGACACAATAGGGGTGGTTTGTCCACTGTGTGGGCATTCCGCGATGTCGGTCAGATTTGTTGGGCCGTCATCCATGTGAAGAATCTTGATCCCGGCTCCGCTGCTGTTTGGCGTCCAGACACAGAGGAGGCGCGCGAAGCGCAGCGTTTTGCCTGGTTGGAAATCGAACCGAAACGTCGAGACATTGTTGGACAGGGCGGCTCCGTTCCACGTATATGTGGAGGAATTCACGCCGCTGAAGCCGGATGGATAGGACGGTCCGGCGAAATTGAGAAAATCATTCCGCTCCGCGAAAGCGGATGACACGAGAAGGAGTGAACACACGAGAAGGTTACACACGATCCGCTTGAACATGAAGAGTCCCCGTATTGCCTACACCGCAGGCGGCTAAGGTGATGGTCATGGCGGTATTGGTAGTGCCCGTTAAGGGAGTATTCCAATCCCGCCGATAGGTGGCTGGGGCTGCCGGCACATTGAGCCCCATGCTGGTGAAAATCGTCGTGGCTCCATCTTGCACGGTGATCGACGATGTGCCCGCCGAGCACTGCGCTTCAAGAGATCGCAAGAAGGCCCGGTTTGTCGCTCCTGCGGCAATCGTCACCACCACAGCCGTATTGGCCGCTCCTGTGGTTTGTGAATTGAAGAGGACCAGGCTTTGTTGATTTGTGACGTTCTGCCCGGCCTGACTACTGGCGGTGAATCCAAGTTGCTGCTGCCACGTCGCGCCATTGGCGCTGTTGACTGAGCAGGGCACCTGATTCCCTGCCGTCCAGACCGAGGGAGCCGCAGCCGTGGCCGCGATGCAGGGGAGAACCGGCAGTTTCGCGATGGAGTTGGTGGAGTTGTCTGCCGCGCGGCCCGAGATATTGGTCAGCGCGCCTTCCGTGATGGTGCCTCGTTGGCGGTCGCATGAGGAGCCGTTCCAAAGACATGGCGACACCAGCCCGACGCCGCCGGTTTTCGTGTCCCCGGTCGCCAGATCGGCCCAGTTTCGCCAGAGCGTCCCACTCTGCGCGACAGCCAATCCCGCAATCTGCATGACGGCGGCTGGAAGATAGAGCGCGCTGACGGTGATGAGCAGAATGGTGGCGACGGCAATGCCAAGAAGTCGTTTCATGCTGGCGCTCCTCCGACGGCGCAGACTTTAATGCGGTTGATCACTGCCGGTGTTCCATTGCTGACGGTGAACAATCTCATCTTATGTGGTGCATAGTCGGCAGTCTGGGTTTGCTGGTTGGCATAATTACAGAGCAAACACGTGAAGGTCTGTTCGATGGCGAATCCGACCACGCCGGGCGTCGTTCTGACCAATACGTTATTGTTCCGTACGGAAAAGACGCGATTCAGGAATGAATCATAGAAGGATGATTGAAAAGCGGCCCCTTGTTCTGCCGCCGTATAGTTGCTGGTCGCGAAATTGACCAACCCGGTATTGACGTAGCCGCGCACCGCATTGGTTACCGTGTTCCCGGATTCTCCAACGATATTGAGCAAACCGGCATCGTTCGTGAGTCCATGAATCGCGCCGATGAGATTCAGTCCAAAGGAAGCGGTCATGCTAAATGTCCCGTCGGCGACCGGCGACCCGCTGGGAATGCTCCATCCGTTGGCTGTCGTGCTTTCCAGAATGCCATAGAGATGATTGTTAAAGAATCGTGACAGATGGCCGAACGCGCTGATGCCGGTGAGCGTTCCGGTCGCCAAGAGCCCAAGAGAGTTTTTGGAGTACCGGTCGAACCGCCGCTCCAATGTCGCGGTGTTGGCTGCATGGAGCAGAATATAACCCCCACTGAAATCATCCCGAGCATCGTCCAGGTTGGCCGTGGCGTCCGGCCCGCTGATGACTTCCGATTGTAGGCTGGCATTTTCCAGAAATCGCGCGAAGGAGATGCAGTTAAACCCAGCCCCTCCGGCGCAACTCCCGCCTCCATTACGGGCTTCTCGAAACACATAGAGCCGTGAATCGGGATCGATATCGCCTTGGACTCGGCCCGCCTGACGGTATTTCCCGGGGAAGGTGCCGAGTGTGGCGGTCGCGCGCAACGTCATCGTGGTGAGATCGAACACCGCGAGTCGTTGCGAGCTTCCATCTTCGGTAATCACATACCCGACGTTGTTGTAAGGGCTTTTCATGACTCGAAGAAACCGTCCTTGGTTGAACCCTGTCGGCAAGGTTAGTTGTGTTTCTTCAACGAACCCCAGCGTGGTGCAGGGCGGCGGCGGCGGAATCGTGGCATCCGTCGATCCGCCGATCTGAATTTGCACGGCCTGCGCTGGGAGCGCGTAGAGCCAGATGAAGAGGAACCAGATAATCATTGCAGTTCAAACAGCCTCAGATTCGTCGCGGCGACCGCAATCCCGAAGAGCGGCGTATTTTCTTTCAGGAACAATACTTCCTTCTGCCCGCCGAGAAGCGGATAGCCGATGGTAGTGGTGACATCCGGACCGCCGAGGAAAATCGTCGGACCGGCGACGGTTCCGGCGAGGGCGGGCTTCAGCACGGCGCCGATGCTGGCGGTCATGGAATCGCCGGCCACATTGACCACGAGCCGAAGGTTTTGATCGACGCCCAGCGAACCGATATTGGCGTAGTAATTGCCGAGCGCCGAGGCCCCGGCAAAGATATCCGATTGCGTCGTCATCCAGTTTCCCGTGACCGGGTCTTGCGACTGCGCGTCCACCGTAACGGGACCCGCCGACGCTTCCGTGATATTCATGAAAAACGCCGCGCCGCCGTGCCCGGCGACGTTGATAGACGCGCTATTCGTCGTGCCGACCGGAAAGACCTGTGAGGCAAACACGGTGACCGTGCTGACCACGCTGGTGACCGTCGTACTTGGATTGATGAAAATGTAGCCACGCGGGTAGCGGTTCGGAGCCACGAGCAGCGTGGGAGCGATTCCAACCGTGATGCTGCGCGGGAAGAAGGCGTTCCCCAGCGTTCTCAGAAGGATATCGATATCGGTATTCTTGAGAATGCGTCGGAGTAGCTCATTATTATCGAGTGGCTGGCCGCTTTCGCGATCCCGTGCCTCGTACGGCTCATAGAACGAGACCGTCCGCCCGACGATGCCCGGATCAGAGAGATCGGACGGAACCGGCCCACGAAAGGAAATCTGATCGGAGAGAAACATGCCCGCCATCGATTTCTCCTAGGATGGAGAAATCGATTCCGATTCCTCCATCTGTGGTGTCTCTTTATCGGCTGGCCGCCCGGAAGGTCGCCACGTCGCCGAAAATCTTAAATCCGTGGAAGCTCAACCGAACGTTGAAATCCGTCGCGACGAGGTTCTGCAACCGCGCCGTGAACGTGCTGTTCGGATCGAGAATCTTTGCCCGGCTCCAGAGATATGGCCGTTCTCCGCTTCCGAAATACGTATTGATGCTCACCGGCAGATTCGAGAGATCGCGTCCCGATCCGCTGTCGGAGAGCGTGATGAGCAGTGGCGCGTATTTCGGCGTATCGGAGATGTTCGCCACGAACACGTTGACATTCGAGGCAATGGTGAACGCGGTCTTGACGATGGCAAAACCGGAATCCGCTTGCGTGATGAAGTTATCCGTCGCCGTGTTGGACGCGGCAATCGGCAAGAAATTGATGACGAAGGTGAACGGATCGATCGTGAAGGCCTGCCGGACCGCCTGCGCCTTCATGCTCAGTCGGTCGCCGATGGCGGAGATGACTTTATCGACTTCATTCATGGGAGAGTCCTTTCATGCCGCAACCGGGCCATGAATCCTCACTGAGAAGAGGGGACGGGGAAGAGCGGGAGGCAGCGCCCCTCCCCGTCCGGCGCGTGAGGGCGAGACACGCGCGGGGGACATTCAAAACCGCTGTCGAAGGTTTTGAATCTCTTCGGATATCCGAAGAGAGTTCTTTGCTTTGACAGCGCAAAGAACTACAGGACCCGACGGTAGAGATAGCCATCCATCCAGACACGGATCGGCGTGTTCCCCGCGGCCAACGTGATGGCCGCCGTCCACGTCAGTCGCCACAAGAAATTCTGGTTATGCGGGATCGTGAGATCGCCCCAGAAATTGTAGCGGTTGCGCAAGTCCGGCACCCCATTATTGGCATACTGTTGCTGCACGAGGTTCGGAGCGGCAAAGGTGCCCGATGCGGCCAGGAAGCCATGCAGCCCGCCGCCGCACGGCAGATGCGCTTGCGACGCTTGAAAGTAATCCTTGTTCGCGATCTGGAACAAAGCCGCGCCGATCTGCAAGTTCCGCACATCCTCCAACGCGCCATCATTGGTGGGAGCGGCAATAATCGCGCTGGTGGTGGTCGGCATCAGATAGGACACGGAACAGTGGTAGAGATCGAAAAACATGGGCGCGGGAATCTGGCCTGCCGCCACCATGTTGCTGAGGTTCTTGTCCGCGTTCACGTTCTGGAAGAAGTCGAGCGTCGTGGTGGTGCCACTCACGTAGGTTTGCGTATCCCACCAGGTCCACGGAATGCGCTCCGGCTGGCCCGGCAGCATCGGCGTGATTCCGGCGGCGAGTTCGGCAATAGTTTTGACGTTTCTGGGATGTTGCTGCGGCATCGTTCTCTCCTAGTATGGAGAGAACGATTCTCTCCATACGCCTGATTATGTCTGCGAACTACTTACACAAAGGGTGAGTTCGCTTAACCCGGGATATTTCCTTGTTCACACTTCGTCGGACGTATCGTAGCCGGCGCTGACGCTGTACGGACTTGAATACGGACTCTCATATCCGGCGCTCAACTGTGGATAGGCGCTCAGTTGAGGATAGACGCCCACTTGATCGCCAGCCAAAGCCGGAACGAATGGGGCCACATAGGTCTTGATCGCATCGTCGATCACATCCACAAACCCACCCACCATGAGCAGGCTCCCGGCCCTTCGGCCGAGCGCCATTTCTCCGAGCCATCCCACTCCCCAGGCCACGACGCCCTTCCCGAGAATGCGCAGGATCGGCATCGTGGAGACTTGCGGAATCATCGGCAGCACCATGCCGGAGGCCAAGCGAGTCCCGATGAATCCGCCTGTCACATAGGCCGCATCCCACAGGAACCCGGCGGTCACCGGCTGCGGATTCCGGCGGTAGGCGCGCCGATAAGACCGACGATGCCGGCGTCTCCGATGAGCCGGAGGATTGAAGGCATAGGCACGGCGAGCCCGCCGCCGCCTCCGAGGATTCAGCACAATGATTTTACGAGCCCGCTTCCGGGACCTGCGCCGATGACGCGCCATGTTTGCATCTCCTGGTTTTGGGTTAATACGAAACCCCTTGAGGGGCGAATGTGGGCGCAATTTGGCGCGCCGACGTTTGGGATAGACTTTCAATCTCGGACGGACTTCTTTCATCGGGTTCACCATCCAAGCCTGTTCAGTGGGAAATGACATCTCCATCAAAAAAGGCCGACCAATCCTTTCGGATCAATCGGCCTTTCCTCCCCGTCAAGCGGTTCAGTTCAGCGAAGTTTGTTAGACCAAGCACAGCCCCTTCGGCGTCACTTTCAGAAGATATTCTCTCGTCTGACCGGTCGCTTCATTCACGCCGATCACGCGAATGATGCGTGGTGTATTGAGATCAATACGCATGATGTTCGCATCCACATCAAGATCGATGCCGGCGAGCATGTACGCTTGCGTCGCTTGCGGCGTGTCCAACAGTGATGGCCTCATGTGCCTGGCTCCCAGAGTTTTTTTCCGCTCCTACTATGAATGAGAATATCGCCATTGTCAAGCGCCAGAAGGCACACTTTAGAGCGCTTGGCAAACGGGTGGCGATAGAAGCCCGGCTTCCAAGAGCCGGTCTTTTCGGCCCGGACCTCGATGACGCGGTTATAGATCACGCCCTCGATCTTCGCGTTTATCCGCCCGCCGGGATTGCCGAGTCCATAAATCGCAATGGGATTCTTGCGGGAGCGCCGCCGTTTCGGATTGAGCCCCATCCGCCGAGCCGCACTGGCGCTGATGCGATGCGCCGATTCGACGCCCGCGTAGAAGGTCTTTTCCGGGATTTCCACCGATTCGCGGCGGGCTTTTCGAGCGGATCGCTCTTCTTGCTCATGCCACGATGCTCCGGGATTCATCAATTCAATCGGCTCGATATGATACGGATCAATCCATCCTTGTTGACCATGACCATCTGCCAGCATGCGAGGTTCGGAAAATCCTCGATGATATGCGATCTGTACAATTCTTAGCGGTTCATCAATATGCCAGTTCATTCCACGAACCAAGTGTTTCAATCGCACGATATCGCCAACTTTGACCTTCCTCCACTTTTTCTTGGATGGGTTCAGTTCCATTCCTCCGAACTTTTTGAGCTTTCCCTTTCGGAAAAACATCTTCTCCGTTTTCCGCCCGGCCCTCCGGATGCGCTTGCGCAGCGCGCGCATGCGCTCGGCCCACGCGTAGGCTTCCGGGCTCCCTTTTTTGGATAAGGAATCGGTAATGCTTCTCATGCGGCCCTCTGACGCGGCGCAAAGAGAAAGAGCCCGTAGATCGCGAGTCCGGCGACCGCGATGATTCCAAGATTCCCGGTCAATCCGGTCAATCCTCCGGTCCCTAGAATGCCGCCTGATTCCAGAATGCCCTTGGCTTCCGACGGTGTGAGAAATCCCTGTGCGACCAAGTCAAGGGCCTTTTTTTGATTCTGGATTTTCTCGAAATGCACGTATAGTAATCCAGCCACACCCACAGCCGAGGCCGCAAGGATGACGGGAAGAGCGCCCAGAGCAGGCGCTGAAAAGCCGAAATAGGACAGAAACGGCTCCAGTTTTTGTTCAAGCGCGAGTTGCTCATTGAGTAAATCCTTTGTTTGGGATTGCAACACAATTAATTGACCGATCTGTTCCTGCGCGCCGCGCGACTTCGCTTCCCGCAAGAGCGCGCCGACCTGAATCAAGCGATTCTTAAGCACATTGGATTGCGCATAGAAATCGCGGATGCGAGATTTCACGTAATTGAGCGCGCTTTCGACGGAAGCGAAAATCATGTGCGCGTCTTGGTCATCAATCCAATGATAACCGCGGCTCCAATCGCATAGAGAACGAGCATCCCGCCGGTCGGCCAGACTGATGGGGCCGGAGCCGCAGGAGGCGGGGGAGGGGCCGGAGCCGGCGTGATGCTCCCCTTGAGCGCTTGCCAGGTCGCCGGGCCGGCCAGTCCATCTGGCGTGAGTCCTTTGGCATTCTGGAATCGAATCAGAGCATCCCTGGTCTGTGGCCCAAAAATTCCGTCAATCGCGCCCGGCGAGAATCCGGCCCCAGCCAGGCGCTCTTGTAGCTCACGCACCAGTTGCCCGGTCATGCCGGGCGAGAGGACGGCCTCTGTGCCGAGCGCCATGGCCATGCGATTATCTCCGACGCGCGGTCATGCCGACGATGAGAAGCAACACGGCTCCTCCTCCGGCGATCCAGACCCACATCGGCGTCTCCGCCGCGCGGGCAAACATCGGCAAATTGCTCCATCCGGCTTGCGCCATGCCTGGCGTGATCTGGACCGGCCCGGACGGTGTTTGATAAAACACATTGACACCCGCTTTTTCCGCCGTCCCGATGACTTTTGCCGCCAGTTCCGGCTTGGCCTTGACCGCTGTATCAATGATCTTCGCCGGGTCCGGCTTCAGGCGGATTTTCTTCATCCAATCCGGGCGCTGATCCCATCCCGGAATGATCGCGCCCGCAATATCGTTGAACAAGTCGCCCAGCGCCGGCTGGCCGTACATGCTCAAGGTCAAGGCGGTATCGTAGAGCGTGACCGTCGCGCCGTTTGACCTGATATTCTTGATCGGTCGATGCGCGCGCGTGAGCAGCGGCGTGACGGATCGTTCCCGTCCGAATTGCGTCCGCGCGAGCGCCGTATCGTAGAGCGTGACGGCGCGTCCGCCGCGCGTGAGCCGCCGGATCGGTGAATCGCCGCGCGGAGGGCGCTGATCGAGCGGGGACAATCGCGAGGACCCGAGATTATTTTTGACATTAGAGTACATCGGGCATCATCCTTCGTGGCGCGAGCGTGAGCGCCTGCCTCACTCTCGCCTGGTGAATCGCGGTGTCCATCGCTTCCCGCTCCTGTCGCGCTAAGTATGCGCTTTCCGCGCGCTGTTGGTCAATGGCCGCCTGTTGCATTAGCCCGGAGGCCACGGTCTGACTCACAGAGAGATTTCGGTCAATCCGATCTTGTGTCTCGATCATGGCCTGCTGATGCGCGATAATCTGCGCGTTCAGCTTCTCCAGATCGCGCATCCAATTTTCCAGGTCCTTCTTAGCTTTCCGGGTTTTTCCCGTCGCGAGATCGACCAATTGACTGATCGCGGCGACCACTAGCATCACCTTGCCAGCAAGCGAAAAAGGCGTCACCATCAGGAGCCCGCCCGTCGTTTGCATGGTCTGGAACGGAGACTTTTGCCCAAGCTCCGCCATACGATCTTCAATCGCGCGGACGGCTTTATTGTAGGAGTCCACCAATTGTTCCATCTTGCCTTTTTGCGCTTCCCAGAGCGCTTGCAAGCGCTGAATTTCCTTCCAGGCCCGCTCTTCGGCTTCATAGAGCACCCGCTGCCGCTCCGCCTGCCAGGGGTTCCCCTGCGCGGCTTGAACCGTCGGAGGCTCGGGATAATACTTAATGTGCGGAATCCAATCCTGCAAGCGCTGGGCATAGGGCAGGACATCGAACCGGCCAAGATCGTGAAACGAGGAGGCATACATCAGCGCCGTCCTCCCGGCTGCATCAGGACCACCACGGCTGACACGCCCAGCAACACCCACACGGCGACCGTCGGATCGCCGAATATCCCCGCCTGGACGGGAGCCTGCGGCATGCCGAATGAGGGATCGGCCATGCCGGGCGAGGCATAGCCACTCGCGGCCATGGTCTGATACGCCGGTGGAGGCGGCTGCGCCTGCGCCGCCAGTTGACTGAGCATCTGTTGCAGATCGGGAGGAATCTGACCCGTCTCGGCCACGGCTTGCGCCTGCTCCGTCGTGATCGCTTGCGCCGCCTGCGCCTGTTGCTTCCCAGGCAACTGGCCAATGAAGCTCATGAGAGTCTGACCCGCCTTGGATGCCAGCCCGCCCAGGCTCGCGAGCTTGGGCGCGAGGACGCTGTAAATCTGTGGGCCATAGGCCACGGCCAGACTCCCGCCGACCACGGCGGGCACCAACACCGGGGCGGCTTTATACACCTTCCGCTCCAGCTTCGGCGCGACGACCTGTCCGACCCACGAAATCGGTGTGAGCCGATAAATTGACCGAGTAATATTGCTATACGTAAAACTCTTCGGCGTGAACTTGAACATCCGTTTGAACATATTCCCGATGTCAATTCCGCCAAGGGATATCTGGCCATTCGCCAGATCGAGATTCATGCCGATGGTTTCTTGCTTCAGGCCGCGCCCCATCGGCTCCCGCCATTCATCGCGCGTCGCATCCAAGGGCATTCCATCACACACCACGTACACATGTTGAAAGGGACGGCCATCATATCCCACGGCGCGAAACATCGGGCGTCGGCCAATAGCCATAAGCAGCGCTGCTAGATACATGGAAAAATCATCGCAATCCCCGTAGGTATCCTTGCCTTCCTCGATGGCACGAGCCATGAGGCGGGGATCGTGCAGCGCTTCGGCGGTCGATGGATCGGCGACAAACCGCAACTTGCGCTTGACCCACGCGAGCAGAGATGCGCATTGGCACGTCACGTCGGCCCGGTCGCAATGCGCTGTCGCGCGCGCGGCCTGCCGACGGATCACCGGATCAATCGACGCGGCCATGGCAAGCTGGCGCATCGTGCGCAGCGTTTGCGCGATGCCCGCCTGGCCGCTGGCTTGGGCTATCACGGCCGGCATTCCGTCACCTGTACCAGTCCGTTTCTCGGATTATACGTAAAATGATCCACATCCAATGCTTTCGGCTTGACATGCTGGAAAAAGATATTACGCGCCTGGTCTTTCGTGAGGCCACGCGGTAACGGGAAGGTATGAAACCGATGAGGTTCTTGGACTTCTACCTTCATATTGTCCGCGCCCATCTGGCAAATAGAAACGCGCCAATCGTCACTAGCACCATCATCGCCAATCCCGCCGTGCTCGGCTCGATCTTGACCGGCATGACCGCCTGAAATTTTCGCCAATAGTCTTTCAGGGCGGAAAGAGGGGCAAGACTGGATGGAATCTGAAAATGCGGTTTATCGGGTGTGCGCCATCGTCCGCCCCATTCCAGGCCGAGCCCTTCTCCGATTTCGCCGATGGTCTGCCAGAGCGAACCCGACGGATTCCAATCCGGGAGGGATTTATACACGGTTGGCACCACGTCGAAGGCCAGACCGTAGTTATGATAAGAATCACCAGGCTTCGCATTCGTGACGACAGGGCCGGGTTGGGTCCGGCCCTGCGCATAAATCTCCGCTTGCTGTTGCATGGAGCGCTCCGCTTGCACAATCTCCAGCGGGATGCCCCGCTCTTGAGAGAGTTCAAGCAACCGGAGGGCGAGGGGCTGGATCGACGGCTGAAGGGTTCCGATCTTCAGCATCGTGTACTGGCCGAATGTCGGCATCGGTCAATTCCTCATGCAGCGCATCTAGCAATCCCTGACGGAGCGCCGACCACCACAGCTGCTGAAACCGAATGCCCGGCTCGATGGCCGCCAGTTGATCGAGGCATCCCGGCTTCGCGAGCCAGTCCCGGACTTGAGTGTAATAGGTTTGCGGGACCTGGTCAAGAATGAGTTCCACATAGGTCCCCGGATCGGCATTATGCGAGGCCGCCGTGACCAAGGTCGGCATCATGAGTCGAATCATCGACAACACCGCCATGTCCTCCTTGTTCTCTGCCGAAACTGGTGAAGGGCTGGATGCTGCTCCGGGCGGCTGGACAGCCATTGGAGGAGCAACCGGAGGAGCCGGGCTCCCCCCTTTCGTCATCGCGAGTTGCACGGTATCCACAATTTTACTGAGCGGTTCTTTGAGTTCTCGCGCGAGCATGATCCACGGCGAGCCGCCGTCCGCTCCTCCGAGCGCCGCCATCTCGACCCCCTTCTGAAACATGTTCAGCGCCGTATCGAGTGGCGCTTGCTGGCCGCTCCCGAAGAGTTCCTTATACAGCTTCATCTTCTCCAGCATCTGGACTTCGGACTGCTGCATCTGGCGCAGCATCATCTGCATGATCGAAGCAAGGGTCTGCTTGTCATCTCCTTCTTGAATCACGATCGGCTCCGCCGCCGAGGGCATGACCACTTGCGCCACGCCCGGTGTCGCCGGAGCCGTCCGCCGCACAATGATCGGCTCGCCCTCAATCTCGAACGGCATCCGAATTTTCTGACCGTCACGATATTTTGCCCGCGCGAAGTACTGCCCGCCTCCAAACTTCTCGGTGACATACGCGAAGCTGAATTGGGCGGGCGTCATCTGCTCCAGAAATAGCGGGCGTCCACCCAACTTCGGCACCCGGAACAACTCGATACAGGCGTCATTTTGGGGAAAATCCGCAAAGACATTATCGAGTTCTTGATCTTCTGGATCGACTTCCAAGGATTCGGATTCCCAGGTCGCCGGGTCCTCTTTGTCGGGCTTCATTTTGACTGGTTTTGGTTTCGGCATTAGGAGTTTCCTTCCAGCATAGTCCGAATCAATTGCGCTTCAGTAATGGGAAGCGTCACTCGATCTTCATAACCCAAAAGATAGAGCGTGACAGTTTGACTATCCGGGTGCCATCGCATCACGGAAATTTTATCCAGGTCGAACGATACCTCTTTCGCATGGGCCGGCTGTTCCGACCACAGCTTGCAGGTATAGAGCTTCATGACAGCCCCTTTGGCCCGCGATGATTCCCGGTCACGCCAAGCTGCTGCATGCGTTGCGCTCGCTCCAAATCGGTCTTTTTCATCCAGTTCACCGCGATGGTATAGCAGATCGCATCGTGCCCGACTCCGGTACAAGTCTGAATGGTGGAGAGTACCACCATCCCACATTCAGCCGCCTTCTTCTCGATGCTGGAATAGGCCGCCTCCAATTTGCGAGACAACCGTTCGGCATCCGCCTCATCTTGGACCCGTTCATACACGCTCACCACATAATGGTGACCGATATCCTTGTTCTCTTGTTCCATCACTCATCCTCCCGATACGGCGTGATTATCGCTAATCCGAATCCTGGTAGATACAGCCGACGATAGCGGACGCGCGTGACATCATGGAGCGTCCACCAGGGCAACACTTCACTCGAATATCCACATTTCACCGACCATCGAAATTGCCAGCAGAGCAGGCCCCAGCGGAAGGGATGGACATACACCATCCCTTCCAGGGCATTGAGTTTCGTCCGCTCGCTTGGCCCGCAAACTTCATCCATGTCAATCTGGCAGCCGCTTATTCGGCCATTCCGAAATCTCTGCGGCCACTTTCAATGCATCGCGAACTTTTTCAGAGTTCACGCCTTCTTCAATCGCGCGCATGGCCCATTCGCGCACCGATTGATACGCTAGGATATCGCGCCCACGCAAAATAAACACCGGCTCGTTATCATCGTTAAAAGAATCACTCTGAAGATGATGAATTGCCTCCCCAACAGTCATCGTCCCCCCCTCCTTCGTGAGAGATGCTGCCGGGAGCCCACGTCTAGGCGGCTCCCGGCTGCGAACCGAGCGACGGTCCCCGATTCCGTCACTCGGCTTTCTATGTGCTCACGCGCCCGTTTGCCCGCTTGACCTTCAGCGCGAAGAGCTTGACCGGATTCAGCCCACGCTTCGTGTCCTTTTCGCCCAGGAAAATGATTCCCATCTTATCCCCGGTCTGGATCGGCGGATAGGCGGAATCGAACAACCGATCCAGCGCCGCACTGCCCCACACCGCCACGGTCAAGGGGTCCTTGTCCTCGCCCTGATACGCCGCGATTTCATACAGCCGAGAATGGTTCGGCCCGACATCCGTGCGGACCCCGATAAAATCGCCGAACAGCGCTTCGCCTGGCTTTCTCCATTCGGGCGACGGCGGGAATCCCGCCAGCGTTTCCGCCTGACGCATGTCGGCGGGCAACCCCTCGATGGATTCGACCGGAGTCCCCTGGTCGATCAATCCCACCGCTTGAATGGCAACCGGTTTGCCAACCTCACGCGGCTCCGCTTTCGCGGGGAGCGTGTCCTCCTTCTTCGGATTCACGACCTTTGCTTTCTTCGCCATGACTCTGCCTCCCTTGTTGATAATACGGATGCCGGCTCAGATCGACACCCGGTTCCTCCGCCAAGGCTCTGAGCAACCAATCGCGTAACATAAGTCTCGATGAGCGTTTTCGCTCCTCTGCCAATTTTTTGACCCACAGTGCCGCGCGAACAGGAAGAGCGACCTGAACCAAGATATTCGCCATCTCATCCCCTCCGGCGAATGAACACGTGAGCCATTCGAATAACCCCACTCATACACAGCAATTCCAGGTAGCGCATCGTACAGTTCCGACAGCACAGCATACGATACATGATTCTCCTTTCTTTCTCCCATTGATAGCATAACAGTTCTGACGAATTCAACCCCCTATTGTGAGGGGCCAGGTTCGCCCGTCTTTCGCGACAGACCGCTTATCATACGTCGCGTTCAATTGCTTCGTGACTTCGCGCCAAACGTTCGCCTGCTCTTTGATCTTTTTGGCTTCCAACCAACGATACGGCTTCAAGAATTCAGCGATCCCATCGTAGAAAAACTCTTTCTTTAATCGCTGCTCTTCTCCCTTGGGAGCCTTTTTATCAAGCGGTACTCCCTTTGCCTTGTACGAATCGTCAACTCGGTAGAGCTTAGGCAGTTTAAAATGTGCATAGCGATAGGTTGCCTTGAAAGCCAAGTCCCCAAGTTCGCCCTTGGAATCCTCGAAAGGTTTTGTGCTGCTCCGCACAAACACCGAATCTGTATCGACATACAACAGCCGTCCTTTCTCGGTCGCTTGCATCATATACGTATAGAGCGCCAACCGCCCATAGGCGAGAATGTACGAGGCCCAGATCATGTTGCTGTGCTTCGGAATCTGCCGCATCGTGTAGCGTGTCCCGCATGAAATCACTTGCAATTCGCCCTCTTCGCCGAATTTTCCAAAGGTCGAATTCATGGCGATTTTGAGCGTGTAGGCCATGAGCGGGTCGGAGTGCTTCACTTCATGCCGGCGACGGTAGAGATACGTAATATATTCGTAGAATGGCGACGGCATCGACTCATACTCGACCGCCCGATGCACCTTCAGCACCTGATAACCGAGCGACAGCGCCCGCCGAATTTCCGGGTAGGTCCACACGCCCTGAAACCGCCCAACGGGAAACAAGAGTTTCCCCGAATCGGGCGATTTCCACGGGAGCAACGGAAATTCCATCGTGGGGGCGCTCACCGTGCAATGCGCCACGCCTTCCTTACCGAAATCCGGGACCGAGCACTCGCGCGCCGTCGTGAGGTCCGGAAAGCGCTCCCGCGCCATGGCCGCCGGATAGCTACTCACGATATCATATTCCCAGATGTTCCCGGTCACCGGACGGGCAAAAAAGACTTCGCAGCGTCCACCGTAACGGCTTCGGCTCAAGAACTGCCATTGGCTCAGATCGGGATGTCGCTGATACGCGACATGACAATAGTCCTCTAAGTAGAATTTCAAGGCCGTGCTTGGCAGCGTCGCGCCGACCGATTTCATCCCCAACTCTTCGTAGCGCTTCAACATCTCCTGCACGAAGAACCACGTCACTTCCGTATCCCGCTTGCAATACTCCAAATTCGTCGGATCGAAGGGAAGCTTAGGATGCCCAAGCCGTTCCCCCATTTCCTCCACGCTCATGGCCCAGTGCCGGAGCGTATTCAAGAATCTCACGGGCCGTTCATAGATCGACGCTTTCAACAATCCAAATCCTCCATACGTCAACACACACAATTGATCCAACAGCGGTCCAAAGAGATTGATCAAATCATATTCAAGATTCACCGCCCAGAAGTCGCCCTGCTGTTCATAAATCCACTCGACCGCTCGGTGTGGGTGGTCAAACGACACATGACGGTCCCCGTTGAAAAAATTTATCCAATAGACGTGTCCTTTTGAGTCATCTTCGGTGTCGAAGGCCCAGACGTTCCGGGCTTTCGGCTGAATGCTTTTCGTTTGGCTTCGCACCCGAACGGGCGCTTTAATAGTCTGGACACAGTTCGGCATGGCTTGCAGTCCTTGGCAAGAAATTCATGAGGATGGCGCTCGATAATCTGAAAACACAATTCCTCCGACACCAACCGATAGGCTAGCTTCATTTCATCAATCGTACAATTCATGACGAATCTCCGGTTGCCGCCGCCGCGGCCTTCGACCATCGAAGAGATCATGGCACGTCATGCACAGCAAGAGATAGGCATTCGGATGCAAGAGAATATCTCTCACGCGATAGAAACTCCCGCGTGACGGCCCCTTCAATCCCGTCGGTTCGGTATGGGCAAATTCTAAATCCTGGTCCAGTCCACAATGCGCGCAGCGCCCGCCGAACTGCTCAATCAATGATTGCCTCGTCCTCCACCGCCATTGCATGCTTCGGTCTGCCATGCCTCCCCTCCTCGTCATGCGAGCTTTTCAATCCGCAACGTGACCCCCCGCATTTGTGTGCTGTTCTTCTGTCGCTGAATCGCCTGGCCCAGCCACTTCGCCCGCTGCGCCAACGCGCCCAGCTTTTCCGCCTTACTCTCCACCTGCATGAGCCCCATCACGCCATGCAGTTTTTTACGTAAGTCCATAATTCGCCACTGACTCTCTTGCGGGTTCGACACGCGCAGTCCACGCCGCCGCACATTTGAAAGAATCAGTCCAACCAACCAGTCCTTGAATCCCTCATAATTCCCTTCCCAGGACCCCTTGTAATAACTCGCATGAATGATTTCCTTGATCCGCTTCCCGCTCGCCATCCCGCTCAACGTGATCCGAATATGTCCACGATCATTCGCCCAGATTTTCTTATAGACTTGTTGGTCGGCTAGCGTTTGTCTAATTTTTCTATCATGCAGCGCCACGGTTTTCGTGATGGTCTCGACCGTGGTCAGCTTGGCCATGGTCATGATGCGGCCCTGCTCGCGCTTCCGCTGGGGAAAGATTTTCAATTCTTCAGGCGAATAATAATGGCGCAGCAACAGATAGACCTCTGGTTTCAGCCGTCGGCCCGTCCGGCGCATGTACTGTTTGGCTTTCAGTGAGGACAGCGGCTTCCGAGTTTTCGGATGCCGATATTTGCGGATGGTTTCGACCTTGAATCCCACGAAATGACCTATCGAGGATATAGGTAGAGCCGGTCGATCAATCCTAGGCCGATGCTATCAGAATGTCAACCACTTGAAACAGGGCATGACTCCTGCTATGATCCGAGCATGAAACTCAGACCTTCGCCAGGGAACCGAATCCAAGTCGTAATGATGAAATGGGAGTGTAATCGGTGTTGGCACACCTGGTATCCCCGCATTACCACCATCCCGGTTCGCTGTCCGAAATGCAAAAGTCCCTACTGGAACCAAGCCCGACGCCGCCTCAGCACACAAAAATGGGTGGAGCATCAGTTCGGACGCTCCACCCGTCGCGGCATTAAAGATAAGCTGCTACTTTGATCGCTTCTTCTTACCTGCCGGCTCGATTTTCTCCGCGTCAATCAACGCCTGCCGACGCGCTGCCAGCGCATCCAACAGCATTTTCGCGCTACTCAGCGCATGCGCTTCCGCTTCCTCCATCGCGGCCCGCCAGGTTTTCGCGTATGCCCTATAAGCACACATGCGGGTTTTCTTGCCTTTATAGTTACTTTCTATCCCCCACCAGGAATGCATGTAGCTTGAGAATAGATAGAGCCTGTTCTGAAACCTGATTTCCTCTGGAAGATCCCCCGCCCCGTCCGCAAACAGATGCAACTCCGCATGCACGACTACTTCATCGCTTTCTTCGATGGAACGTTGCCCCACCCGACGAACGACAATGTAGCCGATATGGCTCAACGCTTCGTC
>WBZO01003484.1_pt1 | contig 18315 bp, 13 predicted proteins | sample 5204261 | NCBI WGS metagenome assembly WBZO01 (sample SAMN12412400, study PRJNA552823) | activated sludge metagenome | isolation source: activated sludge from anammox sidestream of wastewater treatment plant... | place: USA: North Carolina | collected 2017-09
CGGCGCCTTCGCGTTCCGGTCCATCGCGACGCTGCTGGCGGTCTACCTGATCGCCCTGTCCTGGGTGAAGCTGGCGGGGGCCGGCTACCTGCTCTGGCTGGTGTACCAGCACTTCACGCAGCACGGTGGGGCCGAGAGCCGGCAGACGCCACCCAAGGCCACCTCGATGTTCGGGTTGTCGCCCTTCTGGTCGACCGTCGTGAAGGTCGAACTCACCGACATCGTCTTTGCCATCGACTCCATCCTGGTCGCCGTCGCGATGTCGAACAAGGTGTGGGTGATCCTCGCCGGCGGCATCCTCGGCATCATCATGATGCGGCTCGTCATCGGGCAGCTGCTCGCGATCGTCCAGCGCTATCCACCCCTGGTCGACGGCGCCTTCGTCATCATCGCGTGGGTCGGCATCAAGCTCGTCGTCGAGTACCTGCACAGCAGCGGCTACATCCACTGGGAGATCCCCAAGTGGCTGTCGCTCGGCCTGATCGTGGTGATCTTTGCCGCGGCCCTCCTGTATGCGCGACGTGTCGAGCGGAAATCCCTGACCCGGGCCGAGCGTCGCGCCTCGGAACTCCTCACCGACCAGCAGGACTGATGCCGCTGCCGGGCACGCGCCGATTCTGGACGCTGGCGGCCTACACCCTCCTCGGCCTGCTCATCGTCGGCGGGGGCTATTCAGTCTGGTGGCTGTCGCGGTATGCCGTGGCGGTACACCGCCTGACACGTGGCGTGGGTGACACGGTCTTCCTGGCGAACGACGGCCGGCCGTGGTTCCGGCTGGACGAGCAGCGGCACGACGTCGGGCTGGACGCCATTGCTGCAGACCTGCAGCATGCGTTCGTCGCCATCGAGGACCGGCGGTTCTACTACCACCCGGGCATCGACCCCATCGGGATCGCCCGGGCGGTGTTTCGCGGGGTCACCGACGGCGGACGCCTCGAAGGCGGCAGCACCCTGACGCAGCAGCTGGCCCGAACCCTGTTCCTCTCCAATGCCCGCACGCTCGGACGCAAGGGGCGCGAGGCACTGCTCGCGCTCATGCTCGAGGTGCAGCTCACGAAGCCACAGATCCTCGAGCTCTACCTGAACCGGGTCTACCTGAGTGCAGGCGTGTACGGCGTCGAGACGATGTCGCAGCACCTCTACCGTAAGCCAGCCCGGCAGCTCACCCTGCCCGAGGCGGCGCTCATCGCGGGGCTGGTGCGTGCGCCGTCCACGCTGTCCCCCTGGAGCAACTACGACGGCGCCCTCGAGAGAAGCCGCGTCGTGCTTGCCCAGATGCGGGAGCAGGGTTTCATCACGCCCGAGCAGGAGGCGGCGGCTCGGCGGGTGAGACCCCGCATCCAGACCTACCGGCAGGCGCGCGAGGGGGCGAGTGGGTGGGCGCGGGAGTATCTGCGACAGCAATTCCGGAACGAGTTCGGCGGCGATCACCCACCCGACTGGCAGGTCAGGACCACTTTCGATCGCAACATCCAGGATGCCGCCGAGAAGGCCGTGGCCGCAGGCCTGCAGCGCCTGGGGGGGCGCGGCCTCGAGGCGGCGTTCGTGGCGCTCGACCCGCGCACCGGCGACGTGCTGGCCATGGTCGGCGGTGGCGACTACGCGCGCAGCACCTTCAACAGGGCCACGCGCGGCCGGCGGCAGCCCGGCTCCGCGTTCAAGCCGTTTGTCTACGCGACCGCGCTCGAGCGCGGTTTCTCGCCGGTCTCGGTGCTCGACAACCTGGACACCGTGCGCGCTCCTGCACCGGGTGACCCCGAGTGGCGGCCGCGGAATGCCGAGGGAGACGCCCCGGCCCGGCTCACGCTGCGTGCGGCGCTCATCGACTCGAACAACGCCGCAGCCGTCGATCTGCAGCGCCGCGTGGGCAGCGGCCAGGTGCTCACACTCGCCTCGAATGCGGGCATGCGGAACCTGCCGGATGTCCCGTCGCTGGCGCTCGGCACCGGGCTCGTCTCTCCACTTGATCTGGCTGCCGCGTACACAATCTTCCCGGGCGGCGGGGAACGGGTCGAGCCGCGCGCCATCCTCTCGGTGGCCAATGCCCAGGGCGAGGAGGTCTTCGCGCGCGACGTCCGCACGCGGCGCGTGCTGGGTGAACAGGTGGCGTTCCAGATGCTCGCCATGCTGCGTGATGTCGTCGATCGCGGCACGGGAAGCCAGGCCCGTGAGCTCGGCGTCCGTGGTCCTGTCGGCGGCAAGACCGGTACGACGAACGAGTACCACGACGCCTGGTTCGCAGGGTTCTCCAGCTCGGTCGTGGCGGTCGTGTGGGTGGGGCGCGACACACCCGCCCCGATCGGACGCGAGGCGTATGCCGCGCGGGTTGCCGTCCCCATCTGGGCCGACTTCATGAAGCGAATCGCCCGTTCCCGTCCGCCGGCCGATTTCACCATGCCCCCCGGACTCCGGGAGCAGGAACTCTGCGCGGTGTCCTACCTGAAGCCGGTGGATGAGTGCCCGACCTACGTCGAGTACTTCAAGGACGGTGATGACATTCCGGGTGCCCTCTGCGAGGTGCACCGTGGCACGCTGAAGCAGCGTGCCACGCGGGCGGTGCAGGGTTTCTTCCGTTCGCTGGGCGGGCGGCTGAAGGGGATCTTCGGACGATAGGCCAGCGGGGCCACAGGCCCATGGCTCGCAGGCGAAGTGGGCACCGTTCCTGCTACCGACCTGAGCGCAGATGGCCGGCTCAGGTTCACCTCCCTCAACGCGTGTCTCGCCGACGGACAACCGCACGCGTCGTCTGCCGATCGGCGCCGAGTTCATCGGGCCGCGCCGGATGCACGTCCGCGTCTGGGCGCCGGCGGCGCAGCTCGTCGAGCTGGTCATCGACGATCTCGGCGTGCCGATGACGCAGGACGAAGAGGGGTACTGGACCGCGGAAGCCCAGGCACATGCCGGTGCCCGTTACGGGTTCCGACTCGACGGTGGCGACCGGATCTACCCGGACCCGGCCTCGCGCTTCCAGCCCGACGGACCACACGGTCTCTCGGCCCTCGTCGACCCTGCCTCATTCCGCTGGCACGACGCTGGCTGGCCGGGCGTGTCACTCGAGGGGCAGGTGCTCTACGAACTGCACGTCGGCACGTTCACGCGCGAAGGGACGTGGCAGGCGGCGACGCGCGAGCTGGCCGAACTGCGCGCGCTCGGCATCACCGCCATCGAGCTGATGCCCATTGCGGAGTTCGACGGTGCATTCGGCTGGGGCTACGACGGCGTGGACCTGTTCGCGCCCTACCATCACTACGGTTCACCCGACGATCTGCGGGCGTTCGTGGACGCGGCGCACGAGGTTGGGCTCGGTGTCATCCTCGACGTCGTCTACAACCACCTGGGGCCGTCCGGCAACTACCTGCGCGCGTTCTCGCCGGCCTACTTCTCGACAACCTACGACAACGAGTGGGGAGATGCCCTGAACTTCGACGGTGCCGATGCGGGGCCCGTGCGCGAGTTCTTCGTGGCCAATGCGCGGTACTGGATCGATGAGTTCCACATGGATGGACTGCGGCTGGACGCCACGCAGCAGATCTTCGACGCGTCTCCCCGCCACATCATCGCGGAGATCGGGGCGGCGGTCCGCGAGGCGGCGGGCGGGCGCGGCACGCTGATCGTGGCGGAGAACGAGCCGCAGCACGCGGAACTCGTCCGGCCCGAACGGGAGGGGGGCATGGGGCTGGATGCGCTCTGGAACGACGACTTCCACCACAGCGCCCTCGTGGCACTGACCGGTCGGGCGGAGGCCTACTACAGCGATACGCTCGGCACATCGTCCGAACTGCTGGCGGCGGCCAGGCACGGGTTCCTGTTCCAGGGCCAGCACTACAGCTGGCAGTCGCAGCCCCGCGGGACCCCGGCACTCGACCTCGAACCGGCGAGATTCGTGGTCTACCTCCAGAACCACGACCAGGTCGCCAATTCGGTGCACGGGCTGCGGATGGATCGGCTGGCGCATCCGGGTCGCATCCGGGCGATGACCGCCTTCCTGCTGCTGATGCCCGGGACGCCGATGCTCTTCCAGGGCCAGGAGTTCGCCGCGTCCACGCCGTTCCTCTACTTCGCCGATCACCAGCCGGAGCTGGCGCGGGCGGTGATGAAGGGGCGCGCCGAGTTCCTCACGCAGTTCACCAGCGCCGTGGACTTCGAGGCCCGCGCGGCGCTCGACGACCCGGCCGATCGGCGCACGTTCGAAGGCTCGGTGCTCGACCTCACGGAGCGTCAGTCGCACGCGGCCATCTACGCGCTCCACAAGGACCTGCTGCGGCTCAGGCGCGAGACGCCCGCATTCCGCGCACAGCGGCCAGGCGGTGTCGACGGCTGCATCCTCACGGCGTCGGCATTCGTCCTCCGCTACCTGATGGGAGGGACCGACGATCGGCTGCTCGTGGTGAACCTCGGCCGCGACCTCTCGCGTGCGTCCATCGCCAACCCGCTCGTCGCGCCACCGCGCGGCTGCGACTGGGAGGTGGAGTGGAGCAGTGAATCGCCGGCCTACGACGGTTCAGGCACGCCCGACCTGTGGCCGATGGGCCGGTGGTGCATCCCCGGCGAAAGCACGCTCGTGCTCCGGCCCGTGGCGCTGCGGGCGAGGACAACCACAGGCACCAAGCGCCGCACCGCCTGACGCCCAGGCGAACGACCTGACGCTCCTGCGAGAAAGGGCAGACGACGTGAGACAGCCTGTCCGACAGATTGACTGGCCGGTAGACATCCACGATCCCGAGAAGAACGCCACCCGCGAGTGGCTCGTCACCAACGGCCTGGGCGGTTACGCCTCCGGGACGGTCGAGGGCATCATCACCCGTCGCTACCACGGAGTGCTGATTGCCGCGCTGCCGTCCCCCCACGGCCGCGTCGTGATGTTGAGCCACGTGGCCGAGCAGGTGCGGTTTCCCGATGGCCGGCGCGTCGAGTTCGGGGGCCGCGAGCGGCTGCTGAATGGCACGCCGCCGTCGCGCAGCTTCCTCGTCTCGTTCAGGACCGAGAGCGGCCTTCCCGTGTGGCGGTTCGACATCGAGGGCATCGTCATCGAGCGGCGCGTGTTCCTCACGCACATGCAGAACACCGTGCACCTGATGTACGAGCTGCTGGACGGAGCGGAGCGGGTCGAACTCGGCCTCCGTCCGTCCGTGAACTTCCGGTGGCAGGAGAACCCGGTCAGCGAGCCGCTGGGGTGGCCGTACGAGTTCAGGGCCGTCGCCGACTGCTTCGAGGTCGCCCTTGCGCAATCGCCGCTTCCGCCGTTGCGCCTGCTCGCCTTCGGCCAGGAGCCGACCTTCACATTGAAGGGCCGTCGCCTGAACCAGGTGCAGTACGCCGTGGAGGAGAGCCGCGGGTATCACGCGGAAGGGGACCTCTGGAGTCCCGGCTACTTCCGGGTGTCGCTCGGACGCGGCGAACGGGCGTCCCTGGTGGCGTCGACTGAATCGTTCGAGACCATGAGCGTGCTGTCGAGCGAGGCTGCACTCGACGCCGAACTCGCCAGGCGCGAGCACCTGCTGGCCAGGGCGGGCGCGGCCGCGGGCACGGACGTCGGCGCTGAACTGGTCCTCGCCGCGGACCAGTTCATCATCACGCCCGCCGGCAGGCTGGAAGAGGCGGCGCGCGCGCGTGCCGCGGGCGACGAGGTGCGGACGGTCATCGCCGGCTATCACTGGTTCACCGACTGGGGACGCGACACGATGATCAGCCTCGAGGGGCTGACCCTCACGACCGGGCGGCACCAGGAGGCGGGCTACATCCTCCGGACATTTGCCCACTACATCCGCGACGGGCTCATCCCGAACATGTTCCCGGAGGGCGAGAAGGAAGGGCTGTACCACACCGCCGACGCCACGCTCTGGTTCTTCCACGCGCTGTCGCGCTACACCCAGGTGACCGGCGATCGGCTGACGCTGGACGGCATCTATCCGAGGCTGGAGTCCATCATCGAGGCGCACGTGAGGGGCACCCGGTTCGGCATCCGCGTGGACCCGGCCGATGGCCTGCTCACGCAGGGCGAGGACGGGTACCAGCTCACCTGGATGGACGCGAAGGTGGACGGCTGGGTGGTCACGCCGCGGCGGGGCAAGGCGGTCGAAATCAATGCGCTCTGGTACAACGCCCTTCGGCTGATGGAGCAGTGGGCCGCCGAGCGCCACGACGCGGCGGCAGATGACTATCGGGCCATGGCCGACCGGGCCGCCCGCTCGTTCAACAAGCGCTTCTGGTACGACGCGGCGGGCCACCTGTTCGATGTCGTCGACGCCGAATCGGGTGGCAACGACGCGCGGTGCCGGCCCAACCAGATCCTCGCCGTGTCACTGCCGCACCCCGTGCTCGACCGATCGCGATGGGAACCCGTGGTCCGGACCGTTCGCGATCGCCTGCTCACCCCGGTCGGGCTGCGGTCGCTCGCGCCGGGGGAGCCGGACTTCAAGGCCAGGTATTACGGCGACCTGAGGGCACGCGATGCGGCCTACCACCAGGGCACGGTGTGGGGGTGGCTCGTGGGTCCGTACGTGGATGCCTGGCTCAGGGTGTTCCCCACGGACAGGGCGGCCGCGCGCGCGGCCCTGCAGGGGTTCGAGGCGCACATGAGCGATGCCTGCGTGGGGTCGGTCAGCGAAGTGTTCGACGCCGACGCACCGTATACCCCGAGGGGCTGCATCGCGCAGGCCTGGTCGGTGGCTGAAGTGCTGCGTGTGTCTCACTGTCTCGGCATGCTCGCATGATGCGGACGAGGCCGGGTCCCGTCGTGCCGACCGGCTGGCATGCCAGCTGCACCAGCCGCAGCGGGAGGAAAATGATGGCAAACATCTTCGACGACAACGAACCGGTTGAGCCGCGGCCGTCGCACGACGATCGGCCTGCCGACGACGTCGACCGCGACCCGGAGGCGGACCAGTCGATGGTCGGTGGTTCGCAGCACGACAGGGCGCGGCATTCCGGCTCGCGGGATGTGACCGAAGGGACCACCGGAGGCACCGGCACCGAGGTGGGCGGATCGCGGAACTATCGCACCGGCACCGGAGCCACGGGCGGTGACATCGGCAACAGGCCGGAGTAGGCCACGGACCGGGGAGGGCGGCGCCTAGCCGCCTTCCTTCATGCGCCGCAGCGCCCGGCGGTCACGTTTGTCGGGTGTCGTGGGCGGGGTGACGGCGGCGCGGTACATCCGCTCGAGCCTCCGCATCTCGATCTCCTCCGGTGTCGCGGGCGGTGTCCGATCCTCGTAGAGGAGGCGCGCATCGGCCCTCGACAGGTGCCTCTCCGCAATGCCCTTCACCACCACCGTCTGCCTGCGTCCGAAGGGGCGGCCGATGACCAGCTCGTCGCCGGGCCTGAGCATCCGGTGCGCCTTCGCCGGCTGCCCGTTCACGTCGATCTTGCCGTTCCTGATCGCCTTCTGGGCCTCCGAGCGGGTCTTGAACAGGCACGCCACGTCCAGCCAGACATCGAGCCGTGCGGCCTCGCCCCTGCCTGCCTCACCGTTCGGTGCTCCTGCTCCCGTGCGCGGCATGATTCGATGATACCGGACGCGTGCATTTCGGGTATAACTCTCCGGACCTGAGCCGGCAGTCCAACCCTCTTTCACTCACGACAGGCAGGGATCTCGCGCATGTGGCAGCACAACTACGAACCGCTCGGCGGCAGCCTCGGTCTGTCCGCCCTGCTCGCCGCCGTTCCGATCATCGTGTTGTTCGTCATGCTGGGCGTGCTGCGGAAGCCGTCCTGGATCTCGGCCCTGACGGCCCTCGGGTCGGGGCTCCTCGTGGCGCTGGCGGTTTACGGCATGCCCGCATCGCTCGCCCTGATCTCGGTCCTCTACGGCGCGGCGTACGGCATGTTCCCGATCGCCTGGGTGGTCTTCAGCTCGATCATGCTGTACCGCCTCGTGGTGGACACGGGCAAGTTCGAGGTGATCAAGGACTCGGTCGGCGGGCTCACTGACGACCGCCGGCTGCAGGCCATGTTCATCGCCTTCTCGTTCGGCGCATTCATCGAGGGCGCCGCCGGATTCGGCGCACCGGTTGCCGTCGCCGGTGCCATGCTCGCGGGGCTCGGCTTCGATCCGTTCTATGCGGCTGGCATCTGCCTGCTCGCCAACACGGCGCCGGTCGCTTTCGGCTCGATCGGCATCCCGGTCATCACGCTCGCCAACGTCACCGGCCTCCCGGCCGGGGACCTCAGCGCGATGGTGGGACGGTTGTGCGCGATGGTGTCGGTGTTCATTCCCGGCTACCTGCTCGTGGTGATGGCGGGACGCAAGCGCGCGCTCGAGGTACTGCCGGCCATCGTGGCGTGTGGCGTCTCGTTCGCGGGCATGCAGTTCCTCGTGTCGAACTACGTGGGCGCGGAGCTCACCGACATCGTCTCGTCGCTCACCTGCATCATCGTGATGATTGCCGTGCTGAAGCTGTGGAAGCCGAAGACGATCATGCGCCTCGAGGGCGACCGTCCCGCCACCCTCGCGGTGCACCGGCACACTGGCCGCGAACTCGCGCTGGCCTGGCTGCCGTACATGCTCCTCGTGGTCTTCGTGCTGGCCTGGGGCGAGCCCGGCATCAAGAAGGCCATCGACACCTGGACCAACGGGCTCCTGCCGGCCTCGCTGCCGGTGAACGCCGGCACCCTCAACGGCCTGAACGTGCCGGGCCTGCACAACCAGATCATGCGCGTGCCGCCGGTCACCAATGCACCGGCGCCGTACGCCGCCGTGTTCACGGCCAACTGGCTCTCGGCCTCCGGCACGGCCTGCGTGCTGGCCACCCTCGCGGCAGCGTTGTTCCTCGGCCTGGGCCCGGGCCCGGTGGTGAAGGCCTACAAGGACACGTTCCGGCAGCTCTCGTTCGCCATGGTCACCATTGCGTCCATGCTCGGCCTGGCCTACCTGATGAACTACTCGGGGATGACCTCCACGCTCGGCCTGGCGCTGGCATCAACGGGTGGCGCCTTCCCGTTCTTCTCGGCCGTCGTGGGCTGGATGGGCGTGTTCCTCACCGGTAGCGACACCTCCGCCAACGCGCTCTTCGGCAACCTGCAGGTGGTGACCGCGAATGCCCTGGGCCTGAATCCCATCCTCACCGCCTCGGTGAACTCGGCGGCCGGCGTGATGGGGAAGATGATCTCGGTGCAGAGCATCGCCGTCGCGGTGGCGGCCACCGGCATGACGGCGGCCGACGAGAGCCGGCTCTTCCGCTTCACGATCAAGCACAGCGTGCTGCTCATGGCAGTGATGGGTCTGCTCTCGATGATGTTCGCCTACGCCACGCCGCACTGGGTGCCCCCCGCGCCAGGGCACTAGCCGCGACACGGCCGATCGGCCCGCGGTTTGCTCCGCGGGAGGCATGACCAGCCGTCTCCCGGTCGTGGCCATCCTGAACAGCAACGACGACGTGGTCGAGCTGCTCCGGGTGGCCATCGAACAGGCAGGCCTCATCGTCGTGTCGGCACACGTGGATGCCATCAAGCGCGGAGACGCCAGCCTCGTGGAGTTCGTCAACGAGCACGCACCCGATGTCGTCGTCTACGACATCGTTCCGCCATACGACCGGAGCTACCGGTTCTTCGAACACCTCCGGCACGGGGCACTGCGGGGGCCACGGTTCGTCCTCACCAGCACCAACCCGAGGCGCGTGGAGGAACTGACCGGGGTGGCAGCCGATCACGTCTACGAGATCATCGGGAAGCCCTTCGACATCGACAGGATTGTCGATGCCGTCCGGCAGGCCGCCCGCGCGCGGCCGACACGCGACTGACGTGGCCGATGTGCGTGCTAGACTCGCCGCATGATGAGCGTGTCATACCGGTGGTTGCGGGCGGCATCGCTGGCCGTGCTCCTGGCGGGCATCCCCGCGCTCCAGGTGTCGCCCTCCGCGCAGGCGGCGAACCCACCCGACTGGAGAGCCCTCGAGGCCGAGACCCTCCAGCATTTCCAGGCGCTGCTGCGCCTCGACACCAGCAACCCCCCGGGCAACGAATACCTGGTGACCGACTACCTCAAGGCGGTGCTCGAGAAAGAGGGCATCCCGGTCGAGATCGTCGCCTCCGACCCGAAGCGCCCGAACCTCATCGCACGGATCAAGGGCAGCGGCCGCAAGCGCCCGATTCTCTACATGGGCCACAGTGACGTGGTCACCGTCGACCCGAAGAAGTGGACCTTTCCCCCGTTCAGCGCCACGCGGGATGGGGGGTACATCTACGGCCGTGGGTCGCTGGACGACAAGCCCCACGTGGTGGCCGGCCTGATGGCGCTGCTCACGCTCAAGCGCCTCAACGTCTCGCTGGACCGCGACGTCATCTTCCTCGTGGAGGCAGGGGAGGAGGGCTCGAGCGGGATCGGGATTGGCTACGTCGTTGCCGAGCACTATCCGTCGATCGAGGCGGAGTACTGCCTGGCCGAGGGCGGCAACGTGACACGGACGCGCGGCGCCGTGAAGTTTGCCGCGGTCCAGGCGCAGGAGAAGGTGTCACGCGGCATCGAACTGTTGGCCACCGGCCCGTCAGGGCATGGGTCTGCGCCGCTGGCGGGGATGGCCATCGTGGAACTCTCCAAGGCCGTGGCTGCGCTCGGCACCTGGCGGGTGCCGTTCGTGCTGAACGACACGTCGCGCGAGTTCTTCAGGCTGATGGCCACCGTGTCGTCGCCCGAGGATGCAGCCCGTTACCGTGCGGTGCTCGGGAGCGACCCCGCGGCAGCGGCGGCGGCGCACGATCAGTTCGTCAGGAACGAGCCGCGCTACGCGTCGATGCTGCACACGTCGATCTCGCCCACCATTGTCTCGGGCGGCTACCGCTCGAACGTGATTCCGTCCGAGGCGAAGGCGACACTGGACGTGCGCATGGTACCCGAGGAGGATCCGGCCGCGTTCCTCGAGGCGGTGAGGAAGGTGATCGACAACCCGGCGGTCACGGCCCGCTATGCGTCGGCCACCGCGCGCCCGATTCCTGCGCCGGCACGGCTCGGTTCCGAGGCGTTCAAGGTGATCCAGTCGGCGGTGGCCCGCAACTACGACACCGTCGCCATTCCCATGATGGGCACCGGCGCCACCGACATGGCCCAGGTGCGCATCAAGGGGCAGCAGTGCTTCGGCATCGGTCCGGCGCAGGACATCGAGGACATCAGCAAGGGCTTCGCCGCGCACAGCGACCAGGAGCGGATCCTCGAGGCCGAGATCCACCGCTTCGTCCGGTTCTCGTACGAAATCATCTACGACCTCGCGCGCCGCAACTGATCGCGGCGGCCAGCACGACCGTGAGCCCGCCGGCGCAGAGCCCTGCTAATCTGGACGCATGGCCTGGAGCGATGCCCTCGTGGAGTTCGTGGAGAAGTCGGCGCTGTTGCGCGAGTCGATCAAGCGGAGGGGCGACGACGAGCACTACGCCGCGCGCGTGGAGCGGATGTCGCTGAAGCTGGAGGCGCTCGCGACGGCGCTCGAGGAGTCGGCGCCGGACACGGCCAGGGCGGTCAGGACCGCATGGGGTCGGCCGGTGCGCAGCCTGGCCTTCAGGAACGCCGGTCACCAGAAGGAACGGGAATGAACCGGACGGGAACCGGACGCAGGCGACCGGTTCCCATCCATGTCGCCACGGCTACGGCTGGCAGGCGGCCGGGACCGTGAAGCTCTCGACGATCGACACGGTGCCGTCCCTGTTGACGGTGCCGCTCGCTCCCTCGCCCACGCCGTACTTCGCAAACGCCGCCCACACGAGGCACGCATCGGACGGCGTGGCGCCGCTGGCGACCGCCTGCAGCATCCCGTCACGCATGTCCTCGTAGGCGGGCGTGGCCGGCGTGTAGTTCATGCCGTCGACGAAGTACTGCTTCACATCCTCCAGCCGCGCGCCGAACTGCTGCATCAGCTCCCACACCACCGCGGCGTAGATCTCGCCGTCGTTGTGCACCTCGCCGCCGTTCACGTCGGCATACGTGTTCGGGTAGTTCTGGTACGGCGCGCGCCGGATGCCGAGCGGGTTCACGAACGAGTACTCGCCGATCCGGTCGTCGCCATTCATGAGCATCGCCACCGCGTCGCTGGCCCCTTCGCCGATGGCGCCGGCCAGCGGGCCGCTCATGCCGCCGATCATGCGCCACGTGAGGCCATGGCCGAACTCGTGGAACACGATGTCGGAATCCACCGAACCGTCAATCTGCGGGGGTGGTGCCGGGTTCAGCGTCACGGTGGCGGCAGGGGAGGACAGGGTGCGGAGCGCCGCGCCCGGGTCCTGCCCGATCATCACGGACGGGATCCGGATCTTGCGATCCGTGCCGCCCATCGTGAAGACCTCGGTGGTGCCCGTGTTGTTGGCCACGATCACCGCGATCGCGCCGGCAGCCTGCGCGTTGGCCACCTTCACCACGAAGTTGCAGGTCCCACGGTCGATGAGCGCAATCTGGCCGCTGACGTTCGTGATGGCTTCGCAGCCATCCGAGGGCGTGCCGGTGCCGTCGTTGGCGAGGACAACCGTGCCCGAGACGCCGGTGGTGGTCAACGACGGACCGAACTCGGCGCCCGCCGCGCCATAGGTGGCGCCGGTCAGCTGGACGAGGTGCGTCGGGCCGGGGCCGCTCCACAGATACATCTGCATGCGCGGGTTACGGCCGTCGGTCGGGGTCGCGAAGTTCGCGTTGTCGATGCCGCCGCCGTCCTGCGCCTCGGCGTTCACCGAGTCCGACGCCTTGCCGGCGCCGGTGAAGTTGGTCTCCTGGAAGTTGCCAGCCGACTCGTCGAACCCGAGCCGGAACAGCTCGTCGTGGATCACGTTGTTCAGGTAGAACAGGTTCTGGACGGAGACGGCGCGGTTCTCCACCGTCGACGGTTCGGCGGCCAGGTTTGCCGAGGCAAGGAAGTTGCCCGACGGCACCGCGGTGCCGCCACGGTCGGGACGGTTGTTGGAGTCGACATCGAGGTAGGCGCGCACGTTGTTCCCGCCGATGTTCGTCGTCAGCTGGGCTCCCGCGAGCCATCCCGCCGGCGACTGGGTATTGCCGGCGCCCGGGCCGGCGACGACGGTCTGCGCACCCTTGAGCGGATCCTCGACGAACACGTTGTACGAGTCGGAACTCGTGCGCGACACCACCTCGAGGACGGTGCCTCCGCTGCTGACGAGCGTCTGGTGCAGAAGGTTCCGGGCTTCGGACCAGGTCTCGACGACCAGGCCGCGCGCCAGCGACCCGTCGGCCTGTGGTACGGCCACGTGGGTGACGCGGGGCTCGTCGTGGAAGAACGCCGTCCGTGCGAAGACGACGCTGTTCTGTTCACGGCGCGCGGCGCCCACACTGACGCGCTCGCCGGGGTAGAGCCGCGCGAGAGCTGCGTTCAGGGCCTGACCTTCGGTGACCGCGGCTGCCGCCGGCGCGGTGGAACCGCTCGGCACGAAGTTCGCGGTCAGGAAGACGAGGGCTCCGCTGGCCGACACCGCGGCCTTTGCGGAGACGCCGTACACGTCGAGGGCGCCGATGCGCTGCGTGAGCCGGTAGACCCGCACGTTGTTGGCGGCCGCGACCGGGCTCCCGTCGATCACGATGGAGCTGGCAGACACGAAGATGCCGCGCTGCGCGAGGAACGCCGCGACCTGCGCGGCGACGCCGTTCTGCGACGCGGACGCCAGCGGCTGTGCGACCGACCCGGTGAAGGTCTGCGCGCGGCGCGGGGCGTAGGCGGACGATTGCGCGTATCCGGGCGCTGACAGCAGCAGCCCGGACAGGAGGAGCGTGGAGGCGAGGGACTTGTGCATGTCCCGGAATCTACACCGGTGGCAGGGGCGAATGGCCGGAAAGTCGGGACGACCGGCAGACCCCATCCGTGCTGCGATCCATGAACTGGTCGAACCCGGCAGCGGGCGTGGTTCTGGCTGCCCACGCGGGATCTTTAGTCGGGCCGTGTGGCGACTTGCCTGGGCTCGTAGCCGAACCGCAGCTGGTCGTCTGCCGCGTCGATGGTGACCGTCCCCCCGTGTTCCAGCGCACCGAACAGGATCTGATCCGTGAGTGGGTCGCGGACTTCCTTCTGGATCACGCGCGCGAGCGGACGGGCACCGAACACGCGGTCGTAGCCCGCCTTCGCGAGCCACGCCCGGGCGGCGGGCGTCAATGTGATGGCCACCTTGCGCTCGCTCAGCTGGCTTTCGAGCTGGAGGATGAACTTCTCGACGATCGTCTCCATCGCGTCCGGCGACAGCGCGCGGAACATCACGATGGCATCGAGGCGGTTGCGGAACTCCGGGCTGAACACCCGCTCGAGAGCGGAGCGGGCCTTGCCGGCCGCCGCCCTGGAGCTGGAGTCGTCGCCTGCGCCGCCCACGTCGGCGAAGCCGATCGACGCCGAGCCCATCTCGCGCGACCCCGCGTTCGACGTGAGGATGACCACCGTGTTACGGAAGTCCGCCTTGCGCCCGGCGTTGTCCGTGAGGGTGGCGTGATCCATCACCTGCAGCAGCACGTTGTAGATGTCGGGGTGGGCCTTCTCGATCTCGTCGAGGAGGACCACCGAGTACGGGTGCTGCCGCACGGCGTCGACCAGCAGCCCCCCTTGCTCGAAGCCGACGTATCCGGGCGGTGCGCCGATGAGCCGGGCGACCGCATGCTTCTCCATGTACTCGCTCATGTCGAAGCGGATGAACTCGTTCCCGAGCAGCAGCGCCAGTTGCTTCGCGAGCTCGGTCTTGCCGACGCCGGTCGGGCCGGTGAAGAGGAAGCAGCCCGCGGGACGATCCGGCTGGCCGAGCCCCGCCCTCGACCGCTTGATGGCCTGCGCCACCAGGTGCACCGCCTCGTCCTGGCCGAAGACGACCCGGCGCAACTGCTCCTCGAGCGTGCGCAGCCGATCCCGATCGGAGGCTGTCGCCTGACGGTCCGGGATGCGCGCGACTCGGGCCGCCATCTTCTCGATGTCGCGTGCGTCGACGATGGGCCGTTCGGCGGGGGGCTGTTCGGCGACCATCGCCGCCGGTGCGCCGCCGTCCGCCAGTCCGGGCGCCGCGTCGAGCGGGGCTCTGTCGGGGGTGCCGGTCCTGGCGTCGGCCGCAGCCGCGGCCGCCGCGAGCGCCTGCAATCGCGTCACCGATCCGGCCTCGTCCATCAGGTCGATGGCGCTGTCGGGCAGCTTGTAGTCGCGCAGGTGCCGCGCGGCGAGGCGCGCGGCAGCGTCGAGCGCCGCGTCCGTGTAGCGGACCCCGTGGTGCTCCTCGTAGCGGCCGCGCAGGCCGGCAAGGATGCTCACGGTCTCCTGGATCGAGGGCTCCTCGACGGCAATCTTCTGGAGGCGGCGGGCGAGTGCCCGGTCCTTCTCGATGTGCTTGAACTCCTCGTGCGTCGTCGAGCCGACCACGCGGAGGCTTCCCTGCGTGAGCAGCGGCTTCAGCATGGTGGCGAGATCCATCGTGCCACCCGTGACTGCGCCGGCCCCGACCGTGGCATGCATCTCGTCGATGAACAGGATGGGACGCGGGCGGGCCGCCAGTGCGTTGATCACCGCCTTGAACCGCTCTTCGAAGTCGCCGCGGAAGCGGGTGCCGGCCAGCAGGGCGCCGGTGTCGAGCGAGAAGACCTCGGCGTCGGTGAGCGCACCCTGCACGTCGTCGTGGAGCAGCCGCGAGGCGAGCCCCTCGGCGAGTGCCGTCTTGCCGACGCCGGGATCGCCGACGAACACCGGGTTGTTCTTGCGCCGGCGGCAGAGCACCTCGATGGTCCGCTGGAGTTCCGCCTGCCGTCCGATGAGCGGGTCGAGCTGCCCCTGGCGTGCGCGCTCGGTGAGGTTCACGCAGTAGGCGGCGAGGGGATCGGCGGCGGCCGCCTGGCCGGTCTCCGCGTCGGCCCTGCCGGCCGGCGCGCCACCGGGTCCGCCCTCGGCCTGCGGCGTCTTGCTGATGCCGTGGGAGATGTAGTTGAGGATGTCGAGCCTGGTGACGCCGTGCTCGGCCAGCAGCTGGGCGGCGTAGGTCTTCGGCTGCTGCAGCATCGCCGCCAGGATGTCGCCCGCGTTCGCCTCCTCGCGCTGCGCGCTCTGCACGTGGAGGATGGCGGTCTGCAGGACGCGCCGGAACGCGACCGTCTGCTCGGGATCGCGGGCGGCGCCGCGCGTCTGCCGCTCGATCGACTCGTCCAGGTACTGGTCCAGCTCGCGGCGCAGCTCGGGCAGGTCGGTGCCGCAGGCCGCCAGGATCCGCTCGCCGTCGGGATCGTGGGCCAGGGCGTAGAGCAGGTGCTCGAGCGTCAGGTACGCATGGCCCCGCGAGATCGCCTCGCGGAACGCGATGTTCAGGATGACTTCCAGGGCTGGGGAAAACATTCAGGCGTCCTCGATCGTCGCCTGCAGCGGATGGCCGGCGTCGCACGCCAGGGTGACGAGCGAGTCGACCTTCGTCTCGGCAACTTCCCACGGGTAGACACCGGCGACGCCCCGCCCGTTCAGATGCACCTGCATCATCACGCGGTACGCCTCGGCTGGCGTCTTCTGAAACAACTGCTCGAGCACATCCACGACGAACTGCATCGGCGTGTAGTCGTCGTTGAGGATGATGACGTTGTAGAGCGCCGGCTCCTTGACCTGCTCGTCGACCCGCTCCTTGAGGGCGCCGCCAGTCTGGTCCTGGCGTCCGGGTCCATTGGCCATGGATACAGCGTAGCGCATGTTCCGGCCCGCGCGCTGCAGGGCCGCGCGTGCCGGCCCGTCGGCACGGTAAGATCGCGTGGCGTTCGTGCGCATGCCGTGACCTGGAACACCTCGCCCCAGCCCGTCGGGCTCAGCCGCTGGCACTTTCCGCCGTCAGACGAATGGCCCGACCAGGACCTCGTGGCCGGCGGCGCCGACCTCGAGCCGCCGACGCTCCTCGATGCCTACGCGCAGGGGCTCTTCCCCATGATCGTCAGCGCCCTGCCGGACACCCTCGGCTGGTGGTCGCCCGATCCCAGGGGCATCATCCCGCTCGATGGGCTCCGCGTGTCGCGGTCTCTGCGACAGAGCCTGAAGCGCTTCGAGGTGCGGGTGGACACCTGCTTCGAGCAGGTGATGCTCGGGTGCGCCGACCCGCGGCGACCCGACGGCTGGATCACCCGTGAGTTCGTCGATGCGTACGTGCGCCTGCACGAACTCGGGTGGGCGCACAGCGTGGAGGTCTTCGATGCGGAGGGCACGCTCGCCGGCGGACTCTACGGCGTGCGCATCGAGCGGTTCTTCGCGGGCGAGTCGATGTTCCACCGGCAGCGCGATGCGTCGAAGGCGGCGCTGGTCGCGCTCGTCTCGCTCATGTCGGACAGTGGCATGACGCTCCTCGACACCCAGTGGGTCACGCCGCACCTGGCCTCGCTCGGCGCGGTCGAGATCCCGCGGTCCGCCTACCTCGCGCGGCTCGCACGCGCCATCGGCGCCTGAACGACGTCCATCCCCGAACCCATCCACGGCCGGCCTGGGGTCCCGTGCCGGGTCACGTCGGCGGGCGGCGCCGCAACCCGCGCGCCCCCACACTCGGGCAATCGGCGCGAGGCGAGGGCGCTTGAGCGTCCGTTCGCTGCCGCTGATCCGCGAGCGGATCGACCACCGTTCGCCTCCGGCGATCCCCCGTGTCGAGGCGCCGACAGGCCCGAAGGGGTGAGTGCCAGGGGCCTGACGCCGGCGCGCCCGCACCCCGCGCGATTGTCGAGGATTTCCGTGGGGATGGCGCGGAGTGCGCATGGGAAGCGATCTTGCTGCGCACATGGGCGGACGGGTTTCGATGAGCGCCCTCGCAACAGTGGCACTGGCGATGATGATGGCGAACGGCAGCGTGCCGCCTGCCGCGGCCGATCCCGCGGCCGCCGATGCCTCCTCCCGTACCGTCACGGTCCGGCTCCACGACTACGCCGAACTCGACGATGACGAGGTGAACGCGGCACAGCGCCAGGTGAGTGAGATCTTCGGCACCATCGGCGTGATCGTGGAGTGGCGCACCACGGTGCGTCCATCGCGCATCAAGATGGGCCGCGAGTCGTGGCCAGCCGACCCGGTGCCGGCGCTCACCGTGCTCGCACTCACCCCGGCGATGGCCCGGCGGATCGGCATTCGCGAGGACGTGGCGGGCTACGCCGCCGTGAGTCCGCAGGATGGCGGCAGCGTGGCGTTCATGGTCGCCGAGCGGACGCGGCGCATTGCCGAGTGCGCGCGCCTCTCGCACGCACGCGTGGCCGCAGGCGTGATCGCACACGAGCTCGCGCACCTGCTGATGCCCAACCGGCCCCACGCGCACGACGGCCTCATGCGCGCGAACTGGCAGCCCTGGGACTTCCGGTTCTCCTTCGCGCACGCGTTCTCGGCCGTCGAAGGCGAGATCATCCGCCGCGGCGTGGCCCGGCTTGCC